>ENA-OFCI01000278-OFCI01000278.1-metagenomes-genome-assembly--contig:-NODE-278-length-33717-cov-3.678391_pt1 | contig 33717 bp, 24 predicted proteins | sample MGYA00153391_OFCI01 | MGnify analysis MGYA00153391
TTAAAGCCATCGCCACCCCTGCCGTTCGGTATAAACCCTGAGTGGTGAGCCTTCTTTCATCCACACGGTGGCGTATTTTTTGGCTGACTTGGCGGGCCGAACATTGAGAATGATGCCGTGCAAAATTAGCCACCAGATGGGTCGCGGAATCTCGACTATGCGCGGGTCCCAGAGAAACTCTTTTAAATACTTGCGCACCGATGATGTGGTGGGCTCGTCTGGTGTGCCGAGATTCACCAGCAGGATGCCGGTTTTGCGTTGCGTGCCGTGGGTGTAGGGGGGTTCTTGCTGAAAGACCATAGGAGTTATCTGTAAAGTAAAGTCCAGCATCCGTGAGGTTCTTGAAGCAAAAATATCTTACCCCCGAAAGGGGGTCTCCATCGAAACGCCGCGCCAGTGCTAGTGTTTGTAAATAAATTGAGTGTGGTTAATGTTGGACTGATGTTAATTTTAGTGTTGATTTAATGGCCGCTTAGTGCTGACTGAGAGCGGCCGATAAGAGCTTTGAAGTGACATCAACAATCGGAATGACGCGCTCGTATGCCATCCTGGTCGGGCCGATGACGCCGACGGTGCCGACGATTTGTCCGTCGACTTCATACGGCGCGGTCACGACCGAAAATTCATCCAGCGGCACCAGCGATGATTCACCACCAATAAATATTTTTACGCCCTCTGCCTGCTGTGAAATATCCAAAAGTTCCAGCAACTGGGTTTTTTGATCGAACACATTAAACAGTTTGCGCATTGACGCCATGTTCGAGGACACATCGCCCATGTTCATCAAATTGCGCTCGCCCGACATCACCATGCCATTTGATTCGGTGCCACTGGCGCGCGCGTCCACCACGGCGGACATGAGCGTGGAAATATCATGATGCAATTGCGAGAGTTCAAACTTGACCTTCTCGCGAATTTGATCGAACTCATAGCCTGCATAATGCTGATTAATATAGTTCGCCGCTTCCACCAACTGCGATGGGCTATACGGTTTTTCAGTGACGATAATCCGGTTTTGCACATCGCCATCGGTGGCCACAATAATCAGCAGCACGCGCTTTTCGGATAGCTGCATAAACTCCACATGTTTCAAGCCCACGCCCTGACGGCGCGGCGTCATCACGATACCCGCGAAGTGCGTCAGGTCTGACAACATTTGCGAGGCAGCGGCGAGCATATGGCGTGGATCGTCCGGGCGCAATTGAGCACGAATCTGCTCATACTCAGCTATCTGCAACGGCTGAATCGTGAGCAAGGTATCGACAAACAGGCGATAGCCTTTAGGCGTTGGCACGCGCCCCGCCGAAGTATGCGGGCTGGCAATGTAGCCCAACTCTTCCAGATCCGCCATCACATTACGGATCGAGGCGGGAGAGAGCTCCATGCCGGAAAATTTGGAGAGCGCTCGCGAACCAACTGGTTGACCATCCGCAATATGGCGTTCAACTAAAAATTTGAGCAGGATTCGGGCGCGTTCAGAAAGCATGACTTATTGTATGTAAATCCAGCGAGCGTTGGTAGAAACCTGCAAACAAAAAAATATCCCCTGCAAGAGCGGTTATGATTTAATCGGAAAATATGGAAAAACTTTTTAAAACTATTGCCATCATCGGCAAGCCGGATCGGGTGCAACGCGCTGAGCCTCTCAACGCATTGCATGCGCTGCTAAAATCACGCGGCCATCGTGTGCATGTGGATGCTGGTGTGGCGGCGCTGCTAAGCCATGCCGCCGATCAAGTATTGCCTCTCGAAGCCCTGCTGGCCAGCGTCGATTTGGCGATTGCGGTCGGTGGTGACGGTACATTGCTCGGCGTGGCGCGACTCGCCGCGATTAATCAGGTGCCGTTGGTCGGCGTGAATTTGGGTACTCTGGGATTTCTGACCGACATCCCCAAAGATGAAATGGAAACATTGGTGGCGGCCCTGCTGGATGGTCGCTATATTGAAGAAGGGCGGCTGATGCTGGATGCCGAGATTCGGCGTGGCAGCGAAACTATTTTTAAAAGCGTGGCCTTGAACGACGTGGTCGTCAGTCGCGGGGCAATGGGTACGATGATTGAATTTGCAGTCGCGGTCGACGGCGAATTTATTTATTCATTGCGCGCAGACGGCCTGATTATCGCCACACCGACCGGCTCAACCGCCTATGCGCTGTCAACGGGCGGGCCGATTTTGCATCCAGGATTACCCGCGCTTACGATCGTGCCGATTTCGCCGCACACTCTGTCGAACCGGCCGATTGCGATTGCCAGCACCTCTGAAGTTCGCATAAAACTGATTCGCGGCGCGAATGCTCGGGTAAATTTTGATGTGCAGGCGTTTTTTGATCCTGAAACTGATGATGAAGTAATCATTCGCGCCCATCCCAACGCGCTACGTTTATTGCATCCCGAAGGCTATTCCTATTTTGGTATGCTGCGCACCAAACTCCACTGGAATGAGAGAACCACCTGATGCTGCATAGCCTGACCATTCGCGATTTCGTCATCGTCGATAGCCTTGAGCTGGATTTTGAAGCCGGTTTCACCACGCTCACCGGCGAAACCGGTGCGGGTAAATCAATCATGATTGATGCGCTGTCGCTGGCACTCGGCGCGCGTGCTGACGGCAACGTGGTGCGCGTTGGCCAGGCCAAAGCCGAGATCACGGCCGAATTTGATTTACGCACCGCCACCGATGCCCGCCAATGGCTGCGCGACAACGAGCTGGCGGATGATGATGCCAATGTCACTATTTTTCGTCGCGTGCTCGATTCTAGCGGTCGCTCAAAATCCTTCATCAATGGCACCAGCGTTACGCTGAGTCAGGCGCGTGATCTGGCCGAACGCCTGATTGATATTCACGGTCAACACGAACACCAGTCGCTATTAAAGCGTGATGCGCAATTAACCCTGCTCGATGATTTTGCAGATAACGCATCACTCCTGCAAATCCTGGCCACACGTCATGCAAGCTGGTCGCAACTTGCCGCCACCCGCGCCGCCCGCGCGGCCAATGAAGCCGCCATTACGCGCGAGTTTGAAGAGCTAAGTTATCAAATTTCTGAATTTGAAAAACTTAATTTTTCAGCCGCGTGCTGGGAGGATACGCTGGCGGATCAGCGTCGCTTGGCCAATGCTGCAAGTCTAATCGCGAGCACCGATTCGGCAATCAACGGATTATCCGAATCCGAGGCGGCAGCGCTTACCCGAATCGATGAAATCGCGGTTGATTTAAACCAGGCGGCGGATACTGATCCGGCGCTGAAAGAGGCGGTCAGCTTGATTGAATCGGCCAGCGTGGAATTGCGTGAAGCGGTTTCGGCGCTGCGACATTATTTACGCAAGCTCGATGTTGATCCTGCGCGCCTGGCCGATCTGGATCGTGAAATATCAGACGTGCAGGAAATCGCGCGAAAATTTCGCATCGAGCCCAAACGCATCCCGGAAATGATGCAGCAAAAACGGGATCGACTATCGGCGTTGGGTGGTGGGCAATCGCTGGATGAGCTGATTGAGCAGGAGCGGGCGAGCGAAGCTGCTTATCGCGAGATCGCGAAAAAGCTCACCAAAACGCGCCAGCTTGCCGCCAAAAAATTCGCTATGGAAGTAACCCAATCGTTGCAGCAACTCGCCATGCCCGGTGGCAAATTCGCGGTTGAGTTTTCGCCACGCGAACCCTCGGCGAATGGGCTTGAAGCTTGTGAGTTTCAGGTCGCCGCGCATGAAGGCCAGCCGCTGGGTCCACTCGCTAAAATTGCGTCCGGCGGCGAATTATCGCGCGTGTCACTCGCGATTCAAATGATGGCGTCGGCCAAAGGCGGCGTCGGCACGATGATTTTTGATGAGGTTGATTCAGGTATCGGTGGCCGGGTGGCCGAAGTGGTGGGGCGTTTGCTGCGCGCGCTGGGCAGCAATCATCAAGTTCTCGCCGTCACCCATTTGCCACAGGTCGCGGCTTGCGCCGTGCATCAGTTTCAGGTCGCCAAAATGTCGCGGGATGGCGTGGTGAGCACATCAATCTCGCCGCTGACCGGGGGCAAACGTGTGGATGAAATCGCGCGTATGCTCGGCGGCATTACGATTACGGCGGCCACCAAAAAAGCGGCGGCGGAGATGCTGGAGAGTGCGAGCAAAATATCGGGTGATCAAATTGCAATGAAGAAGCAGGCGAAATAGCAGGTTGCCTGAAGTGGAATTCTGCGAACCCAGCCACCACTACCCGAACAACGCAAGCCAGGCCGCGATGACGGCGTGCCGTTCCTCTGCCAATTCATTCACACCAATCCAGGTTTTTAGCTGATTGTTATTGCGCGCACGGTGTTGGCATTCTCGATAGGCCAGATAGGCTTTGGCCACTTTCGCGGCAATATCTTCATCCAGAATACCCATCGCGCCTGAACGCATCAGCAGCGCAAAATTGCCAAGGTTTCCTAAAAATTCAGGGTGCTCCGCTGAGTAGGCAAGTATTAAATACTGCACAATAAATTCCACATCCACGATGCCGCCACGCGTATGCTTTAAATCAAGCGCATCCGTACGATCTTTTTTCTCGGCGCGCATTTTGTCGCGCATCTCGATGATTTCTGCCTTAAGTGTTTGCCGATTACGCGGTTTCGACAGCACCTCTTTACGGATAGCATCAAACGGCGCTGTGAGTGACGCATCCCCCGCGCACCAGCGCGCGCGGGTGAGCGCCTGATGCTCCCAAGTCCAGGCGCGATGCAGTTGATAGTCATAAAACGCCTCAACCGTGGATACCAGCAGGCCCGCAGCACCATCGGGGCGTAACCGTAAATCCGTTTCATAAAGCACCCCGCCCGCCGTCATGGTGTTGAGCCAGCCGCTCAGTCGCTGTGCCAATTTAGAAAACCCGTCTGTCCCTGCCGCCATGTTGCCATCAACCAAAAAAACCAGATCCAGGTCTGAGGCATAGCCTAACTCCTTGCTGCCGAGCTTGCCGTAGCCGATGATGGCGAAACCAGTCGGTGCATCCCAGCTAGGAGATGGTTGATTGAGCGGCGCCCGGTTGAGAGCGCGATTGACCAGCACCAGGGTGACATCCAGCAGCATATCTGCCAGCGCCGATAGCTCGTCTGATACGGCCATCACGCTGAGTCGGCCTTCTATATCGGCGATATTAAGTTTTAGCGTAATGACTTGTTTGGTATGGCGTAGCAACTCGTATTGTTTTTCGACATCGCCCGCCGTAAGGTCACAGGCGGCCTTAAGTCTGGCACGTTCAGCGGGCCAGTCAATTTTCAAAGCGCCAGGTGCCGACGTGATTAATTCGTCCAGCAGGATCGGATGCCGTTTTAAAAAGTCTGCAGCCCACGCACTCGTCGCTGCGATGCGCGCGATGCGGGACAGTACCTGCGGATATTCCATCAATAAGGCAAGATAGGTTTCACGTTTGTCGATAGCATCGAGCAAATCAAGCAGGCGAAAAAATGTCTGGCTCGGTTGATCGCATTCAAGAGCCTGGCGCAATAGCGCAGGAATCAGTGCTTTCATTCGCGCCTTAATTTTTACCGATAAGGTTTGTGTGCGTGAAGAGTGCTGCCAGGTTTTAACGCGGGTGAAAATGGAATCAGCCACGTTCCTGTCCAGGGGAAATGCTTCGAGAACCGCATGGATACTGGCTTCCAGGCCATCTTCCGGGTTTGATAATGCGGCGTCTGCAAGAATCGCTGGAGATGTTTCCGGGGCTAAAAATAAAGAATCAAACTCCGTGGTGACAATATCGCGATGCTGGTTCAGCGTCGTTTCAAGCGCGGCCCAATCACTGCAATGCATCGCCTGTGCAATCCGCTCACGATCCAGTTCTGCCGATGGCAATGCCTGGGTTTGCGCATCATCTAGGTATTGCAGGCGGTGTTCCAGATTGCGCAAAAATAAATAGGCTTGCTGCAAGCGTCCGATTTTTTTTTCAGCGATCAGACCGCGTTCGCCGATCAGCGTCAGTGCTTGCCGGGTAGAGGCCACCTGCAGCGCCTGGTCACGGCCACCGCGTACCAGCTGAAACAGTTGCGCGATAAATTCGATTTCACGGATGCCGCCCCGGCCCACCTTGATATCGTTCAGGCGATTTTTTTTGAGCGCCTCAGCGCGTATTTGCGCGTGCAGATCGCGCATTTCATTGATGGCGCCATAGTCGTGATAGCGGCGATAGACAAATGGCGTAACGATATTTGATAACGCGGCGTGGGTGGTGGCGCTGCCGGTAAGAGCACGCGCCTTCAGCCAAGCGTAACGCTCCCATGGGCGTGCTTGAGTTTGAAAATAATGTTCAAGCGAGTCGAGGCTGGACACGAGTGGGCCACTGGCACCAAACGGCCGTAGCCTCATATCAACCCGAAATACAAAACCATTTTCATCGAGCTGATCCAGCGCACGGATAACCCGCTTGCCCGTTTCGGCATGAAACTCATGCCATGAACGCTCGGTGGTGGCGTCCCCATCGGTGGCATAAACAAAAATCAGATCAATATCGGATGACACATTTAATTCATTTGCGCCTAACTTGCCCATGCCGACCACAACAAGCTGCGCGTTTTCATGCCTCAGCTCCGCTTCACTGAGGCCATATTGATGAGCAACTGCGCGGGCGTGGAATTGCAGGGCGGCGATCAGCGTTATCTCGGCCAGTGCAGAGATAGTGGCGGCGACTTCGGCAAAATCGGCCAGACCATTGATATCGCGAAAAATCAGCCGCAGCATGACTCGCTGGCGTAAATGACGCAAGCCAGCGTTTAGCGTGGTATTGGTTAATGCCGTCAGCGCATGTTGCATTGCTGTCACGCTAAAAGGCTCGTCACCGCTGGCACCCAGCTCATCCATCAAACCAGGCTTGGCGTGGCACAGCCGGTCAGCGTAACGAGAGGCATGAAACATTTGGATTAGTTGGCGGTCGAAAGCATTACTCATATTCATTGATATAAAAAAATAAGGTTATCGCCCCATAAGTGCAAGTGACCGTTAAAATAGCACGCTGGCATTATCATTTTTCACACGAATCCCGATCACAAATTCGACACACCCAGTTTGGCACACGTTATCCTTGGTCTTCCGCCTAGTCAGGCATCAACTTTTACCCCCGCTGGAGTTACGTCATTATTAAAGCAGGCCCTCATTTTGGACATCATCTCCGACGTTTTTGCGCGCGTAGTCTTTTCTGGCTACCCGTCACCGCAGCGATATTGTTTTCTGTTGTTGCGCTGATATTGCGCTACGCCGTGCTGCCCAACATCGAGAGCCATCAAGCCGATATTATCAGCCGCTTTTCAATCGCCACCGGCATGGATGTTTCAGTGCATGCCATTCGCGGTGGATGGGCTGGCCTGCGGCCTTATGTTGAGCTCGAAGACGTAGTTTTTTTAGAGCCTGCCAGTAGCACTTCACTCGCGCGCCCAGCTGGTGCGATTGCGCTGAAGCTGCCACGCCTTACCGCTGAATTGTCATGGTGGTCGTTAATCGCCGGGCAAGTCCGGTTCGCAGAAATCGTTCTGGATGGTCCTGAATTAGCCATCAGCCGCAATCAGGATGGATTCATTTATTTTGCCGGGCGCGCGCTTAATCAGCCTAAATCGACCGAAGACGATGGCCAGTTGCTGACATTTTTACTGGAACAACCGGGGCTGGCCATACGCAACGCCACACTCACCTGGAACGATGAGCTTACCCCCGGCAGTACGTTGCGTTTTACGGAGGTTGGCCTGCAAATTAAAAAGAGGGGCAGTGGACACCGCTTAGGTTTTACGGCTGCGCCACCGGTCAGGCTCGCCCGCAGAATTGACGTAAATGGAGATTTGCAGCTCGACAATGTGGATGGTCGCTGGATCGTCAAAGGCACGCTATATACGGCAGCGACTGATGCAAGTCTCACCGAGCTGCGTCAGCATGCGCCAGTACCGACCGCTTTGCAGACGGGCATTGGCAATCTACGCGCCTGGATTGAAATTGACAACACGATTACGCCATTATCGGTGGCTGCATCGTCGGCGGCATCTTTGCCAGCGCCGGTCTCAGCTTCTACAGCTCCGGTTTTCAAATATGCAGCCTTCAACCCTATTCGTGCGATCACCGCTGATCTGCACTTGATCAACGTGCGCGCGCAGCTTGATACCGATCTGGCCCCGCTCAATATTGCCAAGTTGGCCGGACGAATCGAATACAAAGCGCAGGAAGGCGGCTTCATGGTCGGCAGCAAAGCGCTGGAGATCCTTACGCGCGAGGGCGTAGTGCTGCCACCGACCGATTTTTCGCTCACTTTGCAGCATCAGAACGATGTGACCAAAGCCAAGGGTGAGATCAGCGGCAACGACATCGATCTAAAAGTGATGGCTGCGCTGATGGAATCCTTCCCGGTCAGTAAAGACCTGCGCGGCTTGGCAACGCGCTATCAGCCGCGTGGCCTGGTTAAAAACACCGTGTTTGCATGGAGCGGATTTTTAGAGAAGCCGAGTGGTTATCACATTAAAAGCACATTGAAAAATTTTGGGCTAAACAGTGATGGCAAGAATCCCGGTGTAACCGATTTTTCAGGCACGATTGAGGGTGACGATAAAGGCGGTAAATTTAATATTGCATCGAAAATGCTGGTGCTGGATGAGCCGCATATTTTTCGTGCACCGCTTAAGTTTGATACATTCGACAGTACCGGTAAATGGCGCGTAAACCAGGATGCCATCCAGGTTGATTTTTCGAATGTCAATTTTGCCAACGCGGATTTAACGGGCGAATTTTCTGGGCTTTATTCTCGACTGCGGTCCAGCGGCGCGCGAGCTGCAGAAGAAAAAGGCCCGGGTGCGGTCGATATTAAAGGCAAGTTTTCGCATGTCAAGGCGTCCGCCGTAGGTCAATATTTACCGAACGGTATTGCCCGAACCCGCAGCTATCTGGAGCATGCCCTGCAGGATGGTGAAATGACCTCAGCTACTTTTCAGCTCAAAGGTGAGCTTTATGAATTCCCGTTTCGTAACGGCAAGGGGGGCACTTTTACGGCGCGCGCCGCCATCAAGGATGTTGATTTTCGCTATAACGATGATTGGCCCGCCGTTAATAATATCAATGGTGTATTAAGTTTTGACAATACTAAATTTGGCCTGGCGATTGACGCCGCAAAAATTCTTAACACCAACATCAAACGCAGCAGCATTGCGATTGCTGATCTCAATGACAAGACCGGGTTGATTGCGATCAACCTCACGGCAGATGCGCGTGCAGAAGAGGTTGCGAAATTTTTGCGGGAAAGTCCGCTGGCCAATACCGTGGGCGGTTTTACCAAAGTGGTTGCCATGGACGGATATGGCAAGCTGGATTTAGGACTCGCGGTGCCGCTTGTTGCAGGTACAGGTGTCATTAAAGTCAATGGCAAGTATGCCCTGTTGCGGGCCACAGCCAAGCCGGTGGTGGGCCCCACGGTAACTAATTTGACCGGCATGATTGTTTTTACCGAGCGTGGTGTGCAAAGCACTTCATTGGCAAACGCTTCTGGTTCTAGTCTCAATGGCCCAGCAGCGGCGACGGGCAATGCTCTGCAGGGTATCGCCTACGGTAATCCGGTCACGATTACCGTTAACGGCGGAGGAGATACAGGCGTAACCACTGAATTTACGGCACGTGCCGATATGGCGCAATTGGCCGAGGTGTTGCCGTTCCGGTTGCCGCAGCAAGTGAGCGGCACGACCGAGTTTCACGGCAAGATTCTGGCCCGAGCTGATACGACTGAAATTGTGATTGATTCCAACCTGGCCGGGGTGGTCTCGACTTTGCCCTACCCGCTCGCCAAGCGCGCGAATGAGCCGCGTCTGCTGCGTGTTCAGTTTGTAAACGTGGCGCAGCCTGTTGAGCAAATTCATGTCACCTTGGCGGGCAATGCCAGCCAGCCAGCTGCAGGTGCACCGATGGCCGCGCCAGCACTGGCGGCCTCGGTAGACCAGCCCGATACCCGTATAGATGCCCGCTTTCAGCGGCGTTTTGATGCGACTGGCACGCCGGTCGCCCTGCTCGGCGGTGTCGCCACGATCGGCGCCGCCGGTGATCCGGCGGCCACGATGCCGATTTCTGAAGGTATCTGGTTTACAGGGCGCTTGAAGCAATTTGATCTTGATTTATGGCGCGCCGCGTTTGAGGGTTTCTATGCGTCATCAACTACCGCGCCCCTCGCATCAACCCAAGCCGCGAAAAATGAATCACTTGTTGCAGGTTTCGATTTTAAATTAGGTGGTTTGATCGCGTATGGACGACAGTTTAAGGGCATGACGCTCAAGGGCCGTCATGGCGCGGAAGATTGGCGCTTTGTGGTGGATAGTCCCGAAGCGTCCGGTGACGTTACGTGGCGCCCCGGTGCCTTTAATGACCGCGGTTCGGTACGTGCCCGGCTGACAAATTTTGTATTGGTTGATGAAGCGATTAATCCGGCGTCAATTTCGGCGGCAGCGGACCAAAATAAAGCGTTGAAAAACGCCGAATTCCCAGCGCTCGATATTGTGGCTGAGCAATTTACGCTGAAAGATCGCTGGATGGGCAAGCTTGAGCTTCGCGCCAATCCACAGGGAGCGCAGGGGGCGAATTGGAAAATTGATCAACTCACCATTTCCAACGGCCATGTGAGGCTGGATATGGATGGCATCTGGCAGCACGCCGCAGAGCCGGAGCGTTTGGGGCAGGTTGCAAATACGGCTGGCCATGCGCTCAATAACGCCAACGAACGCTCGCAAACGACGGTCAATATCAAGCTTGAGTCATCGAATCTGAATGCGCTCTTTGCCCAGTTTGGCTTTGGCGATTATTTGCGCGGCGGTACCGCCAAGCTGGAAGGCAAGCTCGCCTGGCCGGGGCACGTCTATCAAATGCAACTGGTTAATTTATCGGGTAACTTTAAAGTCGGCGCGCGTAACGGACAATTCGCAAAAATCGAGCCTGGCGCTGGTAAATTACTGGGCTTGATCAGCCTGCAATCTTTGCCACGGCGCATCACGCTGGACTTTCGGGATATTTTCTCGCAAGGCTTCGCGTTCAACAGTATTGACGGCGATGTTAAAGTCAAAGATGGCATTATGTTCACCGAAAATTTCCAGGTGGTTGGCCCAGCGGCTGACGTAAAAATGGCCGGTGATGTGTCGTTGCCATCGGAGCGGCAAAATCTGATCATGACCGTACTGCCCAAACTTGATGAAAGCGTTGCGATCGGGGCCGGGCTGGCAACGCTGAATCCGGTGGTAGGCTTGGCCGTTTATCTAGGGCAGAAGGTGCTGCAAAATCCGGTCGAGAAGATTTTTTCGTACCGATACGTTGTTTCGGGATCATGGGATAATCCGCAGGTGGATCGTATCAATCGAAATGGCACGCTCATCCCTTCGGCTGATTCTGCTGCCCCGGTAACACCAACACCAACACCGCCCACTTCCCCCGCTTCTAATCTTATCCCTACTCCTAACCCGGCCCCAACCTCCGCCCCTAAAAAGACTGGCTGATTGTTTCGTGATACTCACTAAAAATTCTCCACCTTTGCCCGAAGCATTGCTGCATGCGCAGCAATCCACGCAGACTTTTTTTCGCATTGCCGCCATTCAGATGGCCAGCGGCCCTAATGTTCAGGCGAATCTGGAAGAGGCCACGCGATTAATTGAACTGGCCGCCTCGACCGGCGCGCGCATTATTGCGCTACCGGAATATTTTGCGATCATGGGTATGAAGGAAACCGATAAAGTCATCGTGCGCGAACGTGAGGGTGACGGCCCGATTCAGGCTTGGATGTCAGCCATCGCCGCCAAGCATCGTATATGGCTCATTGGCGGCTCGATACCCATTGAATCCAGCGTCCCGAACAAGGTCCGTAATACGTGTTTTGTATATGACAAAGCGGGCAAGCAGGTGGCGCGCTACGACAAGATTCATTTGTTCAATTTTTCAATGGGCAGTGAAAATTTTTCCGAGGAGCGCACCATCGAGCCGGGCGATAAAGTGGTGGTGGTGGATTCGCCTTATGGTCGCATCGGATTATCAATATGCTATGACCTGCGTTTTCCTGAGCTGTATCGCGCCATGGGGGACGTAAATATTATTGTGATTCCCTCAGCATTCACCGCCACCACTGGTAAAGCGCATTGGGAAACTTTGATCCGCGCCCGCGCGATCGAGAGCCTCGCCTATGTGTTGGCACCGGCACAAGGTGGCTATCACGTGAACGGTCGCGAGACTCATGGTGACTCCATGATTGTCGATCCCTGGGGCGTTATTCTGGATCGTCTGCCGCGTGGATCAGGAGTCGTGGTAGCGGGTGTGAATCCGCATTATCAACAGACTGTCCGCAAGAGTTTGCCTGCGTTGTTGAATCGCACGATTGGCATCACCAAATAGTGGACGGACGAGAGTACATTTTTCTGCGCTCAACTTGATTGAGTTCGTAAAATGAGCGCAGTCGTAAATCAACTGCATAAGTAAAAAATATTAAGATAGAAATAACCCGGCAGAAATACCAAGGAATTTATGAATAACCAGCAGCTCGCTATTGCCCATCAAACCTTATTGACGCCCTATGGCCTAACGGAATCATCCATCGCCGGCATCTTCGGCGACATCATGACCCATGATGCGGATTACGCCGATTTGTATTTTCAGTATTCGCGCTCGGAAGGCTGGAGCCTTGAAGAAGGCCGCGTCAAATCAGGTAGCTTCAATATCGATCAAGGCGTCGGGGTGCGCGTGGTTTCAGGCGAAAAAACCGCGTTTGCTTATTCAGACGATATCACCTTGCCTGCAATTCGCGACGCGGCTATTGCCACCCGCAGTATTGCGCGTATTGGTGCGCACGGTTCAGCGGGCAAGGTGGCCACCACCCGAGCAAAGGCGGGTCATTCTCTGTACGTGCCGCATGATCCTGTTTCTGATTTTTCGGATGCTGAAAAAGTTAAAATTCTGGAACGTCTTGAGCAATTTGCCCGTGCGGTTGATCCGCGGGTCAAAGAGGTGATGGGACGATTATCCGGCGAATATGAAGTCGTCATGGTGGCGCGTCATGATGGGGTGATGGCGGCTGATGTACGGCCGCTAGTGCATATCGGGCTCACCGTAATAGCAGAGCAGAACGGGCGGCGTGAACAAGGCCACACCGGCGGCGGCGGACGTTTTGATTATCGTTATTTTAGTGATGACATTCTGAAAGGATATGCTGAGGCGGCGGTGCGCGAAGCCTTGATTAACCTTGACGCACGAGCTGCACCGGGCGGCCAAATGACGGTTGTACTTGGGCCCGGCTGGCCCGGCATTTTGCTGCATGAAGCGGTAGGCCATAGTCTTGAAGGCGATTTCAACCGCAAAGGCAGCTCAGTATTTTCGGGACGCATGGGCGAGCAAATTGCCGCTAAAGGTGTGACCGTGATTGATGACGGCACCATTGCCGACCGACGCGGATCACTGAATATGGATGACGAGGGTAATCTTACCCAGCGCAATGTATTGATTGAAGACGGCATCCTGAAAGGCTATATGCAGGATTCCCTAAACGCGCGTTTGATGGGGGTGCCGGTAACGGGCAATGCACGTCGCGAATCCTATGCGCATATCCCGATGCCGCGCATGACCAACACCTACATGCTAGGCGGTGATAAAACCAGCGAAGAAATCGTTGCCTCCATTGAACGCGGGTTATATGCGGTTAATTTCGGCGGCGGGCAGGTGGATACCACCAGCGGCAAATTTGTATTTTCAGCGTCTGAAGCTTACATGGTCGAAAACGGCAAAATTCTCTACCCGGTCGTCGGTGCTACCTTGATCGGTAACGGTATTGAATCATTGAAGCAGATCACCATGATCGGCAACGATATGCAGCTTGATGGCGGGTTGGGGGTATGCGGCAAAGAAGGCCAGAGCATTCCGGTCGGGGTTGGTCAGCCTACATTGCGGATTGAAGGACTTACGGTCGGTGGAACAGGCTGAGCAGCTTTCGCATGTCCGGTTTATGACTGCGGTTGATCATCCCTCTACCGAACGCATTCCGCTGCGTTTCCCGAGCGGTTTTTCGCGCCATGCCGTGATCGCGGTGATGGCCGAAAAATTCGGCCTCAAAGGACTTCGCATTGCCGCCATGATTGGGTTCATGACGGGATATTTAGTGTGGCGCGGGTGCACTTCTTTCGTCTGCACTTTGTTATATGGTCTGATCGCGATATGCCTGATATTTTTTATTGGCGTAGTTTGGGCCGCCAAAGAGTCGCTGGATAAATTTGTGAGCCAGTATCAAAATAATGCATGGTTGATAGTTGATGAAAGCGGGCTCGGCGGCGAGTCTTTGCATGACCGATTTCATCTCCCGTGGGAAAATTTTCGGCGGATTGCCTTGCGCTCCGGATTTTTTCTGCTGGAAACCCGGCAGGGCGCATGGATGGTTTTACCTACCGCGCACTTCACCGCACAGGCTTGGACGCTGTTCAGGCAGCGGGTAGCGGACAGAGTGACCGTCCAGACAATAATTGCAAAGCAGTAAATAAAGCAAACGCAATGCAGCAACCGCAATGCAGTACGCACAATGATTGATTTTCGACAATAGCGCGGGTTCAGCTTGTAAATTTTAAATCAGACTTTAAATCAGACTTAAAATCGGCCTTAAAATCTGCGATCATGACTAACGCTTTTTGTCGCCACATCACATTGCAAAATCGATGAGCACTGACTACATTCTCGAAACTCAACATCTCACCAAAGAATTTCGCGGCTTTACGGCGGTGGACGGTGTGAGTCTGAAAATTGTGCGCGGCAGCATTCATGCGCTGATTGGCCCAAATGGGGCGGGTAAGACCACTGTATTTAATCTGCTCACCAAATTTTTGCCCGTGACCGTAGGCCGGATTATTTATAACGGACGCGATATTACCGCTGAAAAACCCGCGCAGATTGCGCGGCGCGGGGTAATTCGCTCATTTCAGATTTCTGCTGTTTTCCCGCATTTGACCGTGATGGAAAATGTGCGCGTGGCGCTGCAAAGAAAGCTGGGCACCAGTTTTCATTTCTGGAAATCGGATGCAACCCTTACGCACCTCAATGATCGTGCCATGCAATTGCTGGACGAAGTTGATCTCGCCCGCTTTGCCGATACTGAAACGGTTGCGCTGCCGTATGGCCGCAAGCGCGCGCTGGAAATTGCCACGACCCTGGCCGTTGATCCAGAGCTGATGTTGCTAGATGAGCCCACACAGGGCATGGGCCATGAAGATGTGGGCCGCGTGGTGGAACTGATTCGCAAAGTGTCCGCCAACCGCTCTGTGTTGATGGTGGAACACAATATGAGCGTGGTGGCCAATCTGTGCGACACCATTACCGTGCTGGCGCGTGGCGCGGTGTTGGCTGAAGGGCCGTATGCAGAGGTTTCTAAAAACCCGCAGGTGCTGGAAGCCTATGTGGGCTCAAGTGAAATGGACACCGTATGAGCGCCATTTCCAGTACTTCCTTCAGCACTACTCCCAGCACTACCCCCGTCATTACCCCCGTTCACATTCCTTCGCCCGCCGCCGACGCCGCAGTTTCCATTTCGAATCTGCACGCCTATTACGGTGAATCACATATATTGCATGGGGTATCGCTTGAGGTTAAACGCGGAGAGTTGATTACATTGCTGGGTCGCAACGGTGCAGGCCGTACCACGACGCTGAAAGCGATTCTGGGTTTGACGGGTAAACGTGCGGGCTCGATCAAAATTAACGGTGTTGAAGCGATAGGCATGCCGTCGCACAAAATTGCTCGTCTCGGGCTTGGCTATTGTCCTGAAGAGCGCGGTATTTTTTCGAGCCTGAGCTGCGAAGAAAATTTGCTGTTATTGCCGAAAGTAGGTTTGGGTAGAAGTGGCGGAAATGCTAATGCGAATGCAGGCATGAGTGTTGAAGAACTCTACGCCATGTTTCCCAACCTGAAAGAGCGCCGTGCCAGCCAGGGCACACGCCTGTCGGGTGGCGAGCAGCAAATGCTCGCGATGGCGCGCATCCTGCGAACCGGAGCTGATATTTTATTGCTCGATGAAATTACTGAAGGCTTGGCGCCTGTCATTGTGCAGGTGTTGGGACGCGTCATTCGCGAGCTTAAAGCCAAGGGTTTCACGATCATTATGGTGGAACAGAATTTTCGCTTTGCAGCACCTTTGGCAGATCGGCATTATGTGATGGAGCATGGCAAGATTGCGGCTATTGTAGAGAAGCACGAATTGGCAACGAAGACCGAGATGCTTCATGAGTTTTTAGGGGTTTAATTTTTGATTAACGAACGAGCCTTTTATAGTTGATTAACGAGCGGCTCAATAACGAGGAGAAATCATGATGAAACGAAAACTGTTAAGCACTTTAGTGACGGCCGCGCTCATTTGTAGCGCCGGTGCAGCCACGATTGCAGCAGCCCAACAAGGTAAGGCTTCTGACGATGTAGTGAAGATTGGAGTGCTGACCGATATGTCCGGCGTTTATGCCGATTACGGTGGGCCTGGGGCTGTCATGGCCGCACGCATGGCGATCGAAGATTTCGGCGGCAAGATGTTTGGTAAAAATATCGAGCTCGTTAACGCAGATCACCAGAACAAAGCGGATGTGGCCAAGAACATTACCCAGCAATGGTTTGACCGCGATAAAGTGGATGCCACATTTGAAAACCTGAACTCGGCTGTTGCCATTGCGGTGCAGGGTCTGGGCAAAGAAAAAAACAAAATTACAGTGGTAACCGGCGCGGCTTCTTCCAAGCTCACCAATGAAGAATGCTCGCCCAATACAGGCATTCATTATTTGATGGATACCGTGGCACTGGGCAATGTGGTTGGCAAAGCCATTGTCAAAGACGGCGGCGATAGCTGGTTTTTTCTGACCGCTGATTATGCGTTTGGTCAATCGCTGGAGAAGGACACGGGCGATGTGGTGAAAGCAGCGGGCGGCAAGGTACTGGGCTCAGTCCGTCATCCGCTATCTACCAACGATTTTTCGTCGTTCTTGTTACAAGCGCAGGCATCCAAAGCCAAAATTGTCGGCCTGGCCAATGCCGGTCTTGATACCGTTAACAGCATTAAGGCTGCCTCCGAATTTGGCTTGACCAAAAATCAGAATTTGGCCGCTTTACTGATGCTGATTACAGATGTGCATGCGGTTGGCCTGAATACCGCGCAGGGTTTGTATCTGACGGAAGGCTGGTACTGGGACATGAATCCGGAAACCCGTGCCTGGGCCAAGCGCTATGAAGAACGCATGAAGAAAAAACCGAACTCAAATCACGCGGCGGTGTATTCATCTGTGCTGCATTATTTAAATGCGGTAAAAGCGGCCGGCACTGACGACACCGCTGCGGTACTGAAAAAAATGAAAGACACGCCCATTAACGATATGTTCGCCAAAGGCGGCAAGATTCGTGAAGACGGTCGCATGGTGCACGATATGTATTTGTTCCAGGTAAAGAAGCCTTCGGAATCCAAAGCGCCATGGGATTATTACACCCTCAAAGGCACGGTCAAAGGCGAAGATGCGTTCCAGCCATTGGCGCTATCACGCTGCGCCGCACTTAAAAAATAGTCCCTGGAAAACCGGATCATTCCGGTTGCGTAACGGCAATCGGAATGATTTAGAAACATCTCATCCAAAAAAACATACACAAAAATAGCATGCCAACAGCACTCATCGGCGCACGTATTCCATGACCGAAATTTTCGGCGTCCCCACCCAGGCTCTTATGGGCCAGCTCATGATTGGGCTGGTAAATGGCTCGTTTTACGCGATGCTATCGCTGGGGCTCGCGGTTATTTTCGGGATGCTCAATGTCGTGAATTTTGCGCATGGCGCGTTTTACATGATGGGCGCATTTTTTTCGTGGATGCTGTTGAATTATTTTGGCGTTAATTACTGGTGGTCGCTGTTACTAGCGCCGTTGGGTGTGGCCATAGTGGGCATCATTATCGAAAAGACCATGCTGCGCTGGCTGTATCAGCTTGATCATCTTTATGGATTGCTGCTCACGTTTGGATTGGCGTTAATTATTGAGGGTATTTTCCGTGATCAATACGGCGTGTCGGGCCAGCCGTATGATTTGCCCGAGGTGTTTAAGGGCGCGTTTGATCTGGGCTTTATGATGCTGCCCAAATATCGGGCATGGGTGATCGTGGCGTGTCTGTCGATATGCTTTGCCACTTGGTTCGTGATCGAGCGCACACGTCTGGGCTCATACCTGCGCGCGGGCACCGAGAATCCCAAGCTGGTGCAGGCTTTCGGGATAAATGTGCCGCTGATGGTAACGCTGACCTATGCGTTTGGGGTGGGCCTCGCGGGCCTCGCGGGCGTGCTCGCGGCCCCGGTGTATCAGGTAAACCCGCTGATGGGTTCAAACATTGTTATCGTGGTTTTTGCGGTGGTCGTGATCGGCGGTATGGGCTCGATACTGGGTGCCATTGTCACCGGGCTAGCGCTGGGTTTGATCGAAGGGCTGACCAAGGTTTTTTATCCTGAAGCCTCAGCCACGGTGGTGTTTATTATCATGGCGATCGTGCTGCTGATTCGCCCGGCTGGCTTATTCGGGCGCGAGAAGTAATCATGGATAAACGCACGAAAATTCTTTACGGCATTTTGCTTGTTGGCGCAGTGCTTGCCCCGTTCGTGGGCGGTTACCCGTTGTTCCTGATGAGTGCTTTATGTTTTGCTTTATTTGCATGCGCCTTTAATTTATTGATTGGTTTTACCGGCCTGCTGTCGTTCGGACACGCCATGTTTTTTGGGATGGCCGCGTATTTCTGTGGCCATGCTGCCAAGGTGTGGGGGCTGACACCTGAGCTGGCGGTTTTAATTGGCACTGCAGGTGCAGCAGCGATGGGCTATTTGGTCGGCTGGCTGGCGGTACGTCGTCAGGGGATTTACTTTGCGATGGTCACACTCGCATTGTCCCAAATGGTCTATTTCATTTGCGTGCAGGCCCCGTTTACCGGCGCTGAAGACGGCCTGCAGAATGTGCCACGCGGCAAGGCGTTTGGACTGATCAATCTGCAAAGCACCCCGCACGACCCGCTGTTCGGCGTGATCCCGGTGTCTGACGATATTGTTATGTATTATTTTGTGCTCGCCTTATTTTTGCTGGGCTTCGGGGTGATTTATCGCGCCATTTATTCACCCTTCGGGCAGGTGCTGAAATCGATTCGTGAAAACGAGCCGCGTGCATTGTCACTGGGCTACGATGTTGATAAATACAAGCTGATGGCATTTGTACTATCCGCCGCGCTGGCTGGTATGGCGGGTGCTTTAAAAGCATTATCTGTCGGTGCTGCCAGCCTCACTGACGTAAGCTGGCAAATGTCCGGCGAGGTAGTGCTGATGACGCTCCTGGGTGGGATGGGCACGATTCTGGGGCCGGTGTTGGGCGCTACTACGATCATCACCATGCAGAACTATCTGGCAGGGTTTGGCTCGTGGGTGACGATTATTATGGGCGTCACTTTTGTGGTCTGCGTGCTCGCCTTTCGGCGCGGGATTGTGGGTGAAATTGCTTATCGCTTGAAGCGTTGATCCATCATCGCTGGTAGCGGAAAGCGCTTATTGCAGAACGGGATAATCACCCATCCATCACGCATCAAGCGTGGCGGCGTTGTGTCACTGTACGTGCCACAAGTTCCCTGATTCTGCAACTATAAATTCTCGTTGAAGCCGCTCGATTTAGACTGTTTCTGCCTATAAATCGTCTATGACCCAGCTAAACTCGTCTATAATTCAAACGCTTGTTTTAATCCCGAATTTTAAGTCCAAGGCCTTTGTTTCCTATGAAAATCCTCGTCCCCGTGAAGCGTGTGGTTGATTACAACGTAAAAGTTCGCGTCAAAGCAGATCAAACCGGCGTTGAAACTGCCAACGTCAAAATGTCCATGAATCCCTTTGATGAAATTGCGATTGAAGAAGCAGTGAAATTGAAAGAAGCCGGGATCGCTACCGAAATTGTGGCGATATCCATTGGCGCAACGCAATGCCAGGAAACATTACGCACCGCGCTCGCGATGGGTGCTGACCGCGCCATTCTGGTAGAAACTGCGGCTGACATTCAACCGCTGGCGGTGGCAAAACTGCTTAAGGCAATCGCTGCCAATGAAGCGCCGCAACTGGTGATTCTCGGCAAACAAGCTATCGATGACGACTCCAATCAGACCGGCCAAATGCTCGCAGCATTATTGAATTGGCCACAAGCCACCTTCGCCTCCAAAGTAACGATTGCCAACGGTGAAGCCGAAGTGATGCGTGAAATTGATGGCGGCATGGAGACTGTGGCGATCAAGCTTCCCGCGATCGTCACCACCGATTTGCGTTTAAATACACCCCGTTATGCGACCTTGCCCAACATCATGAAGGCGAAGAAAAAGCCGCTGGATATAGTTACCCCGGAAAGTCTCGGTGTGGATGTTTCCCCGCGACTCAAAACACTCAAGGTGGTTGAGCCTGCTAAGCGCAAGGGCGGGGTGATGGTGGCGAATGTGGCGGCATTGATCGATAAATTAAAAAACGAAGCGAAGGTGATTTAAATGGCTATCCTGGTTATTGCAGAACACGACAACACCTCGCTGAAACCGGGCGTCACCAATACCATTGCGGCTGCCCATAAGATAGGCGGCGACATTCATGTACTGATTGCGGGCAGTAATTGCGCCGCCGTGGCCAGCGCCGCGGCTTCGATAGTCGGCGTGGGCAAAGTGCTGGTGGCTGATGCCCCGTATTATGCGATGGCGGTTGCTGAAAACCTCGCACCCTTGGTGGTCGGACTCGCCAAAAATTATTCGCATGTGCTTGCGGGCGCTACAGCGTTTGGTAAAAACCTGCTGCCACGCGTGGCCGCCTTGCTGGATGTGATGCAGATTTCTGACATCGTTGCGGTTGAATCAGCTGATACATTTGTTCGTCCGATTTATGCAGGCAATGCCTTCGCCACTGTGCAGTCGTCGGATGCCATCAAAATTATCACGGTGCGCTCAACCGGCTTTGATGCGGTTGCTGCCATGGGTGGTCATGGCGTGATTGAAAATATCGCCAGCGCTACCGATACCGGTATTTCCAGAGTGGTTAAACAAGAACTTACCAAATCAGATCGTCCTGAACTGGCGGCGGCTAAACGTATTGTGTCCGGCGGACGCGGTCTCGGTGATGGTGATAAATATCGTGCTGTATTGGAGCCGCTCGCTGATAAATTAGGGGCTGCACTCGGCGCGTCACGTGCGGCAGTTGATGCCGGGTTTGTGCCGAACGATTATCAGGTCGGCCAAACCGGCAAGATCGTCGCCCCCGAGCTGTATATTGCGGTGGGTATTTCGGGCGCTATTCAGCACCTGGCAGGCATGAAGGAAAGCAAGGTTATCGTCGCCATTAATAAAGACCCGGAAGCGCCGATTTTTCAGGTGGCTGATTATGGTTTGGTCGGCGATTTATTTACGTTGGTGCCTGAGTTAACGGCCGCAATCTAATTTATTTTTGAATGGTTTTGGAGCGGTCATGAGCGCATACGCAGCACCCCTTAAAGATATTACTTTCCTGCTGCGCGATGTGATTGGCCTAGCGCAAATTACCACACTGCCGGGCTGTGAAGAAGTAACCGATGATCTGGTCACGCCGATTCTGGAAGAAGCAGCCAAGCTCGCGACCAATGTGCTCTCGCCGATCAATCGATCGGGCGATAAGGAAGGGGCTACCTGGAATGCCGGGGTGGTGACCACGCCAGCGGGTTTTAAAGACGCTTATCGGCAATACAGTGAAGGTGGCTGGAGCGCACTCGCCGGCCCACCAAAATTTGGCGGTCAAGGGCTGCCCCATATCGTGGCGATTCCAGTCAGTGAGATTATCGGCAGCGCCAATATGGCTTTCAAGCTGTGTCCACTGCTGACCAATGGCGCGGTCGAAGCGCTGGTGCAACACGGCTCGCCGTATTTGCAGGACACCTTTCTGCCTAAAATGGTTTCGGGCGAGTGGACGGGCACGATGAATTTGACGGAGCCGCAAGCGGGCTCTGATCTGGCGCTGGTTCGCACCAAGGCCGTGCCACAGGCTGACGGCACCTATAAAATTTTTGGCACCAAAATTTTTATTACTTATGGCGAGCACGATTACACCGACAATATTATTCACCTGGTGCTGGCGCGCATTGAAGGTGCGCCTGAAGGTGTAAAGGGTATTTCATTATTCGTGGTGCCTAAAAAAATGGTAAATCCTGATGGCACATTGGGCGCGCGCAACGATGTGAAATGCGTGTCCATTGAGCACAAGCTCGGCATCCATGCCAGCCCGACCTGCGTGATGATGTATGGCGAAGACGGTGGTGCCATAGGCTACGTGGTGGGAGAGCCGAATCGCGGCCTTGAATATATGTTTGTGATGATGAATGCAGCGCGCCTCGGCGTGGGCCTTGAGGGCGTGTCGATTGCTGAACGTGCGTATCAACATGCGCTGGTGTGGGCGCGCGAACGTGTGCAGGGCCGCCCCACCACCGCCGTGCCGGCTGCGCTCGGCGATAAACCCAAATCGGTGCCGATCATTTATCACCCCGACGTAAAGCGCATGTTGCTGACGATGCGCGCCTATGCCGAAGCATCGCGGGCATTGATTTACTGGACGGCAAGCTGCTTCGACATCGCCGAAAAATCTACCGACGCGCATGACAAAGAGACCCATCAAGCGCTGGTTGATTTGATGATTCCGATTGTTAAAGGCTGGAGTACTGAAATCGGTATTGAGGTCGCTTCGCTGGGTATCCAAATTCACGGCGGGATGGGTTTTGTCGAAGAAACCGGCGCCGCGCAATATTATCGCGACTCACGCATTTCCACGATTTATGAAGGCACCACCGGTATTCAGGCCATCGATTTGGTCGGACGTAAGGTGGGCCGTGAGGCTGGCGCGACTGCATTCGTGCTCATTCAGGAAATGGAAAAACTGTTGCCGCTACTGGTGGCTGCAGGCGATGTTAATTTGCAGGCATTCAGCAAAGTTTTGGCGGTAGGCCTTCGGGAATTCAAGCGCGCCACCGAATGGGTTGCGCTTACTTTTCCGAGCAATCAGGGCGCTGTGAATGCCGGTGCAGTGCATTATCTGAAATTGGCTGGTACGGTTTGCGGCGGCTGGATGATGGGCCGCGCCGCACTCGTGGCCGCCCAACAATTGGCTGCAGCAAAGGGTGGGGGCCGGGTTGATACAGATTTCCTGAAAGCGAAAATCATGACCACGCGTTTTTATGGTGATCACATTATTACGCTCAGTACCGGTTTCGCTGAAGCCATCATTACCGGCGCAGAAAGTGTGTTGCAGATGGAAGAAGCGTATTTATAAACCCCAGTATTGGCGGGCATCTTGAAGCATAAATGCTTTAAATGCCGCTCCCATGCTAGAGTTTGTACTATTTAAATACTGCTTACTCTTGATGTAAATTTGAATGCCGTCTTTACGAAGATGGCATTTTTTATTCGCAATTTTATGTTGGCGATTTAATTAAGGCACGTATGCAAACCCAAACTGCCGCTCATTCAGTTACACCTTCAGCAACGCCTTCAGTGAGCATTTTAACTGAGCCCGTCCCGGCCCTTGCGATCAACGGATTGGTCAAACATTTTGGTGGCAAGTATGCGGTCAGTAATCTGGATCTGACGATTCCGCGTGGAGAATTTCATGCGCTGTTGGGGCCAAACGGTGCAGGCAAAACCACCACGCTGCGTATCGTCGCAGGCTTGCTTAAAGCGGACATGGGCACCGCCTGTATTCTGGGTCACAACATCGCAACCCATCCCACCGAAGCTAAACGCTTGCTGGCTTTTTTGCCCGATGATCCGCTGCTGTACGGGAAATTAAGGCCGCTGGAATATCTGGAATTTGTGGCGGGGCTGTGGAGTGTTGAATCAACGATTGCCGCTGCGCGTGCCGAGGAATTATTGCGCTGGCTGGATTTGTGGGGCAACACCAATGAATACATTGAAGGCTTTTCACGCGGCATGCGCCAAAAGCTTGCGTTGGCCGGTGCCTTGATTCATGACCCGCAAGTCATGATCCTCGATGAGCCGCTTACCGGGCTCGATGCTGCCGCCGCAAGGCAGGTGAAGGATTTATTGCTCGAGCGCGTGAAGCAAGGAAACACCATCGTGCTTACCACCCATATTCTGGAAATGGCCGAGCGTTTGGCGGAGCGCATCAGCATTATTCAAAAAGGCAAAATTATTGCGCAGGGTACGCTAGACGAGCTGCGTGAGTTAGCCGCGGCCAACGCCACACCGGGCCAGAGCGCTACGCTGGAGGATGTGTTCCTGGAGCTGACTTCGCAGCCCACAAATATTGAATCTGCGAGCCAAACTAGTGCGAAGTCCGAAGGCACAGCATGACCTTCACATTCACCCCCGCCACCTGGCCGTGGCTATTGCGCCATGAGCTGCGCCTGGCGTGGCGCAACATCAGTCGTACAAGTCTGTGGTTGATCGTTATTGGCGGCGGTTTATTGTGGGCGTGCCTGCATTTAGTGGCGTGGCTTACGTTAAGTAAATTAGGCCCGCTATCAGGCGCAATAGCAGGCACCAGCAGCGCAGCGTCGCCGCCGATGGCGACACTGGTGACGGGCGCGGCGTTGTGGTTCGCTATATCGCTAATGTTCTCGCAGGCGATTTTGCTTTCTATCACCGCACTGTTTGATCGCGGTGATTTTGATTTGCTATTGTCGTCACCGATACCGACTCGTACCGTTTTTATCGTGCGCGGAATGGGCGTGGCGATCTCGTCGGTATTTTTGTATTTATTGTTGTTCACACCGTTTGCACACATGGGCCTGATCACGGGACACGCTCATTTATTAGCTATTTATCCCGCGCTGATTTCAATTGGTCTGTTTGTTTCTGCGCTTGGCATGCTGCTGACGCTCACGCTGGTACGCGTGCTGGGGGCACGTCGTGCACGGATGGTGGGGCAATTGATTGGCGCGCTCGTCGGCGCAATGTTTTTTCTGGCGAGCCAGGTGCAGACTATGCTCAGCACCGAAACTCGCGCGGGCATCACCAGCACCTTTAAACAATGGATCGCTGTCGATGGCCCACTCGCACCGGATAGTGTTATATGGTTTCCGCTGCGGGCGATGCTGGGCGAATGGTTGCCATTGCTCATCGTGATTGGCGTGGGTGTCGGCGGATTCTGGCTGGTGGTCAGTCTGACGTACAAACGTTTTTTAGCCGGCACACAGGAATCGGTAACCGGCCAAGCGAGCAAAAAATTGCCTGCGGTAATGGGTGGCAGTATTAAATTTCGTCAAGGGCTGATGATGAATGTGCTGATCAAAGAATGGAAGCTGATCGTACGCGATCCCAATTTAATCGCTCAGACTTTTTTGCAAATGCTCTATCTGCTACCGATGATTTTTATATTTTTTAGAAGGCAGGACATGACGCTACTAGTAATGCCCGCCACTATCATGCTCGCCAGCACCTTGGCCGGCAGCCTCGCCTGGATCACCATCGCCGCCGAAGATGCGCCGGAATTAATCGGCGTAGCCCCCGTTCAGCTAGCACGCATCCGCTGGATGAAAGCGCTGGCCGCGGTGATGCCGGTATGGATACTGGTATCGCCGGTGCTGTTTTATTTGCTGTTCACCACTCCGCCCTACGCGGCAGCATTCGCGTTTTTTATAGCGGGCGGCACGATCTCCGCTGGCTTGATCCAGATCTGGTATCCGCGCCAAGGTGATCGCAAGAATATGAAAAAACGCGGGCAAGGAAACATGGTCATCAATCTGATAGAAGGGATAAGCGCACTTGGCTGGGCTGGCACATCCTATGCGATGCTTGCCGCACCACTGTGGGCACCGCTAGGCCTGCTGCTCGCGTTAACTGGGCCATCCGGCGCATGGCTGTTGGGCAAGTCGCGACGTGAGCAGGGCGTATTGGCATAGCACTTCGCGATTCTAGTTGGGTTGTTTGAATCACAGCCTATATTTGCGGCCGCTGATCCTGGTATTGAAGACTGCGATCTATTTCATTCTCGGCGTTGTGGATGAGCCATATATTTGTGTTGGCAATCCCAATTAAAAGGCAACTGTTCTAGTTGCTTCATTGCTTCGCCCAGTCGGCCGCACGTTTTTTGCAAGTCGCTGCGTTGGTCCGACGCCACTATTGAGCGACCATATTGCCCTGAACATTACACTTTTATACCGAATCTGATGGTGAAGTGGTATTTGCTTTGCGACGAATGGCAAAATTAATGCAGGAATTTCATTGAAAACAGCACCAAAATTTGCAAACAATTGTTTCGCGCCCTCTTTTTTGATAAAGTGGCAACGCTGAAATTGCTTAGTGTCAATGAAAAATATTTCATATGGGAAAATTCGTGTTTACTAATGAAGACTGTGCGCTCGACAGTGAATTGGAAAAAATCAATGCAAATTCACGTCATATCAAAACGCGGGAGGCGCTGGCAGATTGGATTAGCAGCGACATAAAGTCCATATTTCCGCACGAAAGCGCGATGGTCATTGTGGCGAAATATCATTCGCTGGGCTTGCGGATCAAGTCGGTTCTTCCAATCGATCTGCCGCCATCCTATATTGACGCCCTTCGCGAGGATGAAGACCTGAATAACCCACTTTTATCAAATTGGCTGACAACGGGGCAGCCCGTTTTCTTTTTGGGTGCTGGGGAAACCAAATGTGGCGTCTCACATTTTGTTGATGCCGCAATGATGCGTAACCGGGATTTTCAAATAATCAATAATAGACACGCAAAATGGCTTAACAATTTCAGGCAACATAATCTGCGGAACGCCATTCTGGATGGTTTTGCCAAAGTGGAGTCGACTGAAATTATGTTTTTGGAAATTTATAATTCACCACATCGTGGCCCCTCACCCATCTGGTTGATGCGTAGCCATATACTGCCCAGCATTTATAGGGCATGGCAGCAGATCTTAGCCGAGGACAAACTGCATGCATGTAAACCGGCGGATCAATTGTTTCAATTGACGCTGGCCGAATCGGAATTGTTGCAGTGGATTGAACTCGGGAAAACAAATAGTGAAATGGGCGTAATTCTGAAGAAGAGCGTATTCACTGTGAAGACGCAGATGCAGTCCATTCTCAAAAAGGTTGGTGTGGAGAATCGTATTGCCCTGATTGCTGTAATTAATGCCGCCAATAAATTGCAGCAACATAAGCCCCAAAACCTATAACGCCACCTTTCAGACTAATTTGCCGCCACATACTCCAGGTGGAGTATGTCAATTTTTTTGTTGAATTATTAACGTGTTTGTCTGGCATCTAAAAACCATAACCTTGTGAGTTCACAGTTTGTCATCGACCGAAAATTCCCCGCTGTTTCGTAAAGAGGTTTTTGAAGCCAAGGCAAATACCTGGCTGGGCGAGGTCGTGCTGATCCGCCCAACGTCATTTGCGTTCCTGACTATTGTCGTGGCAACGATTGCGATCGTAATGCTGGTTTTTTTGTTCTGGGGCGAATACACCCGCAAGGCCAAAGCCAGCGGCTATATTGCGCCAACCTTGGGCTTGATCAAAGTGTCGCCGCAGCAAACAGGGATCGTAGCCGAATTGCGTGTTGTTGAAGGGCAGCTCGTCAGGCAAGGTGATGTGCTGGCTGTGCTCAATACCGAACGCTCCACGGCTATTGGCGATGCTCAGGCACAAATAGCGGCGCAAATTGCAGCGAAGCGTTTGCTTTTTACACAGGATCGCGACAAAACAACCACGCTCTATTCACAACAATCGCATGCACTGGCAGAGCGATTACTCAATCTTAAAACTGAGATTGTGCAGGTTGAACGTAACCTGTCACTACAGCAAGAACGCATTAGCATTACCGAGGCGATGCTCGCTACACAGCGCCGTTTGAATACTGAAAAATTTATCTCTGATTTAGCGCTTCAGCAAAAAGAGCAGGAGCGCTTGACTGATTTAAGTGGGCTGGAAAATTTGAAGCGCAGCCGCACCTCGTTACGGCGCGATTTGGCAAGTGTTGATACAGAGCTCAAATCGTTGCCCCTCAAGCGGGAAAATGAATTGTCTAACCTCGCACGTAATCTAGCGTCGTTGGAACAAGATCGAATCGAAGTCGAGTCGCGCCGCGAAACTATGTTGGTTGCACCACAAAGCGGCATCGTGACCGCGCTGGCGACTGATCGCGGCAAGCTCGCCGGAGCGGGTCAGACGGTCCTGAGCATTATCCCGGAAGGGGCGACGTTGCAAGCAGAGTTATATATTCCCGCTCGCTCAGCCGGTTTTGTGCGGGAGGGTTCTAAAACGCTATTGCAATATCAAGCTTTTCCGTATCAAAAGTTTGGCACCCATGCTGCAAGCGTCATCAAGATTTCACGCACAGCCGTAGCCGCTAATGAATTGCCTTTTCCAGCACCGCAAGGCGAGCTTTTTTATGTGGCAACGGTAAAGCTCGTCAAGCAATCAGTAATGGCATATGGCCAAGAACAGCCATTGCAATCCGGTATGTTGGTTGACGCAAATATTTTGCTTGACCGCCGCACCCTGTTCGAATGGGTGTTCGAACCGCTTTATTCGATTTCGGGACGCTGGGGCAAATGAATAGTGTATTGGTGCGGCGCACTTCACCCGTTTTCCTCGCCCATAGAGGGGATTCATCAACAGAACACATGTTTTGGCGCAGACACCTGCCGCTCAATCACAGCTACATGAATCGTCATTAAAATGACTTTTCTCGATAACCTTAATCTCGGTTTTTCCAAAAAACTCCCCAGCATCCTGCAGACCGAGGCAGCAGAATGCGGTTTGGCGTCGCTCGCCATGGTGGCCGCTTTCCACGGCTATCAAACGGATTTATCTACCTTAAGAGCCAAGCATTCCATTTCGCTCAAAGGCGCAACGCTCACCGACGTGATGAGAATTGCAACCACGCTGGGCCTGCAAACGCGGCCACTGCGTTTAGAAATCGATGAGATGCAGGAATTGCAAACCCCGTCCATTTTGCATTGGAATTTGAATCACTTTGTCGTCCTAAAAAAAGCTACCCGCACCGGCATTGATATTCATGATCCCGCACGCGGCAGGCGCACGCTTAAGTATGCGGAAGTCAGCGAGCAATTTACCGGCGTAGCGCTTGAGCTGGCACCCGGAATTGAATTTAAAAAGAAGGAAGAAAAGCAATCCCTCAAGCTGCGCGGCCTGTTTGGAAAAATAACCGGTCTCAAGCGCTCGTTGCTGCAAGTATTTATCCTCGCCGCTGCATTGGAGGTATTTGGCATTGTTGCCCCATTCTTCTCGCAATGGATTATTGACGATGCCCTTGTCTCAGGGGATCAGGATTTACTTACCGTGCTGGTGATCGGTGCTTTACTGATTGGCTTGATCCGGATGGCGGTGGGGTTGATACGCACATGGGTTGTGATGCACCTAAGCGTTACGCTGAGCTTGCAGTGGTTTTCAAATGTTTTGGCGCATTTATACAAGCTGCCAATGGCATGGTTTGAAAAGCGCCATCTAGGCGATGTGGTCTCACGTTTCGGCAGTATCAGTACGATTCAAAATGCGTTGACTGGTGGTGTTATCAGCGCGGTGCTTGACGGTATCATGGCCGTCATCACGCTCGGCGTCATGTTTGTTTATAGCCCCGTATTGTCCGCGATCGTATTGGTGGCGGTACTGCTATACGGCGCGGTTCGTGTTGTGCGCTACGGCGCACTGCGCGATGCTTCAGTTGAGCAAATCGTATTGAGCGCCAAGCAGCAAAGTCACTTCATGGAATCTATTCGTGGCGTGCAGGCGCTCAAGCTTTTCAACCGGGATGAAGATCGGCGGCAGCGATATTTATCGTTGACGGTTGATACAACCAATAACAGCCTTTCGATCCAAAAACAAAACCTGGCCTTCAGCACCATCAATGGTCTATTAGTTGCGCTGGAAAATGCGGCCGTTCTGCTGCTCGGTGCCAAGCTGGTCATGGCCAATCAATTTTCGGTCGGTATGTTGATTGCGTTTATTTCTTATAAAGATCAGTTTGTCGGTCGAGTCTCAGCATTGATTGATCAGGCTATTGCATTTCGCATGCTGGGCATTCAAGCCGAACGTCTCGCTGATATTGTCCTCACGCCACCTGAAGAGGTAGGCATTGAACGCGAGCCAAGAAAAGGGCAAGGCGCGATTTTACCGTCGATAGAAGTCCGTAATGTCGGCTTTCGTTACGCTCAAGGAGAGCCGTGGGTACTACGAAATGTGAATATTCAAATTCACGCCGGTGAGTCTGTCGCCATTGCCGGGCCCAGCGGTTGCGGCAAAACAACCCTGCTGAAGGTCATGCTCGGCCAATTGCAGCCAGACGAAGGTGAAGTGTTTGTCGGTGGTATTGCGCTTAAACAACTTGGTCTAAAGTGCTATCGAGACCAGATTGGGGTGGTCATGCAGGATGATCAATTGTTTGCCGGTTCCCTCGCCGAGAATATTGCTTTTTTTGATCCGGCAACAGATCAATCGCAAATTGAAGCTTCAGCACAGTTAGCGGCAATTCATGACGATATTATCAAAATGCCAATGGGCTATAACACCCTGGTGGGCGATATGGGAACGGCGCTATCAGGAGGCCAGAAACAACGCGTCATCCTTGCGCGAGCGCTGTACAAAAAACCAAATATATTATTCCTGGATGAAGCCACCAGCCATTTGGATACCGGGGCAGAGAGCCTAGTGAATCAAGCGATCAAAGGGCTCAGCATGACGCGCATTACGATTGCGCACCGGCCAAGCACCTTGCAGATGGCGGATCGGCTGGTGATTTTGGGTGGCGCGAATGCTGGCTTGGGTGACGTAACAATGTTACCTAATGTGGTGTAAATGATTGGAAGATACGTCGCGCCCAGCCAAATTGTATCGGCATACTCCTAATGGAGTATGGAGAAATTTTGTAGGTGCTTGCAAAATAATGGCGTCGATGGCAACAGCTACCGGCAGTCATTTTTGAATTTATCAATAGGAGATTTATCATGCGTGCATTAGTTTTAACTGAAGTTGAATTTGTTTCAGGTGGAGAGTATACGGATCCAGCGCCACCTCCACCCCCCCCAGCGCCTACAGGTTGCACTACTACCGTTCCTACTGGTGTTGCTGTAAGTGGAAGTCTTGTTATAGCTACTAATGGGCTAGGAATTCAAATTCAAATTGGAACGCCTGCGCCAACACGAACATGTCCAGACGCGGCACCGTCGCCACCGTCGCCACCACAACGAGAACTGACAGCTGAAGAAAAGGAAGCAATTATCCAAGAATGGTTTAGCCGCCTACCGGTCTAAATAAAAATTTATTTTCTTGAGTTTACCGAAGCCTAGGCTACCTATTAGACCTAGGCTTCTACTTCTATTTAATTGTTACGTTATTTTAATTTTTTCTTCTTGTCGGGGCTAGGCTTTTATACATGCTCGAAAATTCGTGCTCTATCGTGAAAATAAAACTTCGTCACATCAGCTCTTTATATTTGTCTGCGGTATTTTTTATGGCCTCTGCAAGCGCCAGCGTTATTACAGTGCCCACAGCAGATAAACAGGCAACGCTCAACATCGTTGTTGATCGTCCAGCGCTCAACAAACTTTACGCCCCGGCCCCTGTTATCGTTTTTGCAGGCGGTGTTTTTACAGATCGTGATTGTATTACCGGATCGGGAAATGCGGATGGAAGCAGTGATAATTATTTTTTATTTGCTATGCTTGCGAAGCGGCTGACAAAGCTTGGTTTTGTCGTTGTCAGATATGATCAGCGTGGCATTAATGGCAATGTATTCACATGCGTAAAAGGCGAAAAACAAGCGATCAATAAATATCTCGCTAAATGTGTGGATAGCAACGTTAGGTCTATGGTTACAGCGTCCAATATGCATGCCGACTATGAAACAGTGTTTAATTTTGCCAGACAACTAAAAGACATAAATGTAAACACGATGTACGCGCTAGGGCATTCAGAGGGTGCAGTACATATATCGAAATTGGTCGAAGAGCGGCGAATAAAGCCTGTCGGCATCATTTTTGTTGCAGGTGTTGCTGAATCGCCTGCTACTCATATTAAATGGCAAACTTTTGATAGATTTCTTGAAGCACTTTTTTTAGCTGACGGGGACAAGGATGGGGTCATTACTAACCAGGAAATTCATCATATTTTTTTAGATAAAAAATCTATTTTTAGCACGCAAATAACAAATCTTGAATCGATATTTATGTCACCAACTGGTTCGTGGCAACTTGCTGATTTAAGCACTTTAAGGCTTAAGTTGGAACAACAAATTTATGCTCCCCTATTTAATAACGTAAACGTAAAGAATGCAGATAAGGTTGGTGCCCTTGGGACCTTCGAAACCTTTGACGTTACGGTGGCCTCTCGTGCGTGGATACTTGATCGAATGAATGACAGAACCCCAGTTGCAAACAGGTTGGATAAATTTCCTGGGGCAGTTATAGCCCTATTTTTTTCGCTCGACGTGCAAATTAGCGTGCCAAAACAACTTGATGCGTTTAATAAATCCAAGATTGGTCGATCTAAAAGATTTAGTACCATTACCTTTAACGGATATGGACATACGCTGGGAAAATTGGCCTATGGTGGCAAGGTTGAGCAAAAAGCTATTGACGATGTTTCAACAGCTATTAAGGTTTGGTCAGAAAAACATTAGATTTCCATTTTAAGCAAGGTAGTAACGAATAGGCTCTGATAAAGGAATGGCGGCGTTTATAAGCCATCGCTTGATTAATTAACCAAGACATTGTTATGGCATTTTTTTTGCTTCAAACAACGGCACAACCAAAATATTGGTTTGTTTTTTCGTCGCTGTAGGCTGCTTGCCATTTACAAATAGTTATGCGCAGCCATTGCCGCGTTTGTTATTGATCGAAGGTAAAGGCAAGATCGGCTTTTTATTGCCTGAGAGCCATTTTGGTATCCCCGCTGAATTTGATAACTATTACAAAGAAATCATCATTCCTGCAGCGCGTGCAAGCAATATGGCCATTTATGAGGCACGTAGCATTGGTGGATCCATGTTTGACCAGGACAGCAGGGCCGATTGCGCCAATCTTAATGAAACCCGCGCACGCCGCCAAGAAAGTGCAGCATTGATTAACCAGCTTTTATACGACAACCCGGACAAGTTGACTATTCGCGGGTTTGCAGCCGCTTTCAAAAGCGAGGACGATAAGAGCTATCGCGGGCTTATAGAAGGGCATCCATTTTTTCTGAAGCTTGACGAAATCAAAGCGCAGATTTCAGAGCCAGATAGTGTGCAAGCCACGAACGCTAAAGATCCGCAAAGAGTAGCTGCATTGCTTGCAAAGTTAATCGCAAAAGGCGAAACAAACAGGCTGAAATCTATCGAGGATAACGGCGACCTTAAAAAATCATTTTGTTTATTGCCTCAAGAACGGCAGCATGATGTGGTGAAGGCGCTGATTAATCTTTTTAATATAAAAGAAGACTTTGATCCCGTTAATTTGGACATGCCAAAAGCGCATAGCTGCTTTGTTTCCATCGTACAGAGTGCCAATAAGCAAGTGGCATGCTTGCAAAATAACAATCGTAGCGACGCTGCGGCTTCTAGCTGCGGTCAGTTAATGCGCTATCCAACGTTGGAATGCACGATATATAAGCGCCTGGATCAAATCTACTATGAATGGATATTGCCCGCCAGGAGCAGGGTATTTATCCCGCATATGGAATCTGCGCTACAAACCAATATTCCTTTTTTTATCGTGGGTTGCGCATTCCGGCGAAGCCGGTCCATGATTCCAGCATG
>ENA-OFCI01000284-OFCI01000284.1-metagenomes-genome-assembly--contig:-NODE-284-length-33353-cov-3.665295_pt1 | contig 33353 bp, 30 predicted proteins | sample MGYA00153391_OFCI01 | MGnify analysis MGYA00153391
GCTGATTGGAATCAAGGCCGTGGTGTTAAACGGCGCCGTCATTGGCCGCGAGTGTTTGATCGGTGCGAACGCGCTGATTCCGGAAGGTAGAGTCATTCCTGATCGTTCGTTGGTGGTGGGTTCTCCTGGACGGGTAGTGCGCACGCTCTCAGACGAAGATGCAAAAATGCTGCGCGGCATTGCGCAGCACTATGTGGACAACGCGGCGCGTTACGCCCAGACTTTACAGTCCATCGCGACAGCATGAAGCCGCGTTGCAACATGTAATCAAAATTAGCCACCTTGAACGACATTTAATGCCGCGTCCGACAGATCAATCCGGCACCTACCGCGCCTACAATCCGGCGTGGCCGCCGTCCCAGCCTGCGCCGTGGCGCGCGGGACGTGGTGCACTTCTGCTCTATACCTTGGTGATTCTCTATGCGAGCCTGAATCCGTTTATTGGCTGGCGTAAACCAGAGGTTTTCACGTTACTTTTCTGGCCTAAATACATCACGGCGTTCGATATTGTGCTCAATGTTTTAGCCTATGCGCCGCTCGGAGTTTTGTGCGCGTCGCTATTCATCGCTTTCACCGGCCGCCGCGACCAACCCCGGCCATTACCATGGCAACAGAAAAATACGCGAGCGCTGGCATGGCGAGCTTGGCTGCTGGCCGTGCTGGCGGCAGGTGTTTTATCGGCGGCGATAGAAACTGCGCAAGCGTTTTTACCGAGCCGGGTTTGTTCGCCTGTTGATTGGCTGTCAAATGTATTCGGTGCCCTGCTCGGCGCGACATTTATGGTTGCGCATCCGGGCCGTGTGCTGCTGGAAAAAGTAGAACGCTGGCGCTATCGGCATTTTGCGTCGGGTAACTGGATTGATTGGGGGCTATTGTTACTGGGGTTGTGGTTATTCGCGCAATTAAACCCGGCTATCCCATTTTTTGAAGCAGGCAATGTTGTCAATCAACTTGTATCCGGTGAAAAGCCGCATCCCTACGATCCGCTGTATTTATTGCCGCAGGCCGTGGGAATCGCCCTTAATGTGTGTGGTTTTGTCCTCTTTATTACGGTGTTGCTTCATCCGGCAAAACGGGTTTGGGCGAATGTGTGGGTAGTGCTGTTGCTGGGATTGGTCGCAAAAGTATCTATGGCCTCACTGATGTTAAAAGCGCCGCTGATGATTGCATGGATGGGACCTGGCACCGTCATCGGCCTGACCTCGGGACTATTACTGGCGATACTTTTTTCTGGCGTGAAATATCATTGGCGCGTGTTTGGCGCAACCTTGTTTGTGTTCGCGGGCGGGGTGATGGCGAAAATTTCAAGCGTCTACAATGCTTTTGATGAAACCCTGCGCTTGTTTGATTGGCCGTATGGGCAATTAGTCAATTTTGCGAGCCTCACCCACTGGGTGAGTGAGATATGGCCGCTGCTGGCGTTTTTATTTTTGGCGATGGTTTTTGTGAAACATCGTCGGGGCGACTAAGATAGCAATTTCTAGGCCGGTAACTTTATCTTTACCTTTCCGCACGACAAACCAGGATGAACAGGCAAACAATGGGCTACTACCAACACCATGTTTTTTTCTGCGTCAATCAGCGTGATGACGGACGGGCATGCTGTAATCAGCATGATGCAGAAGGGGTTCGCGCTTATGCCAAAGATCGTATCAAAGCGCTCAAATTAAACGGTGAAGGCAAGGTGCGTATTAACACCGCAGGCTGCCTTGATCGTTGCGACGAGGGCCCGGTGCTGGTTATCTACCCTGATAATGTTTGGTACACCTATGTTGATAAAGACGATGTGGATGAAATCATTACCGAACATATTCAAAACGGCCGCGTCGTTGAGCGTTTAAAAATTTAATCAAAACGGCGCAAATAAAATGGCAGGTTCTTTTCCTAATGCTGCTGCAATTATCCAAGGCGAAGTTGGCGCAATAGAATTACGAGCCCACGTCCCCGACAGGGTTGTCCCTCGCGCAGTTGCAGTCGTTGCCCATCCCCATCCACTGTTTGGTGGCACCATGGATAATAAAATTGTTACCACCCTAGCGCGCGCGTTTTACGATGCTGATGCGGCCACTTACCGCTTTAATTTTCGGGGTGTCGGGGCGAGCGAAGGAACGCACGATGAAGGGCGTGGCGAAACCCGGGATCTGCTTACGGTCATCGCGTATGCGCAATCACTGCACCCCAATTTGCCATTGTGGCTTGCCGGGTTTTCATTTGGCGGGGCTGTCACATTAGCGGCCAGTGAGCAGGTGACTGCGGCCGAGATGGTCTTGGTCGCGCCTGCTTTTCAGCGCCTATCAAAATGGGCAAACGCGCAGGCTGGTGGCAATCCTCCCGAAACCACCATTATTATCCACGGCGAAAAAGATGAAACTGTGCCGCTCACCGATTCGCTGGCTTGGGCACGGCCGCGCAATATTCCGGTTGTGGTGGTGCCCGACGCAGATCATTTTTTTCATCTGCGCCTGCATATTATAAAGCGGTTGGTATCGCGGCTGGCGATAGGTGCGCGGGACGCGGCAAATTAACAGGACGCGTGCGCCGGGCCTGCGTTAAGCAATGTTCGAATTAAATAATTTGTAGAGTGTGATGAATTTCACATGGCATGCGGGCAAATCGAGTCACACTTAAATCGCTCAAAAACAACCTCGGTTGTTATCCACTTCATTTTGCCCACGCCGCAGGATTTGTATGCAGACCTTTAACGCTATTCCCTTGTTCGGTAATTTAACGCCATCGCAATTGGACAGCATTGGTGCACACGCTGCCTTGCAGGTGATAGAGAAGGGCGGGGTCATTCTCCATCAAGGTGAGGTGGCAAATTCCTGCTTCGTTATTGTTGCCGGCCAGGTAAAAGTTTATATGAGTGATGAAGCAGATCCAGCCCGTGAGGTCATTTTAAAAACATTAGGCCCCGGGGACTTTTTTGGTGAACTGCCCATGTTTGATCAAGGGCCGCGCAATGCGAGTGTTGCCGCCATGGACCGCGTGCACTTGCAGGTGCTGTCTTATTCTGCTTTCCAGCGCGCAATTGAAAAATCGCCCGATATTGCGCGCGGTGTAATGGCCACACTTGCCGCGCGTCTGCGTCATGCAGATCGTAAAATTGGCGCGCTTGCCCTGACTGATATTACCAGTCGCGTATCGCGCACGCTGCTTGAACTTGCCATTATGTCGAACGGACGTCGAGTAGTAGGGTCGCCTTTCACTCAGCAGGATTTAGCGGATATGGTTGGTGCTTCGCGAGAAATGGTGAACCGCACGTTGAAAGATTTGGAAGGCGAAGGTTATATCGATGTACAGCGAAAAATGATTACGATTCTGAATGATCGTCTCTCTGCCAGCCTTTAGATAAATGCCGTCGTGAAATAAAAATGGGCTTTCTGCACAAAATAGAAAGCCCCTTAATTTTATGACGCCCGATGCGACTACAGTTCGAAATCCAGGCCTTGATTCTTAAGCCATGCGTCGCTTTAATTCCGCGTCTACTTCATGCATGTATTCTTCAGTCGTCAAGTAAGGGTGATCAGGGCTAATCAGAATCGCCAGGTCTTTGGTCATCTTGCCTGCTTCCACCACATCCACGCAGGCTTTTTCTAACGTCAATGCGAAGTTGACTACATCCGGCGTATCGTCCATGCGGCCACGTGCCTGCAGGCCGCGCGTCCAGGCATAAATTGAGGCGATCGGATTGGTCGAGGTCGGTTTACCCTGTTGGTGCATGCGGTAATGGCGCGTCACGGTACCGTGTGCGGCCTCGGACTCTACCGTCTTGCCATCAGGCGACATCAGAACGGATGTCATCAAGCCCAGCGAGCCGTAACCTTGCGCCACCGTGTCAGATTGCACATCGCCGTCGTAATTTTTACACGCCCACAAATAACCGCCGCTCCACTTTAGGTTTGAGGCCACCATGTCGTCAATCAAACGATGCTCGTAAGTAATGCCCGCAGCATCAAACTTGGTCTTGAATTCGGCATCAAAAATTTCCTGGAACAGGTTTTTAAAGCGACCATCATAAACTTTTAAAATCGTGTTCTTGGTCGATAAATATACGGGGTAATTGCGCTGCAGGCCGTAGGTTAAGCAAGCGCGTGCAAATCCCGCAATCGATTCATCGAGGTTATACATCGACAATGAAATACCCGGGCCAGGCGCTTTGAAAACTTCCCGTTCAATCGGCGCCGAGCCATCGCTGGGCGTAAATTTTACAGTCAAAGTGCCCGCGCTGGGAAACTGAAAATCCGTTGCACGATATTGATCACCAAAGCCATGACGCGCGACGACGACGGGCTTATCCCAGTGCGAAACCAGGCGCGGCACGTTCTTGCAAATAATCGGCTCGCGGAAAATAGTGCCGTCCAGAATATTGCGGATCGTGCCGTTTGGCGATTTCCACATCTGCTTCAAACCAAATTCTTTCACGCGCGCTTCGTCCGGTGTAATGGTTGCGCATTTTACGGCGACGCCATATTGTTTGGTGGCGTTGGCGGAATCGATCGTTACTTTGTCATCTGTTTCGTCGCGATGCTCCATCCCCAAATCGTAGTATTTGAGATCGATATCGAGATACGGCAGGATTAGTTTTTCACGAATCATCTGCCAGATAATGCGCGTCATCTCATCGCCATCCATTTCAACAACGGGGTTTTTAACTTTAATTTTAGCCATAAGGATTCCTGCGGAAAAGAGGGCGGTGGGGAAGAATGATATGCAAAAATAGCCCGTGAATTATAGCAAATCTCACATTGCTGGCGGCAATGGTGCGAATCCGCAGAAAATGAAACGCCCTTATTTGCGGAGGTTTTCAGGCGCTTATCCCGGATAATACAAATTTTGTGCAAACGCTTAAGTGGCGAATAAAAATCCACTTAAAATTCATCTTCAACTCAACAATAACCCGATAACTGATCCTGTCTATGGCCGCAAGCAGCCTGTTCGCACTCATTGATGATATTGCCACTATTCTCGACGATGTCGCGGTCATGAGTAAAGTCGCCGTCAAAAAGACTGCCGGTGTACTGGGCGATGACCTTGCGCTCAATGCCGAGCAGGTCGCAGGCGTAAAGGCAGATCGCGAGTTGCCAGTGGTATGGGCTGTGGCAAAAGGCTCGCTCATCAACAAAGCGATTCTGGTGCCGTTGGCGCTGGCGATCAGTGCGTTGGCACCGTGGGCAGTGACGCCATTGTTGATGGTGGGTGGCGCGTATCTTTGTTATGAAGGCTTTGAAAAAATTGCACATAAATTTTTGCACACGGCGCTTGATGATCAGACGCATCACAGCCAATTAGCTGAAGCGGTCGCGAATCCGGCTATTGATATGGTCGCGTTCGAAAAAGACAAAATCAAAGGTGCGGTGCGCACCGATTTTGTATTGTCAGCCGAGATTATTGTGATTACGCTGGGCACCGTGGCAACGGCCACCTTCGGCAAGCAAGTAGCGGTGTTGTGCGCGATTGCGTTCATCATGACGGTCGGCGTATATGGTTTTGTCGCCGCCATCGTCAAGCTCGATGATGTCGGCCTGTATCTGGTAAAAAAATATCGCGGTCTCGGTTTGGCCGGTGTTGCCGGTCGGCTCATGGTGAATGGCGCGCCTTATTTAATGAAGTTGCTTTCCGTAGCGGGCACCGTGGCCATGTTTCTGGTGGGCGGAAGCATTCTTGTGCATGGCATCCCACCGCTGCAGCACATGATTGAAGCGGTTGCGGTAAATGCAGGCGGGGTGCTTGCCCGCATTTTGCCGACGGTAGCGGATGGTGCTGTCGGTGTGGCCGTAGGTGCGCTGGTGGTGATGTTAATTTTGCTTATGCAGCGCTTTGTGAACGTATTAAAAACAGGCAAGAAATAAGTCCTAACGGATACCGCGAGCAGGGGCATTTAATCAATGTGGAGGAATAATTATCATGAAAATATTATCGAGCGAAGAATATCAAGACCGTATTAATCCTTGGTTGAATAAACACATGAATTTGGCGCACAGTATTCCGGTCGCGTTTCCCCATTTTCGTTCTGTTATCGCAAATGAGGCATTTTTGTTTGCATTAACGATCGCGATTTTTGTGGTGATGTATGTAAGCGTCGCGCTACTTTTTTCATTGCCGGGTATGGGCAGTAATGCCAACGTGATTGAAAATATTGAGAGGACGTTTAAGGATTCCAAATCACTGATGCTATTTTCGTTATTTGTTCTTGTTTACTTGCGCGTTTCTTATTTCATTTTAAGCAAGTTTAATCACGAATCGCATGTGGCTATTGTGGGGTTTGTGCTTATGATGTCGATCACCTTGATTGCATTGGAAATGCCTTGGCTCAACGCATGGTTGGACGGCAGTCCTGCGCAGTATTCTGTACCGGCAGCGCCAATTTTAGCGGGAGGCGTCTTGATAGCTTATGTGCTCACACGGCAACTGTTGCGACAGTTTCACGAGGCGAAGAATAAAACGACGGCGCGTAATGGTTAGTTAATAGTTAGTGCTGGTGCGAACCTGCAGCGGCGCGTGATAAACGATCATTTATAGCATCCCAAGGGGCGCTATCCGGTGGGCACTCAACCAAAATCATCGAGGTGGCCGCGGCATCCAGCGTGCGTAAATGGGCATAGAGCCCTTGCGCATAGCCGACTGGGTCGGTCTCGGTAGTGATCCACACCAGACGACGTGCATTGCGAATCCCGACGCCTACGGGTGATGGTTTAACCCGGGGCTGTGCCGTAAACGCCAGTACGGCAACGCGCTTGCCCGCATCCAGCAAAATATCCATTTCGCTCTGTAATTGCGCCGCCGTGAGCAGTACCAGCGGCGTGAGCGGCGCATAGTGCGCGGCTAGTGAGCCTGAAACGCGGGGGGTGTCATTTTGCCCTGTATGCGCGGGATCAGATCTGGTTTTGCCTGGCGTTTCCGACGGTTTCTCTAAAGCCGCTTCTTCACGCGTTAATGGCATCTCGCCGATCACATCGCGTATTTGTTCGCGCGAGATAGCGCCGGGTCTAAGCAGCACGGGATGGGCGCGTGATAAATCCAGAATGGTTGATTCTATACCGACATCACACGCGCCACCATCCAGCAGGTAGATGGCGTTGTTCGAAGTATTACCCACTACCTCACCAAATTCATCGCGCACATGTTGCGCAGTGGTAGGGGATACATGGCCAAACTTATTGGCCGACGGTGCCGCAATCGCTCCACTACCCATTTTGGCAAATGCGGCCAGCAGAGCCTGCGCCATCGGATGTGCAGGGCAGCGAATGCCAACCGTGTCTTGTCCGCCAGTTACATCAAGCGGAATACGTTGTGAGCGTTTGAGAATCAGCGTCAACGGCCCAGGCCAGAAAGCTGCAATGAGTTGATGGGCGGCAACGGGTATGTCAGTGGCCCAATGATCCAGCGGTGCGCCCTTGGCAATATGTACGATCAATGGATGGTTAGCGGGGCGGCCTTTCAGGGCAAAGATTTTTTTTATCGCGTCCGGATTCGTCGCATCTGCGCCTAAACCATATACGGTTTCAGTCGGCAGTGCGACCAGACCGCCACGCCGCAAGAAGGCCGCAGCCTCCATGATTTCAGATTTATTAATCAAATTTTTAATCAACATAACGCTATTTTGCCGTAAACCCGTAGATCTGCACGACGCGACTGATAAAATCATTATTATGAATGATCACATAAATAATCTTGCCAGCCCGTACCGGCTAAGCGTTGCGCCGATGATGGATTGGACGGATCGACATTGCCGCTACTTCCATCGGCTGTTATCCCGGCATGCACGGCTTTATACCGAGATGGTGACCACCGGCGCACTGATTCACGGTAATCAGCCGCGTCATCTGGATTTTAATGCGCAGGAACATCCGGTTGCGCTACAGCTCGGCGGCAGCGAGCCCGCTGATCTCGCCATCTGTGCAAAGCTGGGTGAGCAATGGGGCTACGACGAAATTAACCTTAATTGCGGCTGCCCTTCGGAACGGGTGCAGCGCGGCAGTTTCGGTGCCTGCCTGATGGCAGAACCACGATTGGTAGCGGATTGCGTGAAGGCCATGGTGGATGCGGTGTCCATCCCCGTTACCGTCAAACATCGGATTGGTATTAATGATAATGAGAGCTATGAATTTGTGCGTGATTTTGTCGGGATCGTCGCTGAAGCTGGCAGCACGGTATTTATCGCTCACGCCCGTAACGCGATCCTGAAAGGTTTAAGCCCCAAAGAAAATCGCGAAATTCCCAAACTGAAATACGCCTATGCGTATCGCTTAAAAAAAGATTTTCCACAGCTCACCATTGTGCTCAACGGTGGCGTCAATACCTCGGACGAAATTCGCACCCACTTGCAGCATGTTGATGGCGTCATGATGGGCCGTGAGGCGTACCACAACCCGTATTGGCTGGCCTCCTGGGACCGCGAATTTTATGGCGATGAACGCGAGTCGTTAACTCGTGAAGAAATTGAGGCGCGCATGAATATTTATGCAGATGAGCAGGTGGCCAAAGGTTCCACCCGGCATGCCGTCATGCGCCATATTGTCGGGCTATGCAAAGGGCTGTCGGGTGCGCGTGCGTGGAGACGAAAAATGACGGGCAATGATATTGAGCGAATCGCCCAAGTACTCGCGGCGGTTGAAGGATAAGAATATTTAAATCTTTAATATTTAAAGCCTGAAGATTTGTAGCTTGAAAACTTATAGCTTTAGGACTTGTAGCTAAAAGATTTGTAGCTATCTGGAGCGCCTGTTTATGAGGACATTGTGCGCATGTCAGCTTTGTAAATAAGCGGGGTTTTCTGATGTCACGCAAAGCGGTATTTTTTCTTACGTTGCTGGCGATGATTGCTTTTGCCGCCAATTCATTGCTCTGCAGATTCGCGCTGAAAAGTGCTGAAATGGATGCTGCCAGCTTCACCTTGATTCGCGTCGTCTCGGGTGCTGTGGTGCTATGGCTGGTTGTGCGAGTTCGCGGTGGCGCGTTCAGCCTTGCCGATCCCACAGCGCGCGCCAAGGATAATCTGGGCGCAGGCAACTGGCCTTCGGCATTTGCATTGTTTGCTTATGCAGCCTGTTTTTCATATGCGTATATCAGCTTGTCGGTTGCGACTGGTGCGTTATTACTATTCGGTGCGGTACAAGCGACAATGATCGGCTATGGCCTGTGGCGCAGCGAGCGCCTGTCGGTGCGGCAATCCACGGGATTATTATGTGCGCTGGTTGGTTTGGTGGTCCTGCTGCTGCCAGGGCTTTCGGCACCCTCTTTTCGCGGCGCGCTGTTGATGCTGACCGCCGGTGTTGCTTGGGGCATTTATTCATTGCGTGGCAAAAGTAAACGCAAAAGCAAAGGTGACGCCATCAGCACCACGGCAGGAAATTTTTTGCGGGCAGTGCCGTTTGCGGTCGTGTTGAGCATCGCCACCCTGCCGTGGTCTTCTCTGGATCATGGCGGCATTGCCTATGCAATTGCCTCCGGCGCTCTTGCGTCAGGTTTAGGCTATGCAATTTGGTATAGCGCATTGCGCGAGCTTACGACAACCAGCGCAGCCACCGTGCAGCTTAGTGTGCCCGTTATTGCCGCTGTGGGTGGCATGGTTTTTCTGAATGAGCCAATGACATGGCGCTTGTTGATGGCAGCCGTGGCAATCCTTGGGGGGATTGCTTTCGTCATTATTCCCGGACAGGCGGCCTCAAAATAATGAGGTGATAGCGTAAAGGCGGGCGTTTGCTTAAAAGCGCAGTGCTTTATTGTGATGCTTTGTTGTGGCGCTTTAATGTTGCACTCATTGTGACGTTTAAAGCTCAATGACCTGCCCTTCGAAGGCAAACGACCACTCCACCGGGCTAACGGTACTGCTGGGTGGCGGGCTGTCGAGGCGGTGCTCGTAATAATGGCGGGCCTGCGTTTCAGCAGCCGCAATTTTTCCCATGGATGCGCCAGGATCATGATGCATGAACAGCACCTGTTTTATACCTTCGCGCATGGCGATATCAATACCCCGGCGGGCCGAGGCGTGGCCCCAATTGATTCGCTCAAATGATTCCATGACGGTGTATTGCGCATCAATAATCATCAGATCAAGGCCCTGATATAAAGGCAAATCCGGGCCCAGCTCTTCGCGCGTTATGCGAATGCATTCAGTATCCACGCAATGTGCAAATGCCTTGCCCCCGCTCTCAAATTTATAGCCCCAACAAGGATCCGGATGATCCAGCTCATACGGGGTCACCGTAATATCGTTGAATACAACGGGCTGCCGTGGGGCTAAACGGTGATACTCGATAGTCGCACCGAGCTGCTCAAGCTCGATGGGAAAATACGGTTTCTTGAACAAGGTTTTAAATACATCAGGCAGATCGGCTTGTACTGCGTAGACATGAATTTTATTGCCGGGAATAAAAATGGGCGTAAAAAATAGCAGGCCGATCAGATGATCCCAATGAAAATGCGTAAATAGAATATGTACCTCGCCTTCACCGCGGCCACATGCTCCTGCCATCAAGTCATAACCGAGCTGGCGGATGCCGCTGCCACCGTCAATAATTAACTGCTGCTGATCGGTCGAGACTTCGATACACGGGGTATTGCCGCCATACCCGCCAAAACGCTGGCGAGGCACCCCTGCCAGAAAGCGGTCAACGTCGCTGGATGCGGTGTAGCCACGTTCCGTAAATTCGATGAGAAGATTGCGCATGTGAAGCTGCAATTCTTCCGGCGTCAGCGGCGCGGGTAGAGAGCCTCGCGCACCCCATACTTTAACGCGCATCGCAGTTGACGCCTTGGGCTTCACCATGGGCTCAATGATGGCGCTCATCGCAATGGATTTGCCACTGGCAGAACAATGAAAACGAGGATAGTTTGCAGGTGTAAACGCATGCGCTGTACCAATGAGGGGCTAAATAAACTTCGCGAATGATAGCAGCTTGTCACTTTTATGACAGGAAACGAAGGCCAGCTTTTGTATGCGTATTGTCTATATGCACACTTTCAGCAGGTTTAGAAATGGCCAGCGTAGTCAGTCGCGAAAATTATTGAACTGCAAAGGGGTGTCCTCAATTTGCTTTTTGCATAACGCGATGGCTTCCTGCAAATCATCGCGTTTGGTGCCGGTGACGCGCACGGTTTCGCCCTGAATGGAAGCTTGCACTTTCAGTTTTGCATCCTTGATGAGCTTGACGATGCGCTTGGCGAGGTCTGATTCGATGCCATTTTTTACATTAATGATTTGTTTGACCTTATCGCCGCCAATTTTTTCTTTGTTTTTTTCATCCAGCAAGCGCACATCCACACCACGCTTGGCCATTTTATTGAGCAGCACATCTTTTACCTGTGCCAGCTTGAAATCATCGTCTGCATAAACGGTTAGCTCAAGTTCTTTTTGCTCAATGCGCGAATCTGAACCTTTGAAATCAAACCGGGTTGAGACCTCTTTGTTCGCCTGCTCAAGCGCGTTTTTTAGTTCAACTTTATTGACTTCGGAAACGATATCGAATGATGGCATTTGATTCCTTTGTGTTGAGCGTTGCGTCGTTGCACTAATCCTTACCCTTACCCTTACCCTTACCCTTACCTTTACCTTTACCGCATATCTTTACCCTGCGCTCTTCAACAGAAGCAGGCAGGGTAAGTAAGAATGCTATTTACGGCCTGGATTTTTTCACGGCTTTGCCGATGGGCTTCGCTATTTTCGCCGCTGCTTTATTCGCGGCAATCCGCATCCGTAGCGCATTCAATTTAATAAATCCCGCTGCATCGGCCTGATTGTACGCTCCACCGTCGTCATCAAAGGTGGAGATCGCCTGATCAAACAGCGAATCCGTTTTTGATTCACGGCCAACGATGAGCACCGTGCCTTTGTAGAGTTTTAATTTCACGGTGCCGTTAACCACAAGCTGCGACTGATCAATCAATGATTGCAGCAGCACGCGCTCGGGCGCGAACCAGTAGCCGTTGTAAATCATTCTTGCATAGCGCGGCATCAAATCATCTTTCAAGGCCAGCACTTCGCGATCCATTGTGATTGATTCCATCGCACGATGGGCGCGGAGCATGATGGTGCCGCCCGGCGTTTCATAGCAGCCGCGTGATTTCATGCCGATATAGCGGTTTTCGACCATATCCAAACGACCAATCGCGTGTTTACCGCCGAGACGATTTAATTCGGTGAGCACTTTTGCGGGCGAGAGTTTTTTGCCATTTATCGAAATAATGTCTCCACGTTGATAGCCAAGCTCAACATATTCCGGCTTGCCCGGCGCTTTTTCAGGCGAAACCGTAATGCGCCACATCGAGTCTTCTGGTTCAAAATTCGGGTCTTCGAGAATGCCGCCTTCATACGAAATATGCAGCAGATTGGCATCCATCGAATAAGGTGCACCGCCGCCTTTTCTTTTCTTAAAATCAACCGGGATATTATGTTTATCCGCATACGCCAGCAATTTTTCACGCGAGAGTAAATCCCACTCGCGCCACGGCGCAATGATTTTCACATTCGGCATCAGCGCGTAGGCGCCCAGCTCAAAGCGCACCTGGTCATTACCTTTGCCGGTGGCGCCATGAGAAATTGCATCCGCGCCCACTTGGCGCGCGATTTCGATCATTTGTTTGGCGATCAGGGGGCGAGCAATCGAGGTGCCGAGAAGATATTCGCCTTCATACACCGCGTTGGCGCGGAACATGGGAAACACATAATCGCGTACAAACTCTTCGCGCAAATCCTGGATAAAAATATTCTGCTTTTTGATGCCTAATTGCAGCGCTTTTTTGCGCGCCGGCTCAAGTTCTTCGCCCTGACCAATGTCAGCCGTGAAGGTAACGACCTCGCACTGATAAACATCCCGCAGCCATTTGAGAATGACCGAGGTATCCAGTCCGCCTGAATACGCCAGTACGACTTTATTGATTTTGCTGTCCACCTTGCCGGGATTTGCGTCCTTGGTGCGACCGATTGCTTCGCTCATGATGATGATTTTCCTGAATGCGCACACTTGCTCCGCCAAGTCTCGAAGTGTGCAGTTCTACCGGAAAGGTCACCGCTCGCGGGGGGTAGCTTGGCGGTTTTGAACATAGTTTGGCCAAACTGCGGAAATGGCGAGACGGGATCCTGCACGCGTTGACCGGTTTTCAACGCACTCAGATTATACGTGCGCACCGCAGCGATTAAAACCAGATTAATGAAAATCGGGTTGATGAGAACTCGCCCCATGAACCCGATTGATTTAATGCCGCCGTCAAGCTGAGCTGCGGAGGCGCCCACTGCAGGTTGATTATTTTTTCGGCTCGGCCGCTTTGATGGGGTTTGGTACGCCAGATGTAGCGGTAGGGGTAAGAGTCGCTGGCGCTGAAGGGACGGCCTTTACATCGCCAATTTGCACCGAGGTGCCGATATCGGTTGCGCCCAAAGCGGCTGCGGCTGAGCGCTCGATGAGGCGGGTTACGCGGGTCCCCAAAAATTCTGGCGTCATGGATTTTTCAATATTCACGGCGGTGGAATTGGGGTCTGACAACTTGGTGTAATCATGGCGTGAATTTTTTTCCAGCACCTTGAGGGTTTTGGCATCGAGTACATAAACCTGAATGTAGGAAAACGGCGCCATATATTGTTTAGAGCGTGAGCGGCCGCCGTTGGGCGTAGTGGTATCGGAATCGCTTTGGCTATCGATTTCATTGCCTAAAAACTGATAATCACCGCCATCAAAGCTGGCACTAATGAGCGGCTGCACATAAACCCCAAATCCTTGCAACTTGGGCCCCATGCCTTCGCGTCCGGAGAATAAAAATTTGGGTGTGGCAATAACGATTTTGTCCCAGTTTTGACGCTCAGGCATTTTTTCGATAATCGACACTAATTTGCCAATCGCAATCCGCTCGCGATCTTGCGGCAGTACACCTTCCAACTCAATCGGATTCAGGCTTAAAAAAACCCGCTCGCTATCAGGATTGGCATTGCCAATGGCCAGATCGAGCCCGCGCAGTACGGCTGTATTCAAACCGTTATCCGGCACTTTCATGACCTTGCGGAAGTTGTTGTCGATAACATTGCTGCCGACCTGATTACGCTGCTTCACATAGGTAAATTGATCACCCACTGCGGCAATCAGGGCGAACACCTGCTTTTTAGCGGGTGCTGTGGCAGGCGCGGCGAGCGTTGCGCCAGCGTTAATCTCGGCTTCGGGGATCGCATAGCTGACGCTGGCGGCGAGGGTAAGCGTGAGTGCTGAACCAAGCGTAAAAAATAAACGTGCCGCAGTTTTAAAATTGGATTTCATGTAGCACTTTCTTTTATAAAGTCGTTTATCCATGGGCTTCTTCAAGCATTTTTGGCTGAAGAGGCTCGCCAATGCTAGTGATTGCTATGGCTGGCAAGCGTCATGATTGTTAAAGCGAATGTTAATTACGAACGAATTTTAGCCCACATTTAGTTATTTCTGGTGACATCTTTATTTCGTTCCGGGCGGTATCAGTTTCATTGTCAGTCTCACCGCCACGTCAAACTTGCAGCCGCCACTGATCAGCTATTGATGCGTCCCAATAATAAATATTCCATTAGTGCTTTTTGCACATGCAGCCGATTTTCGGCCTCATCCCAAACCACGCTTTGTGCGCCATCCAACACCTCGGCAGATACCTCTTCGCCACGATGCGCGGGCAGACAGTGCATAAATAACGCGTCTTTGGCGGCAACCGCCATCATCTCGGCGTCGACCCTAAAATCCGCGAACGCCTGCTGTCGCGCTGCGGTTTCGGCTTCAAAGCCCATGCTGGTCCACACATCTGTAGTCACCAGGTGAGCGCCGTTGGCCGCTTGCATGGGGTCGGTGAATGCGCTGAGATAGGCCGTGTCGAGCGCTTCGCCGCGCTGTGATTTCATTTCATAACCGGATGGCGTGGCCACCTGCAGTTTGAAATCAAAAATGCGCGCTGCTTGTAGCCAAGTGTAAGCCATATTGTTGGCATCACCTATCCACGCCACGGTTTTGCCTGCAATGGCGCCGCGAAATTCGATGAAGGTGAAAATATCCGCAAGTACTTGGCAGGGGTGATATTCATTGGTTAGCCCGTTGATCACCGGCACCCTTGAGTTCGCCGCGAAGCGCTCTAAAATGGATTGATCAAAGGTGCGAATCATGACGATATCAACCATGCGTGAAATCACCCGCGCCACATCTTCAATCGGCTCGCCGCGGCCTAATTGGCTATCGGATGTGTTGAGCACAATCGAGGCGCCGCCGAGCTGAAACATGCCGGCCTCGAATGAAACCCGGGTGCGAGTCGAGCTTTTTTCAAACACCATGGCCAACATGCGGTCGGTGAGCGGCTGATAGGGAATATAATTCTTGAAACGCTGCTTGAGAATTTTGGTGCGCTCGATTAAATGCTCAAATTCTTCGCGCGTAAAATCAGTAAACTGCAAAAAATGTTTCATGTCATGTCCATCAAATGGTTACGCAGCCGCCTGCGTGGTGGGGCTGGGGTTGATGTGGAGCCGTTAAAAAATTAATCGCGCGCTCGTTAGCTTCAGCGCGGAGGGCTGCTAAAAACATACGGTCCCCATCGGCCAACGCGCAAATGTTAACTGCAAGCGTGGCTTGCGCGGCAACACTGACCCGGTTCGTGAAGTGAATAATTTTGCCTAACTGGTGATCGATTGAAGATACTAGGGCAAAGGTCGCGTCAGGGCAAGCAACGAAGCCGCATCGCGTTGCTCATTACCTTCAGGGTTTGAGCGATTGAAGTAAATCGTTGGTCACACGACGTGCGTGTTCTCGCAATTCAGGCACCGCCGTCGCTTCCCAAAATCGCGCCTTTAACAAGGGGCCTACACAATACAAACCCGGCACCGCACGGCTCTCGGCATCGATCACCTGTAGTTGATCATTCACCTCGATACCCAGGCAATGATGATCTGGCGCAATCAAGCCTTGCGCATGCAAATTCAGCAATAACCCTTCTTTCGCCAAACGGTAATCACTGGTCGGCCCTGTGCAGTTGATCACCGTGGCGGCGATCAAGGTTTCATGTTGGGCCTGATGGCGACGGCGCAAAACGAGGTGCAAGCCATCTTCATGCGCGGTCATGCCTATGAGCCGCGAGGCCAGCACGGTCAAGCGCTTATCGGCTATTAAATTTTCAATGGTGCGAGCAATAGCGGGTGCGGCACGATGACGATGTGATTCCCAATGCGGCCTCACATGTCTCAGCATTCGCGCCTGCTCAATGACCGGCAAGCGTTGCCATAAAGCAGCGGTGAGCGGGCGCAGTGATGCAATGACATCTCGCCAATCGCCGCCCTGTAGCGCGTAATCGGCGATCGCTACCCGCACGGCGCGAACATAAGCGCGTGCCGTGGCTGGACCTTCCAGAATGCGTTGGGGCGCGTGATTAAATTGTGGCGGCAGTGTTGCTTCGCGATGGGCTTTAGGCAGCAAGCCGCGACGCGAAAATGCGGTGAATGTTGCCTGCGGCCATGTCGCACTCAGCGATAGCACCACATCAAACATGGTCAGTCCGCATCCGATCAGCGCAATCGGCCGGGTGCCGTCAACATGATCCAACGCGCCTTGCCCCCACGGATCGCGAATATAGCGCGGTGAAGTAAATGCTGCTGCATCGCTTAGCGGTGGATTGGCGGGTGCAAAATTACCCAGCGCTAGCACCACTCGATCAACCATTAACGTACGGCCATCGGTAAAGGTGAGTATGGCCTGGCCCTGCGATGAGTCAAACGTCATACGCAGTGAATCAACCTCACCGCTGATAATGTCGAGGACGCTGTGAGCCGCGCCGCCAACCGCACCACCCGTGCCCGCCGCGATGGCCGTATCAAGTGTATGACGCAGATATTCGCCATACCATCGACGTGATACAAATGCGCCGCCCGCGGTTTTCAAGCCGCGCTGTTCGAGAAAATTCAAAAAATCGTTTTCATCTTCAGGAAATGCGCTCATCCGACCGGCCGGCACATTCAGTAAATGCGTGTCTGATTTAGTGCCATAGGCCAAGCCACGCCCTAAATTATCGTGATTTATATTTTTGTCTGCACTGACTGGCGCTGCGCGGTTGATAAGCAAAATCCTTAAGCCAGCTACGGCGGATGCCCCGGCCGCAGCTTGCGCGCGCAAAAGCCGGGCTGCGATTACCGTACCGCTAAATCCCGCGCCAATAATTGCAATGGTATGAGTCATGCTTAGCTGAGCCGCCAAAGTAGATAATGTAAATACAGACGCGCAAGAATCAAATAAATGTCAGGCAAAGAGTAGAAGATGACGTGGAACATGAGCCATGCTTGAGGTGTATGCGCGATATAATCCGGGTTGCTTCAATAACCGTCATGAGCGTGTGGGTTGTTTGTCACCATGCGTATTGTGGTTAGACCACCAACCGTTAATTTCCCCTATATTTCTGATAATCACTCGGCACTAATTATCGCCCACCGCCCACCGTTGGTTTCGGCGAGCACTCTAAAAACTGCCGCCGATTTTGGGCCAAACAAATCATCGCATGTGCACACCCTTTGCCCCTATTCTTCCTTTTCCTCATTGCAGCTATCCATTGTGCCCGTAATGCCTGCAGCCTCGCCCTCTCTCGCCCTCTCTCGCCCCCTATCGCCTTCCCCATCTGCTCGCATCGTCATCCAGGGGATTACCGTACAAGGTCGCGCCTTTCGGCCCAGCGACTGGGCTGAGCGTTTGTGCGGCATTATGTCGAGCTTTGGCGGTGATCAGCAAATGCGTTATTCGCCCTATGTCCGCCCGGTGATGTTAGATGGCGTACGCTGTGTGGTGGTGGAACCCTCGCTGGCGGAAGTGGAGCCGAGAGCGTATCGATTCCTGCTCGATTTTGCGCACGATAACGAACTCATCGTCATCGATCCCGCACGAGCCGTCAGCGAAGATTTTTGCCCCTTGCCGGATAATGCGCTAGAACGTTTAACCCGTTAGCGAACAACCTCAACAAACGGTAGCGCCACAAAAAACGCCAGATGGATAACCATCTGGCGTTTTTTAATTTTTTATTTATAGCTAACCGGCGAAAAAGGGCCAGCTAATAACCGCATTGATTACAAATCAGGCAGCAGCTTGTGACTTGGCACCAATAGCCTTAACCGCGGCAGACAAACGACTCTTATGGCGAGCGGCTTTGTTTTTATGAATAATCTTTTTATCCGCGATGGAATCGATCGTGGAAACTGAAGACTTGAACACCGCCTCAGCTGCCGTTTTGTCGCCAGCAGCAATTGCTGCGGTGACTTTTTTGATCGCGGTACGAAGCTCAGAACGCTGCGCCATATTGTGCGAGCGGGCTTTCACTGCTTGACGTGCGCGTTTGACAGCTTGTTTGGTATTTGCCATGTTTATTCCAGAATCTAGTCATGAATTTTGTGCGAAGCCTTGTATTATAGTGCCTCCCGACAAAAAAGCAAACTGTTTGTTTTGATTGGGTTTTCTATGAGGCATCAGCATTGAATCTGAAGGTGGCGAGGGCTACATGCCTTGGGAGGATCGCAGTGTCTTGCCATGCCCCGCCGTATTCAGTTTGCCGTTTTAATCGCTGCGCCGTATCTCATTCAGCACCCAACATTTTTTAAACCACCCATGACCTCATGAATCTGCTGAAAGCCGCACTTTCCATTTCGGCGATGACTTTTTTATCGCGCATTACCGGGCTCGTCCTTCAAGTCATCACCGCCAATGCGTTTGGTGCGGGTATGGCCAATGATGCTTTTATTGCCGCCTGGCGCATCCCCAATTTTTTGCGTCGGTTGTTTGCCGAGGGCGCGTTCAGTCAAGCTTTCGTGCCGGTATTTGCGGAATATCGTGCCAAGCGCGGTGTCAATGAAACCCATCTGTTAGCCGACCATGTGGCGAGCATCCTCGCGATTATCTTGTTTGTTGTCACCTTGGTTGGCGTCATCGCTACGCCGTTTCTGGTTTATGCCACGGCGTCCGGCTTCGCGGCAGACCCTGAAAAATTTGCGCTCACGGTGCAGATGACGCGGATTACTTTCCCGTATCTGTTTTTTATTTCGCTCATTGCGCTATCAGCCGGCATTCTAAATACATTTTCGTCCTTCAAAACGCCCGCTTTCACGCCAGTATTGCTGAATCTGTGCATGATCGGTGCGGCGTTACTGCTGGCACCTTATGTGAATCCGCCGATTACAGCGTTAGCTTGGGGCGGACTCCTGGGTGGCATGGTGCAGCTTGGTTTTCAAATTCCGGCGTTGCGGCAGATTGGTATGTTACCGACTTTTTCATTGCGCCTCGCCACTTTGCGCGACGCTAAAAAAGACCCCGGAGTAAGCCGGATTTTGAAGCTGATGATACCGGCCACGCTAGGGGTTTCAGTGGCGCAAATTTCGTTATTGATCAATACCCAGATTGCCTCGCACCTGGGTGACGGTGCGGTATCGTGGATTTCATACGCTGACCGGCTGATGGAATTTCCCTCTGCCATGCTCGGTGTGGCGTTGGGCACAGTGCTATTGCCCTCGCTGGTAAAGCAACACAATTCCGCTGACCCCAGCCAATATTCACGATTGCTTGATTGGGGCTTGCGTCTGACTTTGTTGCTCACACTGCCTGCAGCCCTGGGGCTGGGGTTGCTGGCCGGGCCGATGATCGCCACTATTTTCCAGCATGGCCAATTTAGCGCGAACGATGTAATGATGACGCGTTCCGCTTTAATCGCGTATTCATTCGGTTTAACCGGCATTATTTTGATCAAGGTTTTAGCCCCGGGTTTTTATGCGCGGCAAAATATAAAAACGCCCGTAAAAATCGCCATCTTTACGCTGGTGGTGACCCAATTGTTTAATTTTGCGTTTGTGCCGTATTTCAAACACGCGGGCCTCACCCTTTCAACCGGCTTGGGTGCTTGCGTGAATGCAGGGCTGCTGTATTACTTCATTCGCAAACATGGGCTGTACAAGCCGCAGCCGGAGTGGTTTACATTCCTGTTTAAGTTACTGGTGGCTTTGTATTTAATGGGCGGCGTGCTGTGGTGGCTGGGTGGTGTAGATGAGGCTTGGCTGACCATGCATAATGGCGCGAAAGCCTTCAAATTAACGTGGCTGGTGGTAGCGGGCGCAGTGGTTTATTTCACAAGTTTGTGGGCGATGGGTTTCAGGCTGCGAGATTTTGCGAAGAAGATGGCGTCGTGAAGGCCATGAAATTTTATCGAACACTCAACAACAAGATGCCCCCACTGGCGCTCGCGATCGGGAATTTTGATGGCGTGCATTTGGGTCATCAGGCCATTCTGGCGGCTTGCCGGAAAGCCGCGTCCAGCCCGGGTTTTGAGCATGGGGGCAGCAGTAACAATAGTATTGGCGCCGATGTTGAAACCAAACTTGAAGCTGCCGTGATGTCATTTTCGCCGTTGCCGCGCGAGTATTTTGCGAGGCTTCGCGGCGACCTTGAGTTAGCGCCCGCACGGTTGATGAGCGTCACCGAAAAACTGGCGGCGTTTGCGCAACACAAGATGCAGCATGTTTTTATTCCGCATTTCAATAAGACTTTCGCGTCCCAAACGCCGCTTGAATTCATGTCAGCGTTACGCAATATGAATGTGAAATGGCTAATGGTGGGTGAGGATTTTCGCTTTGGTGGCCACCGTGCTGGCGATGTGGCGATGCTGCGTGAATATGGCATCGCGAATGGATTTAAGGTAGAAACCATGGCAGATATAGCCGATGCCGATGGTGAACGAATTTCCTCAACCGCCGTCCGTCACGCACTAGGCCATGGTGATCTGATGACCGCCACACGCATGCTGGGCCGCCCGTACAGCATTGTTGGTCGCGTTACGCACGGCAAAAAACTCGGCCGTACATTGGGCTTTCCCACCGCGAACATCGCGCTTACCGCCAGAAAACCCGCTCTCGCCGGCGTGTTTGCGGTAAAATTACAGCTTGTAACTCGCGGGCTCGAGGGAGTGGTGAGGACAAGTGCGGAAACGGATGGCGCCTTTTCAGGCGTCGCCAATCTCGGCACTAATCCGGTGGTGTCAATCGACAACCGCCATCATCTGGAAGTCTTCCTCTTCGATTTCCCGAACAAAAATTCGGAAAATGAAAACTTGTACGGCAAGCGCGTGCAAGTGACATTCATCGAAAAAATCCGCGACGAGCAAAATTTTGCCGGGCCTGATGCATTGCAGGCGCTGGTGAGACAAATGCATGATGATTGCGATCGTGCCAAAACCATTTTGCGGAAAGCCTGAAGACGATGGATACCACAACCCCCAAGACCGATTACAAATCGACTCTGAATCTGACCGACACGCCCTTCCCCATGCGCGGCGATCTCGCCAAGCGCGAGCCGGGCTGGATTCAGCAATGGCAGGATGCGAAGCTTTATGAAAAGATTCGCGCCGTTTCAAAAGGTCGGCCCAAATTTATTTTGCATGATGGCCCACCCTATGCCAACGCGGCGATTCATATCGGCCACGCCGTCAATAAAGTATTGAAGGATATTGTGGTCAAGTCCAAACAGATGGCGGGGTTCGATGCGGTGTATGTGCCTGGCTGGGATTGTCACGGCATGCCGATTGAAATTTTTGTCGAGAAACAGCAGGGCAAAAACCTCACGCCTTTGCAGGTGCAGGGCTACGCCCGTGCGCATGCGGAATCGCAAATCACGCTGCAAAAAGCTGATTTCATCAGGCTCGGCGTATTGGGTGATTGGGATCATCCCTATAAAACTATGGCATTTGAAACTGAGGCCGCCGAGATCCGCACGCTGGCCAAACTGCTCGAACGCGGCTATGTCTATCGCGGCTTGAAGCCGGTGAATTGGTGCTTTGATTGTGGCTCGGCACTGGCTGAAGCTGAAGTGGAATATGAAGATAAGGTTTCCACCGCGATTGATGTCGGCTTCCCGATTCTGGATTCTGAGCGCGCTAAATTAGCGAAAGCGTTTGGCCTTGCTGCATTGCCTGCGGGGGACGTTTTTGCTGTGATCTGGACAACCACACCATGGACCATTCCAGCCAATCAGGCACTCAATATTCATCCTGAATTCGACTATGCACTGGTCGAAACCCCGCGTGGATGCTTGATCTTGGCGGCATCACGGGTTGCGGAATGTCTGACAACTTATGCGCTGGAAGGTAAAATTTTAGCGACCACAAAAGGTCAATTGCTGGAACGCATCACCTTCAAGCATCCCTTTTATGATCGCCTCTCGCCGATTTTTTTAGCCGATTATGTGACGCTTGATACGGGCACGGGCATCGTGCATTCCTCACCCGCGTATGGTGTGGATGACTTTGCAACCTGCAAAAAATACGGCATGAAAACCGATGACATTCTAAACCCCGTGATGGGCAACGGGGTATATGCTTCCACCCTGCCGTTGTTCGGAGGTATGTACATCTGGAAGGCGCAAGCGGAGATTGTTAAAACCATTGATGCTGCCGGCGCGCTATTTCATGCCAACGAATTCAAACATTCTTACCCGCATTGCTGGCGGCATAAGACACCGACGGTGTTTCGTGCGACTGCTCAATGGTTTATAGGCATGGACCTCAAGTGTGAGGTCGGAGGCATGCACCTCAAGCGTGAAGTCGGAGGCATGCACCGCACCGCAAATGGTGAGACCGAAACCTTGCGTGAGTTAGCATTAAAAGCCATTGATGCCACTGCATTTTTCCCCGACTGGGGCAAGGCGCGCCTGCACGGCATGATCGCAAATCGACCTGATTGGTGTATCTCCCGCCAGCGAAATTGGGGCACGCCGATCCCGTTTTTTCTCCACAAAGAAACCGGCGAATTGCATCCGCGCACCCAGGAGTTGCTTGAGCTTGTTGCGGCGCGTGTGGCGAAAGAAGGTATCGAAGCCTGGCAACGCATCACCGCCGAAGAGCTGCTCGGTGATGACGCCGTGCACTACGACAAGAGCGCCGATACATTGGATGTGTGGCTTGATTCAGGCGCCACGTTCAATACGGTTGTTGCCAATACGCCTGCGCTAGTAAAGCCGGATACGAATGGCAAGCCTGGTCAATCGGATTTGTACCTTGAAGGCTCGGATCAGCATCGCGGCTGGTTCCATTCATCGCTGCTGGTGAGCTGCGCTTTGAATGGTCGTGCGCCTTACCTTAACCTGCTCACGCACGGCTTTGCAGTCGATGCGCAAGGCAAGAAAATGTCCAAGTCCGGCATGAATGCGGTCGCCCCCCGAAAAATTTCGGATGAGCTGGGCGCCGAAATTTTGCGCCTCTGGGTGGGCCTCACCGACTACTCCGGAGAGCTGACCATCTCGGATGAAATCCTGAAACGCGTAGTGGAAAGCTATCGACGGATTCGCAACACACTCAGGTTTTTGATGGCCAACACCTCTGATTTTGATGCCGCAAAAATGGCCTTGCGCGCTCCCGAATTACTCGAAATTGATCGTTACGCGTTAGTGCTTGCGGATGACCTGCAAAAACGGGTACTGGCGCATTTTGATCAGTATGAATTTCAGCCCGCGATGCAGTTAATTCAGAATTTCTGCTCGGAAGATTTGGGCGGTTTTTATTTGGACATCCTCAAGGATCGTTTGTACACCACTTCAACTGATGGCAAAGCGCGCCGTGCGGCGCAAACCGCTTTGCATCATATTCTGCAAATGCTCACACGGTTAATCGCGCCTGTCATGTCGTTCACGGCAGAAGAAATTTGGTCGGTTTTAAAGATCGGCCGCACGCACGACAACCCACACGACAACCTGGACAGCGTATTTTTGCATGGCCATCACGCGCTGCCGCAGGTCGCGGATGCGGATGTTCTCAAAGCAAGATGGACGCAATTGCGTGAGATCCGTTCCGCCGTTTCAAAGCAACTTGAAGCGACTCGCACCGCAGGTGAGATTGGCTCATCATTACAAGCAGAAGTGACGCTGGCGGCAAGCGGCGGCGGGCTCGCACTGCTGAAATCGTTTGGCGATGATCTGCGTTTTGCATTTATTACCTCCCAAGCCAAGGTGGCGGAATCAGCCCAAGGTGTTGCGGGCATTGACGTAAAAGTGGCGGCAAGCGCGCACCCGAAATGTGAACGCTGCTGGCACTACCGCGCTGATGTAGGAAGCCATGCCGGTCACGCCACTCTGTGCAATCGCTGCGTGGATGTGGTGGTTAATCACAAAGATGAAGATCGCCACTATGCATAGCTTGCGCTGGACAAAATGGCTGGGGCTCAGCGCGATCATTTTCGTGTTCGATCAGCTAAGCAAATACGCGATCACCGCCAATTTTGCTGACTATGAATCGAAAACGATTCTGCCTTTTTTTAATCTGGTGCTGACCTACAACAAAGGTGCCGCATTCAGTTTTCTGCATAATGCAGGCGGCTGGCAGCGCGAATTTTTTATTATTATCACACTGCTGATTACCGCTGCATTGTTATGGATGATGAAAAATAATTCGCATAATCGCCTGCTGTGTACCGCGCTGGCATTAGTGATTGGCGGCGCGCTGGGCAATTTATATGATCGCGTTTTGCACGGCCAAGTGACTGACTTCATCCAGATTCACGCCATGGGTTTTATGAATCTGCCGCCGTGGCCCGCGTTTAATATTGCGGATTCTGCGATTTGTATAGGTGCGGGTTTGCTGATCTGGGATTCGTTCCGGAAGCCTGGCAAACCAACTGAAGACGATAAACCACGAGCCGCAACATGACCAACTGGGCCAAAGTGATTGAAGGCAAAGTAGCCCTTGCCAAACGCAACATCGAAAGCGGTATGATGCCCGGCAAAATTTCGGTCGACGCGCGCATCCCGCAAGGGCAATCGCGCGTGACTGATTTTCCGGTGCTCGATATGGGCATTCGTCCTGCGATTGATACGCCGACATGGACACTGCGTTTGTTCGGACTGGTAAATCATAAAATCACGCTCGATTGGAAAACATTCAAATCATTGCCGCAAACAAAAGTAGTGGCCGATATGCACTGCGTTACACGCTGGTCGCAGCTCGATATGAATTGGGAGGGCGTGTTGGCGCGTGATCTGGTGGCGCTTGTTCAACCTGCGGAAGCTGCACAATTTGTGACACTGCATGGCGCGGATGGCTACACCACCAACCTGCCGCTGGATGCGCTATTGGATGATGATGTGATCATTGCGCATTCGGTTTTAAGTGAGCCACTATCGATGGAACATGGTTGGCCTGCGCGCTTGGTGGTGCCCAAACGGTACGCATGGAAAGGCGCTAAATGGATTTCAGGAATTGAATTTCATGAAAAAGATCGCCCCGGGTTTTGGGAAGTGCGCGGGTATCATAATGACGCTGATCCGTGGAAAGAAGAGCGCTTCGGCTATACGCGAACAGATGAGGAAAATTTATTATAACCCTATCGTGGGGGCGGCTTGCAGAGCAAAAATGCCTTAAACGGCACGCCAGTGCTAGAGTTTTTCATCAAATTGTGGATTAAAAAGTATGAGGTACGTACATGAACACCATCACCGAAACTGAAATCCTGCTTGCCAATCCACGCGGATTTTGCGCGGGCGTGGATCGGGCCATTGAAATTGTTGAGCGCGCGCTGGCGCTGCACGGCGCGCCTATTTATGTACGTCATGAAATTGTTCACAATAAATTTGTCGTCGATGATTTGCGCAGCAAAGGCGCTATATTTATTGAAGACCTGGCTGATGTTCCCAAAGGTGCCACGCTGATTTTTAGTGCGCATGGGGTTTCAAAAGCGATCCGTTTGGAAGCTGATGAGCGTGGCTTTCAGGTATTCGACGCGACCTGTCCGCTGGTGAAAAAAGTCCATGTCGAAGTTGCAAAAAAACGCGCTGAAGGTTTTGAGATTGTGATGATCGGCCACGACGGCCATCCCGAAGTAGAGGGCACATTAGGCCAATCCGAGACCGGCATGTATCTGGTCGAAACGGTTGATGATGTGACCAAGCTCAACATTAGCAGCGACAAGCTCACCTATGTTTCGCAAACGACGCTGTCGGTTGATGATTGCCAAAAAGTCATCAACGCACTCAAAGCAAAATTTCCGCATATCGTCGGCCAAAAGCAGGATGATATTTGCTACGCCACCCAAAATCGTCAAGACGCCGTGAAATTTATGGCCCCGCAAGTTGAAGTGGTCATCGTTGTCGGTTCCCGCACCAGCTCCAACACCAATCGGCTGCGCGAACTCGCCGCGCTACTCGGCTGCGAAACCCATCAGGTCGACAGCGCGGCCGAATTGAAGGAGGAATGGATTGCCGGCAAAACCAGAATAGGTGTAACCTCAGGCGCATCCGCACCCGAAGTGCTGGTGCGTGATGTGATTTCCAAACTAAAATCGTTAGGCGCGAAAAGTGTGCGGGAACTGGATGGCATTACCGAGACGATCACGTTTCCGTTGCCGAAAGGGTTGGGGACTTCGGTACAGCAATCCGTACAAAAACAGTTGGTGTAAATATGTGTGCCTTGATTCGCGCGTGCGACAGCTTAGTTTGAAGTGATACCCAATTTAATCCATTTTTTATGAATCCGGTTTTTGCAATACACCCTTAAACCATAAACTCCAGTAGGGATCGATATGACTAAAAATTATTCTCCTTTGAATTTAGCAAACTTGGCAACGACCGCGATCGCATGTGTAGTGGTTTCGATGCCCATCGCTTCTTTGACCGTCCATGCCGCCCCCGCAGCCGCCGCAGCGGCCAAATCAGTGGCGCCAGCCGAACCAAGTGCCACGCCCGCGGTGACTATGAAACCTGGCGTTTGGGAAACCGCCATCTCAGTTGAGACCATTGGTGTGGCGGCCAAGCGTTCGACGTCAGCTGCTAATTGCCTATCAAGCGCGGACCTGAAAAATACCCAGCGGTTTGTACCCTCGCAAATCGAAGCCGGCCTAAAATGTGAAGTTCTTGATTATGCGTTGAAAGGCGATACGGCTAAATGGCGTTTGACATGCAGCGGAAAAGCAGGGGCCATGATTGGCGAAGGGTCAATGAAATTTAATGCAGAATCTTTTGCGGGCAGCAGCGTCATTGAGCCGAAAGCCAAATCAGCAAAAGCAAGCGAAAAATCCAAAAAGATTCAACAAACGCTGACCGGCAAGCTGCAAGGCGCTTGTAAGTAATTAGCCAAAGCAGATTTACGTAGTTGGCGCAGGTCAAGGTTGATATAAATCTATCGCGGTATGACTAAGTGATGCCGCACTCATGTTGAGTGCGGCATTTTTTTATAGGTGTGCGGTTGGTTAATGGGCAGCGGGCTATTCGCAATGGCTATCGCATTTCTAATACTTGCCCGGCGATTGAAACCAATATGACCTACGAAAGTCTGCCCATTTTGTGCAAAACAGCACAATCTTGACAACCGGGCGGCATCAACTGGCCGCTTATAGTGGTGTTTCGGCCACTTATCGGTCAATATATTCATTGCCATTCAGGCAACTTAGTATTCAATATCTTCTGGGAGGAAACATGCGTCGTTCTCAAGGTTTTACGCTAATTGAAATTATGATGGTGATTGCCATCATTGGTATTTTGGTGGCTGTCGCGGTGCCACAATATCAAAACTACGTCCGTCAAAGCCGGGTGACGATTGCGACTTCTGTTTTGTCGGCGATGCGCGTTTCCATGGAGCAATATTTTCAGGACAACCGTTCCTACGCCAACGCCTGCCTGCCGGGAACGGTGGCACCAACTCCGCCAGATGCTCCCAATGCCACCAACCCCAGTTTTAGGTTTGCTTGCAGCAATCTGACTTTGACGACTTATACCGTCACAGCGACCGGCGCGGGTCCGATGGTAGGTTTTATCTACACGATCAATGAACAAAATGTCCGTGCCACATTAGGGACCGGGCCTTGGGGCGTAACGAATCCTGCCTGCTGGGTTCAGCAAAAGGGTGGAAATTGTTAAAACGATGCCGACAATATGGGTTTTCCCGCGGGTTTTCACTTATCGAAATGATGGTGGTGGTCGTGATCATTGGCATCTTGTTTGCGGTCGGCATCCCCAGTCTGATGGATTACATGATGAACTCGCGCATCTTGGCGATGGCACAATCATTTCAGGCAAGCATTCAGCAAGCCCGTACACAAGCCATCTTGCTTAATTCAAATGTCGATATTATTTTGACTGCCAACCCGGCAACCGCGGCAAATGTTGGAAGTGCCGGTGTCTCGGCCAGCGGGCCTAATTGGATCATCCAAGTACAACCCAATGCCAACGTGACTGGCAACCCGTTTATTCAGGCCGCCAGCTACACGTTCGTTGACGGAACGACAAATTCTCTTGATACCGGTTTATCGGGGCGAACCGGTGCAACTATCACCGGCTCTACAACGGGCTTAACCTTTACCGGTTTGAGCACCCGGATTGAATTTCCACCTGCAGTGCCCGTTGTTGCGCCGACGCAAGCAACATTTAGTTTTACCGCTTCGGCTGCAAGTGGGCAGACCTGCGCCCAGGCGGGCGGGAAAGCTCGTTGTTTGAATGTGATTGTTTTTCCGGGTGGTCGATCAAAAGTGTGTGATCCCGCCGCAACTGCAGCCGTAGGAGATACACGTTCATGCAACTAACTCTTACACGCACGAGCCAGACCGGCTTTTTCATGCTGGAGGCGCTTATCGCCATTCTCATTTTTTCATTGGGGATTTTAGGGCTCGTGGCAATGGGTTCCGTCGCGATCAACGCACAAAATGACGCCCAATACCGCACCGAAGCCGCAAACTATGCCAGCGATATTGCGGGACAGATATTGCTCAATGTAGATCGCATTGCAGTGGTGTCGGGAACCGGCAATACGACAATCGTAAATCCGGCTACTTTGGCTACATTTTCCCACTATGCAAGCGCACCAGCAGCAGCGGGTACTTGTGCGTTTGGGGGTGGCGCATCTGCTAATCCGGTGGTGACGGCATGGGTCAATAGTATTACCAGTGGTGCGCATCCTTTGCCGGGCGCAACCGCTGCCAATTTGCAGATAGCGATTAATCAAGCTGCTACGGGTTTTAATCAAGTCACGATCACTGTTTGTTGGAAAGCGCCTTCGGATTTAGCGATGCGCCAACACAAATTGATTTCTTATATCAATTGATGAACTCTATGAACGCCAAGTCCTCTCTCCCATTTCGTACCTCGCGGCGCACACAACACGGCTTTTCGCTGATCGAAATTCTGGTTGGTATGGCCATCGGTTTGATCGGTGTCGTGGTCATCTTCCAGATGCTCTCGAACTGGGACGCCAGTCGTCGCACGACGAGCGCCGGTAGTGATGCGCAAATTGCCGGCTCGGTTGGCATGTTCACGCTTGAACGTGAGTTTAAAGTTGCGGGAACAGGGTTTGGCACCGTTACCGCGGATAAGGTCTCGGTAGCTCCTCTGCTTAACTGTGCTGTTTCGGCCTACGATCAGCGTGCACCTACGCCTGCATTTACATTTCCGTTATTACCGGTCAGCATCACACCCAATGCGATCAATGGTGGGCCCGTTACGATCACGACGTTGTACGGCAACTCGGATTTCCTGAGTTCAGGCATTACCTTTAAGAGCTCAACGGCAACTACCAAGCAATTGATTAATCGTTCCGGATTTCAGTTGGGAGATGTGGTTGTCGTCACCCCACTGGAAACAGCAGCAGCACCGATCCAATGCGCAATGATTGAGGTTACAGCTGTCAACGACCCTGATCTGTTAACGATCGGTCATGCCAAAATAGCTTCATATACGACCTTTTATAGCCAGACACAGCCTTCTTATTACAACGATCCTGCGGGTGCGGCGGCAGCCGTTAACAATGGATATTTATTTAATTTAGGGCCTAATCCAGCGCTCATGCAGTGGAATATTCAGGGCGGCCGACGGCTGGTGAAGGCAAATTTATTGAATACGATGGCGCCAGCAGCCGAGGTCGCCGACGGCATTGTCAATATGCAGGCGCTGTATGGCTACGATACCAATGGCGATAACATCATCAGCACTGATGAATGGATATCGACCTTGCCGACACCTACCGATTGGACAAAAGTACGCGCGATCCGTGTTGCACTGCTTTCCCGCAGCCAGCAGTTTGAAAATGAAAAAACTTACGTTTCGCTACCCCCTGGTTGGTTCGGTGGAAATTTTACGATGTTCAATGTGGATGGCACCTTGGGGGCAACAACGGGTTTACCCAATGGTAATCCCAATGATTGGTTCAAATATCGCTATCGGGTGTACGAAAAAGTGATTCCACTTCGTAATGTTATTTGGCCCAATACTTAAGACTATACGATCATGTCTCTGACTCCTGCATTTGCGAATATCACCAATATCACCAATGGTGTTGAGCAACAAAAATCATCTGCTCCGCTGCGAGGTTTATCTCGCCGTACACCGGGTAAATTAATGCCTATTTGCAAGCCTATGCGCCATCAGGACGGTATCGTGCTGCTCATTGCGCTCGTTGTGCTGGTTGCCATGACGCTCGCAGGCATTGCCATGATCCGACAAATTACTTCCGGCGTCGGCATCTCAGGCAACATTGGCTTTCGTCAGAACGCCTTAACGGCAAGTGATCTTGGTATCGAATCGGCGCGCGCAGTTTTGAATACGCTGTCTTTAGTGACGCCGACAACATTGGAATCAGACAACCTGCCCGGCTATTACGCCAGCTTGCCCGCTACCCCAATCGACTTTACCCTGCCAGCCATTTGGGCGAACGCAACCACGCTTCCAATAGACTCAACAGGCAATACCGTGTCTTATATCGTGCATCGCATGTGTAGTTTGCCGGGCGCAAGAACGCTGCCCAATAACCAATGCGTCTTGCAAGCATCTAAAGCCGGCTTTACATCGCCGCAGGATTTCATCCAAAACGGGCAAGCCTTTTACCGAATTACCGCCCGTGTGCAAGGCGTTCGAGGCTCAACCACTTACGTCCAAGTAATGGAATATTGATTCAACTTACCAATCGATGTTGGGGAATATATGAAAAAAGCAAATTTTTTTAGCGCAGCAAAAATGGGTCTCGGGCCACTTTTTGTGTTGCTAATGAGCATGCCAAGCTGGGCGCAAACAGACATCTCTAATTCGCCGGTTGCAACCGGTTTGTCTGTACAGGCCAAGCCCAATATTATGTTGCTAATGAAAAACTCCGGGACGACCGGGTTTACCCATATGCCGGACAGCGTAGAGCCGCAAACAACCGGCGCGCTGCCGGTAGGTTACAAAAATACGCTTTGTAATTTGTTGTATTACAACCCTGCGCAAACCTATTTTGTCCCTAAAGCTGCCGACGGCACGCCGTTACCAACGCCTAGTATCACGGCGGCTTATTACAATTATTTCGTCGACAATGTGACGACTGTTAATTTGACAACAAGCTTTAGAGCGCATGATGCTACGACGCGTCGTGTTCTGTCATCGGCTGTCGATCCGGCACAGCCTGCTTACTATTACACCTATACCGGGGTACAAACACTGACACCCGGTGCTGGCGCATGCATGGACGTTGACAGTAACGCCACTCAAGCTGCTTCCGGTGGGGGGACCTTCACGCGGGTATTGGTGAGCGCGACCTCGGGCAGGCCTGGTGCCGTTGATGAGCGGCAAAATTTTGCGATATGGTTTAGCTATTACCGCACTCGCATGTTACTGACTAAAAGCGCGGTGAGTTTGGCGTTTGTGGGTTTGAGCAACAATTACCGGGTTGGTTTTATTAACACCCGCCCGGGAAGTCCGGTCACGTCCAATAATTATTTGGCGATTAACGACTTTGATACCGTACAGCGCACGGCTTGGTTCAATAAAGTTTTCGCGCAGACTTCCGCTGGCGCCTCGCCAGTACGTGAAGCGTTAGCCCGTGTTGGTCGACATTATGGCGGCAAGCAGGACGGCATCAATACCGGCATGACCGGCGATCCGGTGCAGTATTCATGCCAGCAAAATTTTACGATCATGACGACAGACGGGTACTGGAATAGTGCAGCTGAAACAGCGGGCCCCGTCCAACTTGATGGCACCACGCTAGTTGGCCAGCAGGATAGCCCTATTACACCAACCAGCGGTTTGGCACCGCGTCCCATCTATGATGGATCGACAGATGCCGCTGTGATTTTAACAGGCAAAAATAATGCTTATAACTATGCGCCCTGCTCGGCCGGTTATTCGCTCGTCAGTACCAATCAAAATTTAAAGAGCACCAGTCAGAATTTGTTGAGCACCTCTTATGACACGGTGAGCACTAACCAAAAGCTCCTTAGCACCACGCAAAACTTGAGGAGTACTAACCAAAATTTGCAGAGCTCTGTGCAAAATATTCAAAGTACCGTACAGAACCAGCAAAGCACGGTTCAGAACCTGCAAAGCACAAACCAAAATCTGCAAACCACAACACAAACAACTCAAAGCACGACACAGAACACGCAAAGCACCCAACAAAATCGTCAGAGCACCAATCAAAATTTGCAAAGCACGGCACAGAACACCCAGACCTCAACGCAGATCACACAGACGACATCGCGTACCACGCAAAGTACCCAGCAAAATCGTCAGAGTACTAATCAAAATTTGCAAAGCACGGTACAGAACACACAATCTACCCTGCAAAATAGACAAAGTACTAATCAAAACCTTCAGAGCACAACGCAAAATTTGCAAAGCTCCAACCAACCAACGCAAAGCACCTCGCAGGTGACTCTGAGCACTGCGCAGATCAAGCAAAGTCAAACGCAAAATTTACAAAGCACGACGCAGACGACGCAAAGCACCAGCCAAATTACGCGCAGCACCGCACAAACATTGCAAAGTACCGTGCAAAACTTGCAGACGCAAACGCAGGTTTCGCAAAGCACGCTTCAGTGGTTTCGTTACGATGCCAGTACCGAGCTTTCCTCGCCCGTTGCGCCGCCATGTATAACATCCGGCACATTTACTTGTTCATCGGTCGCCACGGGGCCAACATTGGTCGCTTCTTGTACAGCGGCTTCGCCCACCTCGGGAAACGCCTTTATTGCAACAACATGTTCAACCACGTCCGTTGCCACCAATACGCCGGTTGCGAGCTGTACTGCTTCGGGCGCAAATTCCGGGAACGGATTTACCACCACCACGTGCTCAACCAACAACACGACCAGCGTACCGGTTGCCAGCTGTACGGCAGCGTCGGGTTCAGCGGGCAATAACTACACCACCACGACATGCACGCCAAACAACAGCGGGCCAACCGGCGTAGCCTCTTGTACACCGTCGGCGGCATCGTCTGGCAATAGCTACGTCGCGACAACCTGCGGCACAAACAACACCTTACCAATTGGGGTATCAAGCTGCACACCGATTAGTCCGACCATGGCTAACAGCTACACCACCACCACCTGTGCAACGCCCACAACAGGTCCAACGGGTGTTTCTAGCTGTACGAACGCCTCTGCAAATTCTGGAAATAGCTGGACG
>ENA-OFCI01000285-OFCI01000285.1-metagenomes-genome-assembly--contig:-NODE-285-length-33299-cov-4.368909_pt1 | contig 33299 bp, 25 predicted proteins | sample MGYA00153391_OFCI01 | MGnify analysis MGYA00153391
TTGCCTCCCCGCCGTTGGCGCAGCTCGCCTTCAAGTTTGGCTCCGCCGAATATTTTTCACTGATGACGCTCGGCCTGATCGCTGCGGTGGTGCTGGCGCATGGTTCGGTGATCAAAGCAGTAGCGATGATTATTCTGGGATTGCTGTTGGGATTAGTCGGCACCGATGTGAATTCCGGTATGGCAAGGTTTAGTTTTGGGGTGCCAGAATTATCCGATGGCATCGGCTTTGTGGCCGTGGCGATGGGGGTTTTTGGTCTTGCCGAGATTATGAAAAATCTTGAGCAAAATGAAGAAGAGCGCGAAGTATTTTTAGCTAAGGTCACCAATCTCTGGCCATCAAAGCAGGATTTCAAAGACGCGACGCCAGCGGTGCTGCGGGGCACTGCGCTGGGCTCGTTGCTGGGTATTCTGCCGGGTGGTGGCGCTATCCTGGCATCGTTTGCGGCGTATACGCTGGAGAAAAAAATTGCCAAAGATCCATCCAAATTTGGCAAGGGCGATATTCGCGGTGTGGCCTCGCCTGAATCAGCCAACAACGCGGCGGCGCAGACTTCCTTCATCCCCTTGCTCACCCTCGGTATTCCGCCTAACCCGGTGATGGCGTTGATGGTCGGGGCGATGATTATTCAAGGCATTCAGCCTGGCCCACAGGTGATGACGGAACGCCCGCAATTATTCTGGGGCATGATCGCATCCATGTGGATTGGCAATCTAATGCTGGTCGTGCTAAATCTGCCATTAATCGGAATTTGGATCAAGCTGCTCACTGTGCCCTATCGTTTGCTGTATCCGGCGATTTTGGTGTTCTGCGCGATTGGTGTCTATTCATTGTCGAATGCGTCGTTCGATGTTGTCATTACCGCCGCGTTTGGTTTCCTGGGATATTTGTTTGTGAAGCTCGAATGCGAGCCCGCGCCGTTGCTGCTGGGTTTTATTCTTGGGCCGATGATGGAAGAGCACCTGCGACGGGCAATGCTGTTGTCGCGCGGTGACGCCACGACTTTCTTTACGCGCCCGTTATCGGCAACGCTGCTGGCGATTGCGCTGTTGCTGTTGATCGTTATCCTGCTGCCCGCGATTCGTAAAAAACGTGAACAAGCGTTTCAGGAGGAATGAGCGGCGCTGCACCGCTTGGTCAGGTTGAGCGCGTAAAAAATATCAGGTGCTGAATTAGGTGCTGAGTCAGATGCAGAATCTGTGTTAAATATGTTATATGCAAAGCTGAAGTAAAAAATCCGGATGAGCCGGCTGTTTTATTTATTAAATTCCCGGCTAATTTCCAGATTAAAAAACGAACACTTTGCAGAACGATTTATTCGCTCGCGATAATTTCGTAGGCTTGAGATATCAAAGGTTGTCTAAAGCCATTTGCCGCGCACCAAGCTCATTCACATCATCAATTTGTTTTTTCTGGATAGGGTGTCCAGGCTCACTGGCAGGCCAGGAATGATGGCTCCATTCGAGTTGCCCAAGTCATTGATGATGGCCACATCAAACTCGAGTTTGTCGTCGTCGTAAAAGTGAATAACCCAATCACTGACGAGAATCGGCAGATCGGTCACCACCGATAATTTCCTGTCGAACCGGTTTTTATAGCAGTCGACTATTGAGGTGGCAGCACCATTTTTCCCTATTCGGGCAACAACCAATTGCGTCACCTGCGTCGTGAACTGGCGACACAATCCGATCCACATTGACATAAAGTTATCTTAAAGTTGCAGCAAAGCAATCATCAGCAAACCATTATGGATTTGGCATGCCAATTGCTCACGTCGTTATAGCCAACTTCGGCTTAAGGGGAAACTATGCGGCGTTTACAACTACATTTTAGCGGCGTGGTTTCGACAAATATGGCGGCAAATATTGTCGCGAATCTATGGTCAGCTTTCAGCGCACGCATCCTTGGTTTTATGTTTCTGGCAAGCGCTGCTTTTTTGAGCAGCGTGCCTGTTCATGTTCAGGCTAATACTGAACCGTCCCTCTCTTTCGTGCAAGGCCAGACCACCGCAATGTGGCGGCTTTACAGCCCCATTCTGGATTCCTTTGTAGATGTGCCGTCAAAGGACTCCTACGATTTCCTGATCAGTGTGGGTTGGCAAGGCCGAGGTATTGCCTACCAGGCACTGAGCGAGCCCGGCCATGTTGATGGCGTACCTACCATGCCCATGTATCGGCTCTATAGTCAGTCCATTGGCACTCATTATTATGCGCAGCAGAAATGGGCCTATGACTACTTGGCGTCGGTCGGCTGGAAAGCCGAAGGCGTCCGCGCCTATGTGTTGACGCGGCCAACGCCGTCAACGGTCGCGCTTGAACGTTATTATCATCCGCAAAAAATTCGTCATTACTTCAGCATCGATCCGGCCGATCGGATCAAGTTGCCTGCCGCAGGCTGGCAAGCCAATGGTGTGGTTGGCTATGTATTGCCGCCCGACTTTGTGGTGACGCCCAAACCGTTGCCTGTTATCCAGCTTGATATCTCGACAGCATTGGGTACGATTCCGCTGGCCGTATTCAGCTTGATGATCAATACATCGGACGCCGCATTAGCCGCCCGCATGATTGAATATTTTGCAACTAACAGTGCTGGCGTCACGACCCGTTTGGGCCAATCAACTGGGCCTGAGCACAGCCTGACGATTCCCAATCTGCAGGCGGATACCTATGATTTTTATGCTCGCGGCAGTAATAGCAACGGTAGTGTCGTGACCTCGAATCGGGTCACGATTTCGATCCGCAATCGTCCTGCTTCCGCACCGGCCAATGTAGTGCCAATGGTGAGCGTGGTGTCGCCGGTTAATGGCGCGATCCTTACGGCGGGCACGCCGATTAGTCTGCGCGCAACTGCTAGTGACGCAGATGGAGTGATTGCGCGGCTGGTTTATCGCGTCAACGGCACGAAGGTGGGCGAAGCTAACTGGGCCCCGTTTGAGTTGAGCTGGACGCCGACCATGCCGGGTACTTATACCGTAACCGCGACAGTGACTGATGATGCAAGCGCGCAGGTCGTCAGTGTACCCGTGGTGGTAGCGGTAATAGCGACCGTCATTACATCCCCGCCGCCCCCGCCCCCGCCCCCGCAGCCAGCGAATCAAGCACCGATGGTTTTAATTACAGCGCCCGCCAATAATACGGTGGTGACGGCAGGAACCCTGGTGAGCATCGCGGCCACTGCCACCGATGCAGATGGCTCAGTGAGCAAAGTTGAGTTCTTCGCCAATGGTGTCAAGCTGGGCGAGTCTACGGCGACCCCCTACACATTTAGCTGGATCACCCTATCTGCCGCAACCTACGCACTAACCGCCAAAGTAACGGATAACGCGAATGCAACGACGATTAGCGCAACGGTCAATATCGTGGTCAATGCGGCAGTTCCACCCCCACCCGCCAACGGCGCGGTCACGCCGCAGGCTGCGGCGCGTTTCCTGACGCAGGCGAGTTTCGGCCCAAACATGAATGCGATCAATGAGGTCGTGACCAAAGGCTACGTAAAGTGGCTGGATGATCAATTGTTGATGCCAATGGCGAACCCATCGCACTGGAAATACGTGATGATTGATAAAGGCCCGAACGGCGATAGCAAATATATTAATTCGGTGATGGAGAGTTTCTGGCTGCAGGCCGTGCGCGGAAACGATCAACTGCGGCAGCGTACCGTATTCGCCTTGACGGAGCTGTTCGTGGTGTCCACTGTCAACGGCGCGGTCGACATTCAAGAGGGCGCGCATGCAAGCTATCTAGACATGTTGTCGCGTAACGCATTCGGCAATTTCCGCACTCTGCTTGAGCAGGTTTCAACCCATCCCACCATGGCCTTGTATCTCACCTTTTTTGCCAATGAGAAAGAAGATCCAGTGACTGGCAAGCAGCCTGATGAAAACTATGCGCGTGAGGTCATGCAGCTATTCACAGTGGGGCTGTGGCAGTTAAATCAGGACGGCTCGCGGCAGCGTGATGCCAACGGTAAATTTATTCCAACCTACGGGCAGGCCGACGTGCGAGGCATGGCGCGCGCGCTCACCGGCTGGGGTTGGGGACAAGAGGGCATTAGTCGCGATTACACCGGCTGGAATACGCCGATTCGTTGGGATTTACCCATGGATCCTTATCCGATTTATCACTCGAGTAGTGAAAAGCGCATTTTGAACGGCGTGGTGATCCCGCCCAATACTGATGCGCGCGTCTCGATGAAAATAGCGCTGGACACCCTGTTTAATCATCAGAATGTCGGCCCGTTTATTGGCAGTCAGTTGATCAAACGGCTGGTGACCAGCAACCCGAGCCCGGCCTATGTCAGCCGTGTAGCAGGCGCATTTAACAATAACGGCAGCGGCGTGCGCGGCGACATGAAGGCGGTGATCCGCGCGGTATTGCTGGATCCAGAAGCGCGTGATGCGGCCAAGCTGAGCGTGGCAAGCTGGGGCAAGTTACGCGAGCCGATCGTGCGCTATGCCAACTATATGCGTGCCTTTGATTTGAAATCATCCAGCGGCATTTATCAAATTTGGAATCTGGAAGACCCGGTCGACGGCATTGGTCAGAACCCGCTGCGTTCGCCCTCGGTATTCAACTGGTTTCGCCCGGACTACGCACCGCCAGGGCCCATCCTGAATATGGGGCTGGTCGCGCCGGAATTTCAGATCACACATGAAACTACTCTTACCGGCTATACCAACTTCATCACATCACAGGCAGCAGTGAACACGAATTGGTGGCGCGGCCCGTACCAGGATCGCAACACGCTGATCGCTGACCATACCGCTGAAATGGCGCTCACCGGCAATCCGGGCGCATTGGCTGATCGACTTAATCTGCTGTTGCTCTACGGCCAGATGAGCCCCACCTTGCGCGCTAATTTGATCGCGGCGCTAAACAATATCCCGCTTACCGATTCGCTGGGCGCTGAACACCGCGTTGAGACGGCAATTATTTTAATCATGTCCAGCCCTGAATTTGTGGTTCAAAAATAGGAAAATAATCATGGCATTTATTCATAAAAATATCGCACGGCGACAATTTTTAAAACGCAGTGCCGCCATAGCAGCGGCAGCTGGTTCGCCGTTCGCGGCCAACCTGGCCATGATTGGTGATGCCGCTGCGCAAACGGCGAATGACTACAAAGCACTGGTATGTGTTTTCTTGTTAGGTGGTAATGATCAGGGCAATACTATTGTGCCAATCAGCGCGGCGGATTACTCGGCCTATGCGGCTTATCGCCTGTCACTAGCACTCGCGTCATCAAGTGTGTTGCCGATTGCACCCTTGGCCAGCGGGATCGGCAATTATGTCGGTCCGCAGTTGGGCTTGCATCCAAAATTAGCCGGACTCAAAACCCTTTTTGATCAAGGCAAATGCGCGATTCTGCCTAATGTGGCCACCCTCGTTGAGCCCACTACCCTGGCCCGCTATGAAAGTGGTGCGGCGAAATTACCATCACAATTGTTTTCCCATGCGGATCAGCAGTCAGCATGGCAGACCGGGTTTCCGGACTCGCCTTCTGAAACCGGCTGGCTCGGGCGCGTCGCTGATCTGACCGCGAGCCGCAATACGCCCGGCTCGTTATCGATGTGTATGTCGATTGCAGGTAACAACTTGATTCAGGCGGGTGCCAACGTCATCCAGTATCAACTCACGACCGATGGCTCAGTCAGTATCGGCAGTCTGAATCCAAATAACGGCCTGGCGCGTTACGCTGCCAACTCCGCCCTATTGCAGGCGGTATTGACCGAGCCACGTACCCACTTACTGGAAGGCCAGTATGCTGCAATCGCCAAACGATCCATTGACGCGGATGTTGCCGTTCGCGCCGCCATCGGTAATGCGGCGCCGTTGCAAACAGCATTTGGCAACGACTCGCTCAGTACACAGTTGCGCATGGTGGCGCGCTTGATCGCGGGCCGCGATGCGCTTCAGCACAAACGCCAAATTTACTTTGTCGGCCTCGGTGGATTTGATTTCCACGACGATCTATTGTTCCAGCAGGACGCCTGCCTGGCAAAGGTATCGTCGGCCATGACCTCGTTTTATAACGCGACCGTTGAGCTCGGTATTGCCGATAGCGTGACCACCTTTACGGCGTCTGATTTTGGCCGTGCCATGTTATCCAATGGCTACGGCTCGGATCACGGCTGGGGCGGACATCATTTCATTGTCGGCGGCGCGGTCAAAGGCGGTCGCGTTTACGGAAAATTTCCGAACATAGCCAAGGGTAGCCCCGATGATGTAGGCGAAGGCCGCTTATTGCCAAGCACTTCAGTCGATGAATATGCAGCGGTGCTGGCACGCTGGTTCGGTGTTACCAACAGCGTCGATCTGGCCGCTGTGCTGCCCAACCTGAATCGCTTCGAGAATTTCAATATGGGGTTTTTGTAGCGATTATCGGCGATGGTGATGGAGCCAAGGCGCATTCCAGAAACATTATGCCTGCAGAAAAAGTGTCCAACAGGCGGGCGTCTCGAAGCATAAATGCTTGAAGACGCCCGTGGAATAGGGCGTTTGTCGTTCCAGAGACAATTTCCAATTTAAAACGGCAAGATAGGCGCAATCCTGTTCCAAGCTTCGTCAACGTCAAAAAAATTGAACCTCATCAGACCGCGCGACGACTGATATTGGCTTTGAGCTCAATACCAAGCAAAGCCCAATATTTTTTAATAAAAGAGCGAGCGCCGCCATGACCCAAACCTCGACTTACGATCTCTGCATTTGGGACCCCGCCAGACCAGCAGCATTGCCCGCGACGCACCACGAGGCACTCGACATTATGGAGCGGCTCAGCTTGCTCAATACCCCGGCAGACGATGTCTGGCACGCCACGTTGGCGGAATTCGCAAGCTTGCTCGTTCAGCGCTATGAAGTTGATAAGTTCAACCACGCTGGGTCGTTGCAGCATAATCACAGCGGTGGATTAAACGCATTTTGGGGCAGCGATCCGCGCAAAGGTGCGGCTGAATGCAAAACGGCGGTGTATCGGCTTGCGCTGCCAGGCGAGCCCTGCCTGCGGCAAATTGCCTATGCAGTTGAGGTTGCAGCCGGGTTAGGGTTGGTGGTGTTTGATGATGACAACGGTATGTGTTTCCTGCCAGACGGGAAAATTTTGCCGGAGGATGTGCGTGAAATGTGGGAATCCAATTTAGCCGATTTGAAAGCGGGGCTTCCGGACCCGTCGATAAGAGTCCCCGACGGCAGGAATATTTGGCAGCGTATCGCGGGCGATCTATTTGATGCGCTGGGACGCTGAGACTTTTATCAATAAAGCAGGCCGGTCTATAAACCTTCCGCACTAACTCGTCGCGTCTAGGGTTAGCCTCAAGATCGAGGTTAATAGCCTTAACTGAATCTGGAGCCCAGTGCACGCTCCCAAGCCTGGTCGATGGCGAGCAGGCTGGCGTCAAGATCAATCGAGGTTGTCGAGATGATTTCTATTGATCGATCTTCAGTAATGTTTTCAAGGCTTGCGTTGAGTTGCACTTTCAGTTGCGCGTTGAGCTGTTGTTCAAGTATGCGGTCACGCTCACATAACAGTGCAACGATTTGTGGATGATAGAGGCGCAAAATCGCGCTCAGCCAGCGGCTGGTCAGGCCAAAGCGCGGGTCGGCAATGATCGAGAATTGATCTATGAGCGGGATGAGATCGCGCGCCGGGTACAGCCACTCGCCTGTTACCCAGCGGTTGGGTGTAAACAAACGAGTTGGCGCGCCGCTCGTATCAAATGAGATCGCGACGAGATGAACCAGACCGCCTTTCGCATCATCAAAATTATCCGGAAGCGCCATCGGTTTCGCGCCAGGGCCAAGACGCTCGGTATACATAAAACAATGGAAATGGCCATGCTCTTCCCACAGGCGCGCCGTGGCGGAATCATGCGCGTGATAGTACCAGGCGCAACCGGTATTGGCGTCTTCCACATCGCCAGGCGGACAGTGTTCCCAATGGGTGAATGGCTCAGGCAAGGCGGCGATAACATCACTCACCGGATGCCGTTTCTCGCGCGTAAAAGTATTGAGAATATCGAAAAGCTCACTGGCGGCCATGCGCATATCGGCGAGCCGCCGCCGCAAAGAAATCTGCGGTGGCTCAGCAGGCAACAAGCAGATCTGTTCCGCCATCAAATAATCTCCTTCCCGCTTTTATCAAATAGCCGGTGCGACCACCGCGTCATTATTTTTGACGCAAGGCACGATAACCCCGGTTTTGGGCTTGGCGCAGAGAGAAAGACCGCCTGCTTTAGTTTCAACGCAGGGGGTAATATTTTCTATTTTCTCTTTATTGCACCCTGCTGTGCTTTTAACCAGATCCGCATTGACGCCCGATGTGTCTGCTGCGTGGACCAGTGTGGGCACCGCCACTGCAAGGCCCCCGGCAACCATCATCATCGCGACGGCGCTGCTACGATTGTTGAACATATCGGTATCTCCGCAGATCAATGGCCCTGTGCCCAATGCGCAAGTTATGTCTTATCCTTAGGTCGTAGATGCCACAGCTTTGGTTCAGAGTAATGCGATAAATTTAGGGGAATAAATTTAATGGCGGGCCTATTGGGGTCACCAAAAAATCGGCAAGACGGCGCGCTTGAAAAAACCCTAAAGCTTTTAATCCTTCTAATCCTTCTAATCCTTCAAATTAGTTCAAGCCCCCCGATCCGGCCTGCCCAGTTTATGATGCGTAAATAGCGCGTTAATATTCAAAACATAGAGCGAAACATAAATTCGTGATGACCACTTCCAATCGCATTGATGCACAGCGCCGCACTGACGACATACAGATTTTTAATCAGGAGCTGCAGCGGCTTGAAGCAGAAAGGGTGCTGCAGCTTGACCCTGCGCAGCGCGCTGCCATCCACGCTTCTCACCAGATCCTGCTCGCCGCGTTTGCGCGCGACTTTGATATTGATCGCGACACCCACGCCAGACAGCTTTCGCTTGGGATGCGCATCGCTTCGTTTCTGGGCGCAGCCGCCCTGGCGGCGAGTGTGTTTTTTTTGTTCTACCAATTCTGGGGCTGGTTTACAACCCCGGTGCAGGTGCTGACGCTGATCACGGCCGCGTCGGCCACATTTGTAATCACGTTTTGGATTCAGCATAAAGACAGCAGCGGGTATTTTGCCAAGCTGGCGGCGCTGGTGGCTTTCGCGTGTTTTGTATTAAACATGGTTATGCTTGGGCAGATTTTTAATATCACGCCCTCCGATAAAGCGCTGCTGCCATGGGCCGCGTTGGCGCTGCTGCTGGCGTATGCGTTGGATTTACGGCTGCTGCTGGTAGCCGGGCTGATGTGTTTGATCAGCTTTGTGGCTGCACGAGTTGGCACCTGGAACGGTATGTATTGGCTTGATTTTGGCGAACGTCCTGAGAATTTTTTTCCGGCGGCGATAGCGTTGTTTTTTGTGCCGCAGTTGTTTGATCATCGGCGCTTTGCCGGCTTTGCACCGACTTATCGCATCGTCGCACTGCTCGCGCTTTTTTTACCCATTCTGCTGCTGGCAAATTGGGGCGCGGGCAGCTATCTTCCGCTGTCCTTTAAAGCGATTGAAAGCCTGTATCAGATAACGGGTTTTGTGGGGACGGCGCTGGCGATCTGGTACGGTGTGCGTCGACAATTAAATGATGTGGTAAATACCAGTGTGACGTTATTCGTTATTTTTTTATACACCAAAATGTTTGATTGGTGGTGGAAGCTGATGCCGAAATATCTGTTCTTTCTAACGCTTGGTTTAACCGCTGTACTACTGCTGTTTATATTGAAGCGGCTGCGCACTACAAATGCATATGGCCCGAACAGAGAACAAGAGGCCTTGCGATGAGCGCGCGTAGCATGAACTGGTTTAGAAAACGCGCCCTGATCACAGGCTTGTTGTTGATCATGGGCGTAAATATTTTTGCGTTGGCAGGGGTTTTTTATAACCGCGGCGGCATCCCTGAAAGTGCGCTGCGTCTGAGCGAGCGAGAGCTTGTCGGCCCCTATATTTGGGGTAGGCACTCAGAAAATAGCGGGCTTTCGCTCAAGCTTATGTGGCGGGTATTGCGGCCCGAACCGACCGAGAAAGAAAAAAATAGCGAAGAGTGGGGTCGATACGGACGCTATTCTGGTTATCAAGGCGAAGCAGATTGGCTTAACCAAGCGAAGCTGATTGCGCTGGGGTTCAATGATGATGAGATGACATTTCAGCCTTATGGGCGGTCCCGTTTTGGCCGCCAGCTACCGCACGATGTATTGTTAGTGCTGGAGCTGGATGGCGCAGCGTATCAAGCCGCACTGGCTCAAGCGATTAAATACAACCGGGGCACCACGGGAGATCTGAAATTGTTGGCCGATGAGCAAACCCGCAACAGCCGTTTGTTTGTGATTGATGCCGCATTGGATTCAGACGCGAGTGTCACCGCCCTGCGTATGCGCTATCCAGATCGCAGTCGCTACGCCATTGTTCATGGGCAAATCCGTCCCACTTGGTGCTGTGCCGATACCGGCAATAAAATCAGCGGGATGGTTAGCAAAATCAATGTCGATAATCTGCATGTGCCGCTGGCGATGCGTGGCGCTTTTGATGATGCCAAGACGTCGTTTGAGGAAAGTGAGAAAACTAAACAAGCGCATTATGAAGCGGTGGTTGCGTTTGGTCAGCGGCTCGAACCGTGGATCACAGCCATTACCCGCAAGTAATATTGGCGCAGCAACCTTAACGCACTGCCGGATCTGATGCTCGTGTTGTGTTTGTGGCTGCGGCTGAAGCTGCGGCTAAAGCTGAATCAGCGCAAAACACAGCCAACTCGCCCAACACACGCTGCACGGCTTTATTCGCCGCCACCACCCCACCAACCGGGTCATCACTCAAGGCCGCCACGCTTGCCTCAAATTCACGCGAGGCCAGTACTCGCCTGCTGCTGGTGTTGACCAGCACCGCGCGCAGCGTCAGTCGGACACGACTCGGCGAGGTACTGAATTCCTGCTGTAAACGGACGAGTTCGGTGTCCAACCGCAGCTCGCTGACGGCTGCCGTTGAGCCACGCACCACCGCACGAAACCCGCCGCGCTGCTCGATTGCGCGCATGATCAACGGGGTGAGCATTTGCACGGGCGTATCTACCCATTGATTAAGTGCGAAGTGTTCCAGTTCGTGCGCTTGTCGCTGATACACAATATGGGTGCTGCCAAAGCCAGCCGCCGCAATCGGCGTATTCACGGTCAGCGTGGGCGCGGTACTGCCGGGTTGATTGGTTGAAGTCGCCGCATTTGAGGCAATTGATAGCGGCATCGCATCGAGCAGATATAAGGTCGGCTGCACCGGCGCTTTGGGCAGCAGGGATCCACACCCGCTCATTAACGTAGCCCCCATAACCACGGCGATGAGTGCAACAAACCACGTTCGCCAACAAGCTTGCACACGCGCCCAAAAAAAAGTGATGCTCATTTTTTGATGGTACCGATGGCGTTGGCGGTGCTGATGAGGCAGACATATTTTCATGGCTAAACTTTCTCTATTTTCATTTTTATTTACCTTCATTTTCTTTTGTTTTTCGTGCCGCTTCGCCAGGCCCCATCGGTACGATCGATCCGCCGAGCAGCAGACTGGTTGGGGTGCGTTCGGTTTGTTCGATTAAACGCCGTAATGCCGGTGCAAGCTGGTTCAGCTCGACCAGCAGCCGTTCCAGCTCGGGCAGGGTTTCAGTACTCAGTTGCCGCATGCTGGTTTCAGCCACGTCTACAGTGCGACCCGCGCTGGTGCCAGTGCGAGCGATGACCACGGCCATTTTTTCAACCGCATCGGCACCGGCAGTGATGCGCTTCATTGCCGGACTGAATTGCTCGCTCGCCTGGGCCGTGTTACGAGCAACGCGTGCGGCGTCGGTGATGCTGGCACTAAGTGAGTCACGCTGACTTGATAAGGTGTGCATCAATAAAGCCGTGTCGGCCAGCGTGGTTTTGAGGGCCACGCGATTGTCGTTATCCAGCATCGCATTCAGGTTGGTGGTCATTTGATCCAGCTTTGAGAGCACGGATGTGGCCACGTTTTCAAGGCGCGCACTGAGCGAAGGTTTGGAACGGATAGTGGGGACGGGAACCTCATCGGTGGCGACCAGAAAGGGCGAGCCTGCGCTACCGCCATTTAGCTCAACATACGCAATTCCGGTCAGCCCCTGGCTCTTGAGTACCGCCTCGGTGTCCTGCTTGATCGGGGTGCCACGTTCAATCAAAAACCGCAGAATGACCTGACGGGAATCTTGTGGATCAATGCCGATTGCACTGACCTTGCCGACATCAACACCCAGATACTTAACCGGCGCATCCAGGCTCAGCCCGGCTACCGACTCCGCGATAATGGATCGATAGGGCGCGTATTTTTTTTGCGTATTGCCGCCCGCGGCCAGCCACAGCACACCTGCAATCAGCGCTGCCCCCAAGGCCAATACAAACGCGCCAACAATCGCATAGTTCACTTTGTTTTCCACTTTTCCTCCTGTGGTTTAGTCGATTTGCTCACCTTTGTTTTAAGGATCGCAGCGCGTTGGTCGACGAAGTAAGCGCTGATAATTGGGTGGGGGTTATGCGACAGCTCTTCCATCGAGCCCACCGCCAGTACCCGGCCTTCACCAAGCACTGCAACCCGATCACTGACCGCCCACAATAAATCCAGATCGTGCGTGACCATCACAATCGTTAAACCATAAAGTGCGTGGGTGCGCAAAATAAGTTCATCCACCCCGGCCGAGCTGGTGGGATCAAGTCCGGTGGTCGGCTCATCCAGAAACAGTAGTTCCGGATCGAGTGCGATGGCGCGCGCCAAGGCGGCCCGTTTCAGCATGCCGCCGCTAAGCTCATTGGGCATTTTCTGGCCAGTATCAGGTGGCAAACCGGTGAGTGACAGTTTCCATTCCGCAATATCATCGATTAAGGCATCGGCGAGTGAGCTGTGTTCACGCAATGGCAGGCCGACGTTTTCGCGCACATTGATCGAGCTGAACAGCCCACTGTGCTGGAACAGCACGCCCCAGCGTTGGCGCAGTGCATGGGCTTTATCATCGGTCAGTGTGCTGATGTCGTCGCCAAATATTTTAATTGTGCCGGAGGTCGGACGCTGCAACAGAATCATCTCGCGTAACAACACGGATTTACCGGAGCCACTGCCACCGGCGATGGCTAAAATTTCACCGCGCCGCACGTCCAGATCGAGATCGGTATGAACCTGATGATCCCCGAAGCGGGTGCAGATTTTGCGCATCTCAATCACGATATCTTCGTTTGCTGTCATCTTAAATATCCAGCAGGCTGAACACGATCGAGAACAGCGCATCCACCACAATGACCAAAAAGATTGACTGCACCACGCTCATCGTGGTTTGCCGCCCCACGCTGTCAGCGCTGCCCTTTGTGCGGAATCCCTGGAAGCAGCCGATGCCGGCAATGATCACCGCAAATACCACTGATTTTCCAATGCCCACCAGCAGTGTGGCACCGTGCATTTCACGACCAAAACGATCTATAAATTCAGGAAAGCCGATACCCAATTGCGAGCGCGCCATGACCATGCCGCCGAATACGCCGGTGAGGTCAGCAAACACGGTCAGCAACGGTAACGCCACGGCGAGTGCGGCCATTTTAGGCAGCACCAATAAATCAATGGGATCAATATCAATGGTGCGCATCGCATCAATTTCTTCGGTGACGATCATGGTGCCAATCTCGGCTGCATAGGCTGAACCGGAGCGACCAGTAATAATGATGGCGCTGATCAGCGGCGCGAATTCGCGCAACATTGCGTAGCCCACCAGATCGACCACAAAAATATTGGCACCATAGTGCTTGAGTTGATCCGCACCTTGATAGGCAACCACCACACCGAGCAGAAAGGAAGTCAGACCAATAATGGGCAACGCATCAAAGCCGCCGATCTGGATATTGCGTAACATCACACGCCAACGAATGCGTTGCGGATGAGCTATTTGCCGTCCCGCAGCGATCGCAGTTTCACCGGCAAAGGTGAGCAGGGCCAGGGCTTGCTCTGCGGCGGCCATTGCGCTTCGGCCCACGCGCTCCAAAAACGGCTTATTCGGTGGCGCGGGGGACGAAGTATTTACGTTATCGACTACCAGCGTCATGAGTTTTTCTAAACGCGGTGGCCAGTCGCGCAGGCTGGCATTCGCATTATGGCGCTTTAGCCAGCGCTGCAATACACAAGCCCCGGCGCTATCAAGCATATCGAGTTGGCCGCCGTGCAAAACAACCTCGCCTGCTGCGCAATCCTGTGTATCAAGCTGTTGTGGCATCGCGCCCAGCCCGCGCACCGTCCAATTGCCCAACAGCGCCCACTCCTGCGGCGCTTGCTGGGTGATGCTGGCAAGAGCGACAGACGGAGGAGGATTTAATAACGCATCGGTTGCAGACCTTGACATGGCAGTTGTTCAGTAATGGTGAGGATGACAAATTTATGCGGACTGGTTATGAGCTGCTTGTGCGCGGTATGAACAAAGTGTGAATTGAACCGGTTCTGACCATTATTGCGAGTATGCCACGCACACTTGAATACGACACCGCAAGCTTCAAAACATGAAGAGGCTAAATGTCGCCGCGTTTTGCTGTCTGTGCGGCAGCGTACCGAAATCGTATTTTGGACGTCTCAGGGCATGCGAACCTGTAGATCATGTACAACCGGAACCGTGGTGTCTGTTTCAGGCAGCAGCTCACCGAACCGTTTTCGTACATTGTCTTTAAAGGCAGCGGCGGTTTGAGGTTTGATAAACAGGGTCACGATTTCAGGGTGCGCCAAGCGTACCCGGCGTTCAATATCGACCACCGCGTCTTCAATTTGCGGGGTTTTAAAATCGTCGGCGAATTCAAGGCTCAGCGCCGCGAGAATCTGATCAGGCGCAAGCTGTACTGTCAGTACACCATTGGCCCGCGACACCGCGCTTGCTTCTTCCGCAATATGCATAATCGAGTCGCTCAGCTTGCTATCCGCACGTTCACCAATCAGCAGACTTTTACTTTCGCGAGCGAGTAAGACAGCCGTGCCTGCCAGCACCAGGCCAATTAAAATCGACGCCACACCATCGTAGACAGGGTTGTCGAAAGTGGTGGCGGCAACGGTGCCGATCGCGGCAATAAAAATTCCGATCAACGCCGCACTGTCTTCGAACAGCACCATAAACATAGGCGGGTCTTTACTGTGGCGGAAGGCCGCATAGAATCCACGCGAGCCTTTTTCTGCGTTGAACTGCCGAAGCGAAGCGAACCATGAAGCACCTTCAAATATGAAGGCTAGCCCCAGCACGATGTAAACCACTACGGGGTCGTTGATCGGCTCAGGGTTCTGGATATGCGTGATCCCTTCATAGATCGATACCCCGGCGCCGAGCGCAAAGACCATGAGTGCAACGATGAAGCTCCAAAAATAAAGTTCGCGACCATAACCAATCGGATGCTCAGGATCAGCACGCTGCGCAGCTTGTCGCATGCCGTAAAGCAGTAGTACCTGATTACCGGTATCCACAAATGAATGAACCGCTTCACTCAGCATGGCTGAGCTGCCCGTCCACATCGCAGCGCCTGCTTTAGTGACGGCAACCAATAAATTGCCCAACAGTGCAATCGTTACAATCTGTTTCGACGAAGACGGAGGTTTCATTTTTTTATGTTTTATTGAAATGAACGTGCTTGTGTTTTGAGTTTTAAATTTTACGTTTGATGATTTACAAGGAGCATCGGGTATTGGGTCAAACAAAATTTCTGAGATTCATGTGGGCATCATCACCGCAAGGTTTGTTGCTAAGGCGCACGCAGCAATAAAGCGTGACGCGATTGCGCACCGCATACATGCCTCCTCTTCGCTGGCAACCTGCATATGGGCGCGCAATAGCAGCGATTCGCTGCACTGCGCATGAGTCTTCCATCAAACCAGTGGCTATCGGCAATTAAAGCTCAATCGCCAAGCCGGTTGAGTTGTGCCGGTAATCTGTGTTGCCGACGCTGTTGACGACATACCTGATGGGGACAAATATTTCTCCCGTTAAAATTTTCAAGCATGGCAATAACGTGCTTGAATGTTTGAATGGTGCAGCAAAACAGCCATTGCATTCTGTAGGACAAACATCCCTTTGTTTAGAGTGAGTAACTCGCATGGATTGCTGCTTGTGTAAGCTATAATTTAAAAATATTATTGTCCGACGGAGGTAATCTGAAAAATTTGATACGGTCTGTCAGCTGCCTTTCAAAATTAACTTGCGCTGTGGCTGCGCTGAGTTTGCTGATGGTCGTCAGCTGCAGCGCTTTACCCAAAGTCGAAAGCCCGGTTGAGGCCACCCAGCCACTGCAACTTGAAGGTTCGAGGGGAATTCTGTCGCCTCAGCAGAGTAAATCAGTATTAGAAAAATTAAGCCGCCGTGGTCCTGAAACCAATATTTTTGAGCGGCATCTTGCGCTGGAAGAATCCATCGCGCCCACTCGTCTGGTGGTGGGCAATCGTGTGGCGCTATTGCAGGATGGCCCCGCTACTTATAAGGCGATGTTTGCGGCGATTTCGCAAGCAAAAGATCACATCAATATGGAGACTTATATTATTGAGGATGATGAGATCGGGCGCGATTTTTCCAACGTGCTGATTGATAAGCAGCGTGCCGGTGTTCAAGTCAATCTGATTTACGACAGCGTGGGCTCGGTGAATACGCCACGCGCATTTTTTGATCACTTAAAAGAAAACGGCATTAATGTGCTGGAATTTAATCCTGTGAACCCGCTCATGGCGAAAAACGGCTGGCAGATCAATCAGCGCGATCATCGCAAGCTGCTCATTATTGATGGCCATACCGCGTTTCTGGGCGGTATCAATATCAGCGCGGTTTATTCAGGCGGATCGTCCGGTCGCCGCGCCTCACCCAAGGTTGATCCACAGAAAGCGGACGCACCGAAAGTGCCTTGGCGTGATACCGACATGCTAATCGCTGGCCCGGTCGTGGCGAATTTCCAGAAACTTTTTATTCAGACCTGGACGAAGCAGAAGGGTGCTGCGCTGGCTGATAAAAAATATTTTCCGTTAATCAATAATCAGGGCGGAGAAGTTATTCGTGCGATCGGCAGCTCTTCAGATGACGCTGCGCCGCAAATGTATACTACCTTGATCTCGGCTATCAACAGCGCAGAAACCGCCATCTATTTAACGATTGCTTATTTTGTCCCCGATCCGCAATTGCTCGATGCGCTAAAAATTGCCGTCAAGCGCGGGGTGGATGTGAAGGTTATCCTGCCCAGCCAAACCGATTCTGGCTTGGTGTTCCATGCGGGGCGGTCGTACTATGCGGGCCTCTTGGAAGATGGCATCAAAATTTATGAGCGCCGCGAAAAATTGCTGCATTCCAAAACGGTGTTGATTGATGGGGTCTGGTCCACGGTAGGCTCAACCAATCTGGACTGGCGCAGTTTTTTGCATAACGATGAGCTTAATGCGGTCGTGCTGGGCACTGATTTTGGCGCGCAAATGAATGCCATGTTCAACAAGGATCTGGCGGGGTCTGATGAAATCACGCTCGAGCAATGGCGCCAGCGCGGGCTTGTGAAACGGATAAAAGAAACGGCAGCGCGATTGTGGGCTTACTGGTTATGATTTATTTTCGGTGTTTGGGCAAGATGCGAAAATTTTTTGCGGTGACTGTGTGGAGCATCCTGGGCACGGTGATGCTAACCACTATAGTGGGTAGCGCTGCAGCAGCTGCGGATGATGTGGCATCCACGTCCGTATCAATACCCGCATCAACATCTGCGGCGCAGTTACGGCAGCGCTACGAAGCGTTACGCACCAAACTCGCCAACAGTCCGTTCAAGCGTCCGCTGGTGATCGAATCCCGGCAAGGATCCAGCGATATCAAGGGTGAGATTTATGCGGTGACCAAGCATCCTTTTGCAATCGTGAACGCGTCACTGGGCAGCGCCCAGTCGTGGTGCGAAATTTTGATACTGCATCTCAACACCAAGTATTGCCGCATTCAGGACGACCACGCTGGCAGCACGGTGCCTGACGGTGATAGCGCAGTATTGCTATTGAATGTCGGCAAGAAATTTGATCAGCCGCTGGCTGACTCTTTCCGCTTGATCTTCGACTGGCGCGCCGTGCAGCGCAAAGCTGATTTTCTGCAAGTGGTGATGTCAGCCGAATCCGGGCCGCTCGGTACGCATAACTATCGCATCGTGCTGGAAGCCGTGCCGATCAATGCGGATACCACTTTTGTCCATTTGTCATATGCGTATGGATTTGGCATCAGCAGCAAGCTGGTGATGAAAGCCTATCTGGCAACCATCGGTCAAAACAAAGTAGGTTTTACTATTACCGGCCAAGAGCCGGATGGTCAGCCAACTTATATCGACGGCATGCTGGGTTTGGTCGAGCGCAATACGATGCGCTATCACCTCGCGGTTGAAGCGTATCTGGATGCGCTGGCGTTGCCACGCGCCGCACAATTCGAAAAACGCATTGCGGAATGGTTCGCCGCATCTGAACGCTACCCGCGCCAGTTACACGAAATAGAGCAGCGCGCCTACCTCGATATGAAGCGCTTTGAATATCGACGGCAGCACCAACCGCTGTAGCAAACTTCAGCATAGACGGACTTTATAAGCCAAAATTGGCTAATAAAGCGCGCCAGTTCTAGACATCATGTATTGACCTGCCACACCTTAAGCTACGCGGATTAAGCTTGAGGTTTTGCAACCAGCGGCTCAGAGCCGATATTAAGGGGACAGGTCATGGAAGAGTTTATCAAGTATGTTGGATTAGATGTGCATGGCAAAACGATTGCGGCGTCAGTCGCCGATAACCGTATCAGCGAGGTCCGCTTCATCGGTCAGATCGCGAATACGCCCGAAGCCATCACGAAGTTAGTCGGTCAGCTCAGCAACGACAGCGCCATGCTCTCGTTTTGCTACGAAGCTGGCCCCTGCGGCTACGGCATTCATCGGCAACTGACCCTACTTAAGCACCGATGCCAGGTCATAGCCCCCTCGCTGATCCCGAAGAAAGCGGGTGATCGGGTCAAGACCGACCGGCGCGACAGCCTCATGCTGGCCCGGCTGCATCGCGCCGGTGAGCTGACCCCTGTCTGGGTGCCCGACACGGAGCACGAAGCACTGCGCGACCTCACCCGCGCCCGTGGCGACATGAAGACTATGGAGCGCCGCGCCCGGCAGCAGCTCCTGGCCTTCCTGCTCAGGCACGGTCGCCGCTTTGACGGCAAGAGCCACTGGACCCAAGCCCACTCGCGCTGGCTGGAGACGGTCAAGTTCGAGCACCCAACCCAACAGATCGTCATGCAGGAATACATCGACACCGTGGTCAGTTGCAGCCAGCGGGTCGCAGTAATGGATAAGCAGATCGAGCGCACCGCGCACGCCTCAGCGGTATGGCCGATCATTGAAGCGTTGATGGCGTTACGTGGCGTGCAGTTGTTAACGGCGACGATCACGGTGGCCGAGATCGGCGATTTGCGCCGCTTTGCCAGCGCGCCACAGTTAATGGCCTATCTGGGCTTGGTGCCCTCTGAGCACTCCAGCGGCGAGCGGCAACGACGCGGCGGCATCACCAAGACCGGCAACAGTCACGTCAGACGGGTGCTGGTCGAGGCCGCATGGACGTACCGGTTCCCGGCGCGCAAGACCCGCACCCTACAAAAGCGCGCCGAGCAGTGTGATGAGAAAGTACAGGTGATTGCTTGGGATGCGCAAAAACGGCTCTGCCATCGCTATCGGCATTTGACGGACGGGGGCAAGCTCAAGGTGCAGGCGTGTACGGCGGTGGCACGCGAGCTGGCGGGCTTTATCTGGGCCATCGGTCAGGCCGTGTCCGCGCCGGCGGCCAACCTTAAAACCCGTCAATAGGAAGGGAAATATCATGAGCAATCGTGTGCTGAACGCAGAGCAGGCAACGAAGGAGAATCCTTGAAAACTCTATGAGGTACCCCGGCAACGGGATAACCCTCGCCACTAGACTGAGGCAGCTCCACGACGTTTCTTTGTCATGCGGTAACCAACCCGCGTATATCAGACTGATCTATCGTCGTCACGCCGCCCGCTCTGCGTTCAGCACATGACAGCTATAAAATAAACAGCGAAAATAAACAGAAAAATCAACTTAATCAGATACATTTGACAGGTCAATACATATCAGAGTTTTAAAATAATTTAATCATTGTTTGCGCCCTTGTTGAACTTGAGACATGTTCAACTTCAGACATTTTCAACCTTGGACATGTCCAACTTAAGACACCCGGCAGCGCGCTCTACACTCACCGGCATTCAATCGGTAGCCACGCAGGCTTTATATCCGTTAAATCCTGTCCTTTGACGGTCATGCCATCGGGGATGCGCTTGGCAGCACAGACCCATGCGATGGGGATTTGTGGAGTGTCCGCAACGATCGCGGGGCGCAGCGTTAAGCGTTTGCCTTTCAGGTTTGAGGCGGCGTTGTTGCCGAAGGTTAACGTGATCCCACCGTTATCGACGTTGATAGCGCTAATCAGATTGCTGATGATCTTATTCGCTTCAGGAATACCGGCGGCCGTATTGTTAACCGGCATCTCACCGGTGCCCGCGTAAACCACACCCACCCCTTTTTTAGCAAGGTCTGAAAGCGCCAGGCTTTCTTTCACCTGGGTGCGCATGTAGCTATCCAGCAAATTTGGCACGGCCATCGTCGCGAGGATCGCCAGTATGGCGACCGCAATACAAATTTCAAGCAGCGTGAAGCCGCGGCTGGTTCGCCACGCATTGCGATTTATCATCAATTCATCCAGTCTTTAATAAGGGGTTTCATGCGGATCCTTTGCTGTGTTCGACGGCTTCGAGCCAGCCTTGCATTCTAAGCGCTGCCTGCCCAGACGGCAGGGTCGGCGTAAAGATTTTATCCTTGGTTTGCTGGGCACATAAGTCTGCAATTTCAGCCTGACTTTGCCAAAAGCCAACGGCCAAGCCAGCCAGGTAGGCCGCACCCAGCGCCGTCGTTTCAGTCATGTGTGGACGTAGCACCGGGGTGCCGAGCAAGTCGGCCTGAAATTGCATCAGCATATTGTTGGTGCTGGCGCCGCCATCCACGCGCAGTGCGGTAAGCGCGATGCCGGCGTCGTCCTGCATCGCGGCGACGAGCTCGGCACTTTGGAAAGCGATGGCTTCAATCGCGGCGCGGGCGATATGCGCCCGCGTGCTGCCTCGAGTGAGCCCCAGGATGCTGCCGCGCGCGGTGGGGTCCCAATGAGGTGCGCCGAGGCCCGTGAATGCCGGCACAAGGTAAACGCCACCGGTATCGGGCACGCTGGCCGCCAGCGTTTCGACATCGCTTGATTTTTCAATAATGCCCAGGCCATCACGCAGCCACTGGATGGTGGCGCCTCCCATAAAGACGCTGCCTTCCAGCGCGTAATGCGTGGTGGCGCCGATGCGCCACGCCACCGTGGTGAGCAGACGATGGCGAGAGCGTACCGGTTTTTCGCCGGTATTCATCAACATAAAACAGCCGGTGCCATAGGTATTTTTTGCCATGCCGGGTTGATAGCAGGCTTGGCCGAAGAGGGCGGCTTGTTGATCACCCGCTACGCCGGTGATGGGGATACCGGCGGGAATTTCTGGAAAAATATTCGTGGTTATACCCACTAAGCCGGATGAGCTGACGATCTGGGGCAAAACACCGCGCGGAATGTCCATCAAGCGCAGCAGTTCATTATCCCAATCGAGGGTATGAATATTAAATAGCAGTGTGCGCGATGCGTTGGTGACATCGGTGGCATGGACTTTGCCTGCGGTTAGGTTCCATATGAGCCAGCTATCAATTGTCCCAAACGCTAATTCGCCGCGCCCGGCACGCTCGCGAGCACCGGGAATATGATCCAGCAACCATTTCAGTTTAGTCCCCGAAAAATAAGCATTAATGAGCAAACCGGTTTTTTCGATCACCATCGTTTCATGGTTACCCGCTTTAAGCTCATCACAATAGCCAGCCGTGCGGCGATCCTGCCAGACTATGGCCGGTGCAAGTGGCGCGCCCGTGGACCGATCCCACAGCACCGTAGTTTCGCGCTGATTAGCAATGCCAATCGCGATAATGTCATGTCCTTTTTGCTTCGCCTGCGCGATGGCCGCCACAGCGACCGCAAGCTGCGTGCGCCAAATTTCCATCGCGTCATGCTCAACTTGGCCGGATTGCGGAAAATATTGGGTAAATTCATGTTGCGCTTGGGCCAGCACGCTGCCGCTGTGATCAAACACCATAGCGCGGCAACTGGTCGTACCTTGATCGAGGGATAGTATGGCGTGCATGTGTCAATAGAGTTAAAAAAAGAGTCAAACAAAAAAATAGCCAGGCTGACTTCAGCGCCCCGAGTGAGTTAAAATAACATGGTTAGCAGCACGTACACATACATACAAACATACGCAAACACGCGCAAATACACGCACTTAGAATTACGGGAGGCCTCATGGGGCTACTTGACGACCTAAAAAAAGAAGCAGACACCCTAAAAGATCAGGAATCCGTACGTACCCAGTCGCTGAAGGCAAACGCCGCCTCAGTGGATCGGGCATTGCGCAAGACTTTTCAATATCTTAATGAATTATTCCGCCAGCTCAATGTGGTGAAGCCGGCGTGCGCCCAAGTTTATGATTTGCTGACGGTGGGCAAAATCAGCGGCTTTACACAAATCGATTACCGCATCGATTACCGTACCTCGCAGCGCGACAACATGGAGCATTACGAAAACCTGACGATTACGTTCAAGCGGACCAAGCCGGAACAGTTAACTGTCAAGCGTGATGCCGAGCAGATCGAACGCTTCCGCGATTTGTTGTGGCAAAACAATTTACGCTTTACTTCCGAACCGACGCGTAATGAACGTCGGGTGGTAGTGAGCGAAACGTTTTTAATTAGTTGCGACATTATCTGCGGTGTCGATGTGGTGGGAGATTATGAAACAGGTGCGATTCGATTCAAGCTCAAAAACGTGGAAGATTTTGGCCCCTCCCTGTATACGCTTGAGCCAGATGCTGTCACCGATCAAGCGCTAGAAGAGTTGGCAAAATTATTAATCGGTAAGGATTCAGATTTCAGAGCATTCAATCGTCGTCCGCAGAGTGTTGCACCGACTACAACCGGCCAGTTTGCCCGCAGCAATGCCAAGAATTCGCAGTATGTGGCTAACCCGGTTCCGACTCCAGAAGAAGAAAAGAAAACTGGCTTGTTTGGCTCGCTCAAGTCCGTCTTTAAAAAACCGGACTAAAGATACTGGTTTCATCGGTGTGTTTTTAATAAAAAAAGCCGCGCTGATTGCGCGGCTTTTTTTATTGAGCTTTTGTTTTGCAGTACTAGCCTGCGGCGTACTTTGGTGTCTTGTAACTACGCACCCGGGCGATAGTTTTTAAGCGCCGCAATCCGTTCTGCCATCGGTGGGTGACTTGAAAATAATGCCATCACGCCGGCCTTGTCCGAAATGCCCGAAGCCGCCATTGATTGGGGTAATTCGCCTGGTTGCATACCGCCTAAACGGGCGAGCGCATTGACCATCGGTTGAGGGGTGCCCATCAAATTAGCGGCTCCCGCATCTGCGCGGAATTCACGTTGACGCGAGAACCACGCCACGATCAGGCTCGCCAATAAACCGAACACAATTTGGCAAACGATGTCGGTAACGTAATAGCCTATGCCCGGCCCGGCGCGGTCATTTTTCAGAACTACCCGATCCACAAAGTAGCCCACGATCTTGGCAAAGAACACCACAAAGGTATTCACCACACCTTGAATCAGGGTGAGTGTCACCATATCGCCATTTACGATATGTGAAACCTCGTGCGCCAATACGGCTTCTACCTCTTCTTTCGTCATCGATACCAAGAGACCCGTTGATACGGCCACTAGCGATGAATTTTTGAATGCGCCGGTGGCAAACGCATTGGCTTCACCTTCATAAATCGCAACCTCGGGCATGCCGATATTGCCTTTGGTAGCGAGGCGCTGCACAGTTGCCACCAGCCAGCGCTCGGTTTCGTTTTGGGGTGCTTCAATAACCTTTGCGCCAGTGCTCCATTTAGCCATTGGTTTTGAAATCAACAGCGAGAAAATGGCACCAGTAAAACCGACGACTGCGGCAAAGGCCAGCAGCATCGGGTAATTCAGCCCCTGTGCCGTCAAAAATCTGTTGATACCCAAGACGTTGGTAATCACCGTCAACACCAGCATCACCGCCATATTGGTGGCCAGGAACAGAAAAATACGTTTCATAAAAACTCCCAAAAATAGCTTGCTCTTGATGCGGGTATAAACTGAAAAAGTGAAGAAAAACTGATTGCAGACACTTGATACAAATCGAGGCAACTAAATAAATTTCAAGACCGCTACTTTCAGGACGATAGATGCGATTTGGTAGCAAATATTTCAATATCAAAAACCTTGAAAGTTTAGGTGGCCTTTTTCCCGTTTCCGTTCCCGTTCCCGTTCCTGCCACCGCCACCGCTACCGCTACCGTTTATGTCGCACCCGTCTTGCAAACAAACTGCCACCAAACAGCGCAATTGCCATACCCCAGAATAGCGGAGCCATGCCCAGCGCGGCGCCGAGTGCACCAAACACCAGCGGCATAACGGTTTGGCTGGTGTTGATCAACGTAGTTCGAAGTCCCAGTGCTTCGCCCGCTCGCCCCACTGGCGCGGCCTGATGCAGCAGCGTCAATACCATCGGTTGCGGCGCACCCAGTCCCAAGCCCAGCAAGAACATAATCGCCATCAACAGGCCCACGCTGTCAGTAAACGGAATAACCACAAAACTCACGCCAGAAATCAGCAGCGATGCCGCCAATAGCGACCACGGTTTAACGCGGTGCGCAATGAAAGGCATCGCGAGGCGCACAGTAAATGTGGCGGCAGCAAAAGCACCCATGACGATACCGATTTTCGATGCTGATAAGCCTATGCGCGAGCCATGAATCGGAATCGCAAAACCGTATATATCCCAGGCAACAGTCAATACCGCCATTGCTATAAACAGGCGGCGCAGATCGGCGTCGCGTAACAAATCCATGACGCTGCCTTGCGCAGCTGTCTCGTGCGGGCGATGCGGCTTTGGCGTGGGCAGCAAATTGGCCGACAGCGCAATGATTGGCAGCACGGTGAACAACGCCAAAATAAGAAAGGTCATGGGATAGCCGAGCTGATCTATCGCCACGCCGGTCAACATCGGTGCAATGAATGAGGATGTAGAAAAGCCCAGCGCTACATAACTAAAATTGACCGGACGATCTTCCGGCGGGCTCATTTCACCGACCGCGTGATAGGCCGACACATTGATCAGCATAAACGAAACGCCAGTTATGATGCTGGTTGCATAGAGCGCTGTCATCGTCGGGAAAATAAACGGCATCACTGTTCCTGAGCACACCCCGATGGAGCCGATGAGCAAGGGCTTGTTGACGCCGATACGATCAATCCAGCGTCCCGCTTTGACCGATAGAAGGGCGGGCAACAATGCATAGAGTGCGATCAATGTACCCACCGTCAGCGGAGTTGCATGCTGATGGATGGCGTAAAGCGATACCGCCACGCGACTGCCATTGAAGGCAACATGGTCAAGCACCATGAGTATGATTATGAGGGGAAGAGGGCGCATGTTTGTTTACCTTCCGGTTATGATTCTTTCAGCTATTTTCCTCTTGCCGTGAGCGCGACGCCGATGCAAACAATAATCACCCCCAGCGCGGTTAACCAAGTGGGTTGCACCCCAAACAGCAGCCATTCTGCCATTACGGCCACGACTGGCGGTAAATACAGCATACCGGTTACCCGCGTTACGGCACCGCGACGTAGCAACAGGGTTAATGCATTTACGGCAAGCATAGAAGCGAATATCACCAAAAATAATACCGCCGCCACCAGCGACCACGACCAATCAATGCGCGCACCTTCCACCGCATAACTGAGCGGTGCAATCACCAGCAGCGAGGCGCCGAATTGAATAAACGTGCTTGACCGTAAATCAACCTGCGCACAAAACTGACGCTGATAAAGTGTCCCCGCAGTAAGCGCAATAAGACCGGTACCAACCGCGATCAAGCTGTTAGTGCTAACGGCGGCCACATCTACTTTATGCCACACCACCAGCCCCACCCCGAATAGGCCGATGGTCACGCCCAGCCACTGTGTTCGGGACGGTTTTTCGCCCATCCACACGGCCGCAACAATCGCGGTCAGTAAAGTTTGTCCGGCGAGAATGATCGCGGTAACACCTGCCGACATACCCAAATATTGCGAATAATGGCTGCCACTCAAATGGATAGCATGAATCAATAGCCCCGCGATAATCACATGCAGCCATTCGCGCTGACTTCTCGGCCACGCCGGTTTTACCCATAGCAACAGTGGCGCCAAACAGAGCAGGCCCGCGATAAAGCGCAGCGATAAAAATGTGAACGGCGCAGCATACTGAATGCCTATTTTGGTCGCCAAAAAACCCGAGCCCCAGACCAATACAAAATACCAGGCCAGAAAATTACTGCTGAACCGGGATGATGCGGTCACGGTCTCTGCAGCATTTACCGGAAAAACGCTGACTTTCAAGCGCCCGCCATTTTATTTTCCTGTCCTTATTTTCATATCCTCGATAATCATCTTGCTGGCGCGCTCGGCAATCATGATGGTCGGCGAGTTCGTATTGCCCGACGTAATGGTCGGCATGATGGAGGCATCAACCACGCGCAGCTTATCAATTCCGTGCACCCGCAGCCTTGAATCCACGACGGCGCCTGCGTCGTTAGAAGGCCCCATTTTGCAGGTGCCTACCGGGTGGAAAATGGTCGTGCCAATGTCGCCTGCAGCATGCGCAAGTTGTTCGTCGGTTTGTGCCGATAGCCCGGGTTTGAATTCTTCAGGTTGATATTTCGCCAAAGCCGGCGAGCCTACAATCAGGCGGGTCAGTTTAAGAGAATCAATGGCGACTTTTCGGTCAGCCTCGGCGGATAAATAATTTGGTTTGATGGCGGGATGGGTGTTGGGATCAGCGCTCTTGATGGAGACCGAGCCACGGCTTTCCGGACGCAGATTACAGACACTCGCGGTAAATGCCGGAAACGCATGCAACGGGTCACCGAATTTTTCCAGCGACAGCGGCTGCACATGGTATTCAATATTGGCGGTTTTCTGTGCGGGGTCAGATTTGGCGAAAGCACCCAACTGTGAAGGTGCCATCGTCAGCGGGCCAGTACGAAACAGTGCATATTGCAACGCCATTTGCGCTTTGCCGTACCAGCGATTTGACCATTCATTCATGGTGCGGGTGCCATTCACTTTGAACGCCATGCGCAACTGCAGGTGATCCTGCAAATTCGCACCGACGCCGCTGAGTTCATGCACTACCGGGATGCCATGCTGCATCAATAATGCCGCCGGGCCGATGCCGGAAAGCTGCAGCAGTTGCGGTGAATTGATGGCACCGCCTGAGAGAATGGTTTCAATTTTTGCTTCAGCAAAATAACTTTCGCCGCCGTGTGTGAACTCAACCCCGGTTGCGCATCTGCCCTGATCGCCAGTATTCACGCGGACTTTGGTGGATAGCGCATGGGTAAGCACAACTAATTTAGCGCGTTTCATGGCGGGCCGTAAAAACGCTTTGGTCGCATTCCAGCGCACACCATTTTTCTGGTTTACCTGAAAACGCGCCGAACCAAAATTATCGCCGCCGTTAAAATCAGCTATTTGCGGGATGCCGCATTCTTCGGCAGCGGCACGCCAGGCATGCAGTATTTCCCAGTCAAGCCGCTGCTCTTCAACCCGCCACTCACCTTGTGCGCCATGGATAGCCGATGCGCCCGCGTAGTGATCTTCACTTTGTTTGAACACCGGCAGTACCTGGTTCCAGCCCCAGCCAGGGTTGCCCATCGCTTCCCATTCATCATAATCACGGGCCTGACCACGCATGTAAACCATGGCGTTGATGGAGGAGCAGCCACCCAGCGTGCGGCCGCGCGCATACAGAATGGAGCGACCATTCAAGCCGGACTCGGGCTCGGTCTGATAACACCAGTCAGTACGCGGATTGCCGATGCAATACAGGTAGCCGACCGGAATATGAATCCATAAATAATTATCCTTGCCACCCGCTTCCAGTAGCAGCACGCGCATGTCCGGATTGGCTGACAGCCGATTGGCCAGCACGCAGCCTGCGGTACCCGCACCAACGATGATGTAATCGAAGCAGCCAAAGTTTTTCATAGAAATATCGTTTTAAGCTTCATCCAGGGAACGCCGCTAGAATAGTGTGAAATCGATAAAAATCACAAATGCGCACATCAAGAAAATCAGCCAATAGTCCCATCACTGCCAAGTCGGGCCGTTTTGCCGGGTGGCGTCGCTCGGGTCTGTGCATGGGTATGCGTCTGGGTATGTGCCTGGGCCCATGGCCACTGGTCTGGGGCATCGCGGTATTGATATTGCTGGCGCTTACCCAGCTACCGAATCGTATGGGCTCGCTTGATGCCGCGTTGGGGCGGACGGCTTTTGATATTGAGATGCGTCTTTTGCGCGAGTATTTTCCGCGTGAGGCTCTGAATGATCCGGTGCTGATAGGAATTGATGACGGGGCGCTGGTTAAATTTGAAGAGCCATCCGCGCTGTGGCACAAACATTATGCGAAATTATTTGAAGCGATCCGGCGCGGCAAACCCGCTGCGGTTGCAGTCGATATTGTGTTGCCACCGCGTTCGTATGATTCGATTATTCCGGGGCTGGATCTGGCGCTCCTGAATAGTTTGCGCAATCTGAAACAACAAGCCCCGCTCACCATTGTCCACACCATTGATGCGGATGGTCGTCTGGCGGGCATTAATAAAATCTACCTGCGCATGCTCCAGGATGAAACCTTCTCGCTGGATCAAGTCATTGAAGATCCGGATCGGGCGGCGCGGCGTTTTGATGAAAGTGAATTACCCTTTGGCGGCCGCATGCCCTCCATGGCGGGGAGCATAGCGCGAGCGCTGGGCAAGCCGGTATCGTCGGGCTATATCGATTTTAGCGTGGGCCGGAAAATTGACTACATACCCATGCAAAAAGTGCTCGATTTGCTTGCCGAAGACGAGGGCGCGCTGGAGCGATATTTTGGCGGCAAGGTGGTGGTAGTGGGTAGCGTGATGAGCGGCATTGATAGCTGGAAGCTGCCACTGTTGCTGGCTTCGTGGGGGCGGCAATCGAGTTTCGAAAATCTCAATCAGCCGGGCGTCGTTATTCATCTACAGACGCTGCGCAGCATCTTGGGAAATGGCCTGATTCGTCCCCTCCCTGCATGGCTCACGGTGGGGTTTTGTTTGATCATGCTATGCAGCGTTTTTTTGCGTTCCCGCGCTAGTCTGTACATCGGGGCGCTGGTGATAGCGCCGTTGGTTATTTTTGCGCTCTCTGTGATCTTTATCACTGTTAACTGGTTGCTGCCGGTCGTAACCTTGACGTTGGCCTTGTGGGTGGGTGTAATGGTCAGAGGAGTGGCAGACAGCGTGCAGACACTGCTTGAAAAAAATCGCTTCAAGACCTCGTTTGCCGGTAGTGTTTCGCCCGCTGTATTGCAGGAAATGATGGCGGGTAATCTGTCGGCGGGCGTATCAGCCGAGACCGCCGAGGTTTGTGTGCTGTTCAGCGATATTCGTGGTTTTACAGCATTATCAGAATCATTGACACCGGAAATGACCACCACGGTTCTCACCCGTTATTTTGACCGTATGGTTGCCTGTGTGCATCAATACGAAGGCACGATTGATAAATTTATTGGTGATGGCATGATGGTGCTGTTCGGTGCACCCAGGGCAGCGGTTGATCCTTGCGGTGACGCAGTAAGATGCGCCTGTGATATGACGGCAGCGCTGAAAAAATTAAACGAGGAATTTGCGGCGGATGGATTGCCACCACTTTTTATAGGGATCGGCATAAACTACGGGACGGTGGTGGTCGGTAATATTGGTTCGACTGAGCGGCACAATTACTCAGCGATTGGCGATGCCGTCAATGTGGCATCACGGCTGGAAGGTTTGACCAAGCGTCTGGGCACCACAATTGTGCTGACGGAATCCGTAAAGTCCAGGCTGGGGGCGGGATTCGGGCTAATTGCCTTTGGCGAGCAGGTGTTGCGTGGGCACAGTCCATTGCCGGTTTGGGGTGTTGAAAACCAGCCACCTGCAACACGTATTTGAATTTTGCAGACGATAGCGGTAACTCAATAGGCTGATGTGGATGGTTGTAAATGCTGTTTTAAAGTTTGTTTTAAAGCTGCTTAAGGGAGAAATAAAATGAATCTGAAACTGAATTTGAAACTGAATTTGAAATTAACCCAGCGCACATTCGCCATGCTTAGCTTGTCTGGTGCGTTTGCGGTTTGCGGCATCGCCCACGCACAGGGCATCGCCTTCATTACCGATGTAAAAGGTGAGGCCACACTGGATGCCAACAAAGCGGGGCTCATGGCCGAGCTAAAAAAAGGCAACCGCCTGGGTTGCACCAAAGCCTGCGAAGTCGGTGTCATGTATCTGCAATCCGGTAAAGAATTTGTGCTTAAAGGGCCGGGCGATTTTGTGGTCGGTGAAGCTGAAGTTGCCGCTAAAGTGGGCCCGCCGCCCAAGATGCGTGAGACCGACTGGAAGGTTTCAGGCAAGACAGTAAATGCCTTTGCGCAGGCCACTTCTAGCGCATCGATTCGTATGCGCTCCATTGGCGTCGCGAGCTCACTCAAAAATGATGCACTGCCCCCAGCCGAGCGTTTGATTTATCCGACCAAAACCACGGTGGTTTCGCTGCAGCCTGCGTTTCGCTGGGCCTCCCTGCATGAAAAGGGCCGGTTTGATTTTGAATTGAGGTCGGTTTCGTCATCGGCTCGGCCAATCTATAAATCGACCGCCAACGTGACGAATATCAAATTGCCCGGCAACCTTAAACTAAAGCCGGATGTTGAATATGCCTGGACAGTAAAATCTGCTGGTATGGAAGTTGGTACCAGCACCTTCAAAACCCTTCCCGCGCATTCTCTTGAGCTCACCCAAAAACGCAAACCGCTGGACAAGGCGGCGTTTTCTGATTGGCTGCTCTATGCGCTCACCCTGCAGGAGCTGGGCGCTTCACAGGATGCTTCTGAGATTTTTGAAAAGCTCGCCAAAGATCGGCCTGATTTGCCCGAATTGGCTGAATTGGGAAAATAACGCCTTGATGCGGATGGATAATCTGAGTCAATGGTTGATGACACGTTAATGTCGCCTGATTGCCGCTTAATGGTTCCTACGAGACTCATTTTGCGTAATAATGAGATACATTTTTAACTATACGCAAACATGCTTGTTCGATCTCATCCATTCTGCCGGTTTTTGACAACATCAATAGCAGGTGCCCGCTGCTTAAGCTCATTAAGCGCACGCCTCGTTTTGATCGGGGTTTCGGTTTGTGCAGCGCTCGGCATAACCCTCGGTAGCTCAACTGCTTTTGCCTACGATGATCGGGTAGCGTTGGTAATCGGGAACGACGCCTATCCGACTGATCCGCTTAAAAATGCACAAAACGACGCCCGCGCAGTTGCCAAGACCTTAAGCGATTTGGGCTTTAAGGTGGTCGTTAAAACCAACGCGGATATTGTCACGATGCGCAGTGCCGCAGTTGAATTTACCAAGGTTCTTGAAGGTGCCAAGGCGGCGGTGCTGTATTACGCAGGGCATGGTATTCAATACCGGGATAAAAATTTCATGGTGCCGGTTGACGCCAAGTTTACGTCTGAGGCGGAAATCGTCTACAACGCGGTTGAGGTCGGACAGATTCTGGAGAGCATGGATGATGCGAAAGTGCCGTTCAAGTTTGTAATTCTGGATGCGTGTCGCAACAATCCGTTTAGCAATGTGTTCGCCGCTACTGGGCTCGCCAAAATTTCCAAAGTGCCGCCTGGCACTATTGTTGCCTACGCGGCAGCGGCAGGAGCCGTTGCGCTGGATGGCGATGGCGTGAATGGGCTTTACACCAAACACCTGCTGGAAACGATTCGCAACCCCGAGTTTCAGGCAGGCTTGATGTTTCAGCGTGTGCAAACGGCGGTCGCACAGGAAAGTGGCAACAAACAATTGCCAGAGCTATATTCAACGCCGTTGCCGCGCGGTGCTTTTTTCTTTGCCGAGCGCGCCTCGCTCACTCAAGCTGCCAGCCATTCGGGTGGACAAGCCGGTGGAGGAGGCAACAGTGCGGTCTCAGGAGATGCGCAGGCAGGGCTTGATCGGGAATTTTGGACGTCGATTAAAGACAGTAAAAACATAAAAGATTTTCAGGCGTATCTGGAGTCATTTCCATCCGGCGCATTTGCGCCACTGGTGCGTAATCGTATAGATGGTTTGAAACAGGCGCAGTCGCAGGTAGCGGCCGCACCGTTGTCGGCGGCTTCAACAACGGTTGCGCCGGTGTTGGTTGCAGAAGCGCCTGCCGCGCCTGTCATAATTAAAGTGGAGGTGGCAAAATCCGCTCCTGTTCCGGTTCCAAAGTCCGAGCCGGTTTTAGCTGCAGCGCCCGTGCAAGTTGCGTCAATTGGTAGCGGCATGCTTGCCAGTGAAACCCGCGGGATCGAACCAAGATCGACGCCAATGCCAACAGCAGCGCCGACCACGGCCTTTGTTCCAGCGCCCGCGCGGATTATCGTTGCATCGCTTTCACCTGATCAAAAAACATCGATTCCGCAGGGACCGGCAGCCCCAAAAATCCTCGCGGGTTTGATTGAGTTTCCTGATGGTGCGCGCTACAACGGTGAATACAAAGAAGATAAAGATAAAACTAAAATTTTGCATGGTCCCGGTGAATATATCTCCACCGCGTTCCGCTACAAAGGTGATTTTAAAGACGGCAAAAAGCAAGGGCGCGGAGTTTATGAATGGGCCAATGGCGACCGTTTTGACGGCGATTTTACAGAGGACAGTCCCGACGGTCGCGGCATCTGGATATTCGCCAGCGGCGATAAATACGAAGGTGAAGTCAAAAACAGCTCGGTTGTCGGCAAAGGCGTATTCACCACTAAAAACGGTGATCGGATTGACGGCACATTTGCCAACGCCAAGGCGAATGGACGGGTGTTGTACGCATTCGCCAATGGCGATAAATACGAAGGCGAAATGCTGCAGGGGCGCATGACCGGCAAAGGAATCTATGTGAGCAAAAGTGGTGATCGTACTGACGCCAATTTTGTGGATGGCAACGCGCAGGGCAAGGGCACTTACTATTTTTCCAATGGTGATCGCTATGAAGGCGACATTAAAGTGGGTGCATTGACGGGGAAGGGCAATTATTTTTATTCTAAC
>ENA-OFCI01000286-OFCI01000286.1-metagenomes-genome-assembly--contig:-NODE-286-length-33266-cov-3.555087_pt1 | contig 33266 bp, 29 predicted proteins | sample MGYA00153391_OFCI01 | MGnify analysis MGYA00153391
AGAGTACGAACAGCGCACCCTTTTGTAAAATCGCTTGGTGACATGGAAATGATGTTGCTTAATTTAGAAAATTTTACCTTCGCTTTTATCTGTACCCGTAGCTTTACGCATTCACAATCAGTTTATGCAGGCTTTGCAAATCATAAACTTTCAATTCACTGATGTGCTGCATACCGGCACAAGCTGCCTTTGCACCCGCGATTGTTGTGTAGTAAGTGATGCGGCCTTGCAGGGCCGCATTACGGATCGCCCATGAATCACGAATCGAGCGCTTGTCTTCATCAACGGTATTGATGATAAGCGTGATTTCGCGGTTCTTGATCATATCGACAATATGCGGACGACCTTCTGCAACTTTATTGACAGGCGCAACCACCATGCCCGCCTTGGTTAAATGCGCTGCCGTGCCTTTAGTCGCCACCACACTAAAGCCCAGTTCGATCAAGATACGTGCTACTTCTTCTGCTTTCATTTTATCGGCATTACGCACACTCAAAAATGCTTTGCCTCCGATAGGCAATTTTACACCTGCACCCAATTGCGATTTCACAAACGCCTCGGCAAAAGTCTCGCCTACACCCATGACTTCACCAGTCGATTTCATTTCCGGCCCGAGAATGGTGTCGACGCCGGGAAATTTGATGAACGGAAACACCGCTTCTTTCACCGAGAAATAAGGTGGCGTAATTTCCCGGGTCGCGCCCTGTTCTTTCAGCGAGCGGCCCGCCATGCAACGTGCGGCGATTTTCGCGAGTGGCAATCCAATCGCCTTCGATACAAACGGCACCGTCCGTGATGCTCGAGGATTGACTTCCAATACATAAACTTTATCGATGCCGTTTTGGGTTTGAATCGCAAATTGCAAATTCATCAAGCCCACCACTTTGAGTGCGTGAGCGAGTGCGATCGTTTGACGACGCAATTCATCCTGCAATTCAGCCGAGAGCGAAAACGGTGGCAGCGAACACGCCGAGTCGCCCGAATGCACGCCCGCCTGCTCGATGTGTTCCATAATGCCGCCGATCAATACTTCACGCCCATCGCAAATCGCATCGACATCGACTTCAATCGCGTCGTTCAAAAAACGATCCAGCAGTACCGGCGAATCATTTGACACCTTCACTGCTTCGCGCATGTAGCGCTCAAGATCGGATTCGATATGGATAATTTCCATTGCACGTCCGCCGAGCACATAGCTCGGACGCACCACCAGCGGATAACCGATTTCACGCGCCTTCAAAATCGCTTCTTCATTGGTGCGAGCAGTACGATTCGGCGGCTGCAGTAAACCTAATTCTGTAATCAATTTTTGGAAACGTTCGCGATCTTCTGCCATGTCAATCGCATCCGGCGTCGTGCCGATGATCGGCACGCCGTTCGCTTCCAACGCACGCGCGAGTTTCAGCGGTGTCTGGCCACCGAATTGAACAATCACGCCCGCCGGCTTTTCAATGGACACAATTTCGAGCACGTCTTCCAAGGTCAGCGGTTCGAAATACAAGCGATCCGAGGTGTCGTAATCCGTCGATACAGTTTCCGGATTGCAATTAACCATGATGGTTTCGTAGCCGTCTTCACGAAGCGCCAACGCCGCGTGCACGCAGCAATAATCGAACTCAATACCTTGGCCAATCCGATTCGGGCCACCACCCAGAATCATGATTTTTTTATTATTGGTTGGATTCGATTCGCACTCTTCGTCATAGCTCGAATACATGTATGCGGTCGAGGTTGAGAACTCCGCCGCACAGGTATCGACACGTTTGTATACTGGACGAATATTGAAAGAATGACGTCTGGCGCGGACTTCAGACTCTTTTTGCTTCAAAAGGTGCGCCAATCGGCGATCCGAGAAACCGCGGCGCTTGAGGTCACGCATTTCGGTCGCGTCAATTTCAGACAGTGATTTTTTGTCGAGCGTTAACTCTATATCCACCAGTTCTTTTATCTGGGCTAAAAACCACGGATCGATTTTTGTATAACCAAATACTTCTTCCAGCGACATACCAATGCCAAACGCATCGGCCACATACCAAAGCCGCTCGCCTCTGGGATACGCTAATTCATCGCCAATTTTTTCAGGGTCTACCGTTTTCAGATTGAATCCATCGACACCCGCTTCCAAACCGCGCAACGCTTTTTGCAGCGACTCCTGAAAATTACGACCAATCGCCATCACCTCGCCGACGCTTTTCATTTGTGTGGTCAAACGATCATCAGCTTGCGGAAATTTTTCGAAGGCGAAGCGTGGGACTTTCGTCACCACATAATCAATGGAGGGCTCAAATGAGGCTGGTGTAGCGCCGCCGGTAATATCGTTTTTTAATTCATCCAAGGTATAACCGACGGCCAATTTTGCCGCGACTTTTGCTATCGGAAAACCGGTCGCTTTTGAGGCCAGCGCAGAGGAGCGCGACACCCGCGGATTCATCTCGATCACGATCATGCGACCATCATCCGGATTCACCGCGAACTGCACGTTCGAGCCACCCGTCTCCACGCCCACTTCGCGAAGCACCGCGATAGAGGCGTTACGCATGATCTGATATTCCTTGTCGGTCAGGGTTTGTGCGGGCGCGACCGTGATCGAGTCCCCGGTATGCACACCCATCGGGTCGAGGTTTTCAATGGAGCAAATGATGATGCAGTTGTCCGCTTTATCGCGAACTACTTCCATCTCAAACTCTTTCCAACCGAGCAATGATTCTTCGATCAATAATTCTTTCGTCGGCGAGGCTTCAAGACCGCGTTCGCAAATCTCGACAAATTCATCGCGGTTATAAGCAATACCGCCGCCCGAACCGCCCATCGTAAAACTCGGCCGAATAATTGCCGGAAAGCCAATCGCGGTCTGCACTTGCAGCGCTTCCTCCATCGAATGCGCAATCATCGAGCGGGCTGAAGCGAGGCCAATCTTGGTCATCGCCATTTTAAATTTTTCGCGATCTTCGGCTTTATCGATTGCTTCGCGGGTGGCACCAATCATCTCGACATCGTATTTCGCCAGCACGCCATGCTTCGCCAGATCGAGCGCGCAATTCAACGCTGTTTGCCCGCCCATGGTGGGCAGCAATGCATCAGGACGCTCTTTCTCAATAATTTGCGCGACAACTTTCCACGTAATCGGCTCAATGTAAGTCACATCCGCCATATTCGGATCCGTCATGATCGTGGCTGGATTTGAATTGACCAAAATGACCTTGTAGCCCTCATCACGCAGCGCCTTCACTGCCTGCGCGCCGGAGTAATCAAATTCGCACGCCTGGCCGATAACAATCGGGCCTGCGCCGATGATGAGGATGGATTTTATGTCGGTACGTTTAGGCATAATTTGGGCATGGTTTCAGGTAAATCCAATTTTGCGTTTTTGCACGAGCAGTGGCGGATTTAGTTTTTATATGAGTGTCTATCAATTCACGAATCGGTCAGTATTTTTGTAGCCGCTTTAGTGCCCACCTTGGCTATTGCCTTGGCAACCTTAGCGACCTTAACGACCTTGACGAACTCAGCCGCATTAACCACGCGCTGCCTCCATCATCGCCACAAACTTGTCAAACAAATACCCTACTTCATGCGGGCCAGGGCTCGCTTCCGGATGTCCTTGAAAACTGAACGCACGTTTATCGGTGCGCTCAATGCCTTGGCAAGTGCCGTCAAATAACGATGTATGCGTGATTCGCATATTTGCAGGGAGCGTAGATTCATCCACCGCGAAGCCGTGATTCTGACTGGTGATGTAAACTTTTTTGGTCTCCAAATCCTGCACCGGATGGTTGGCACCGTGATGGCCAAATTTCATCTTTAGAGTTTTAGCGCCTGACGCAAGTCCGAGAAGCTGGTGGCCTAAGCAAATTCCAAAAAGAGGAACATCAATGGCCACGATTTCCTGAATCGCTGTGATCGCGTAAGCGCACGGCTCAGGATCACCCGGCCCATTGGAAAGGAAGACACCATCCGGCTTCAACGCCAAGGCTTCAGCGCTTGATGCTTGTGCTGGCAATACGGTTACCTTGCAACCGCGATCTGCCAGCATGCGCAAAATATTGTGTTTTATGCCGTAATCGAATGCAACAACATGAAATTTCGTATTTTCAATTGCCTTGAAACCCAAGCCCAGCGCCCAGGTTGAGCTGTTCCATTCATAGGGCTCGGTACATGAAACTACTTTCGCTAAATCCAGACCAGACATATTAGGTGCGGCGTTGGCTAGGGCATGTGCTTTTTTGATCGCCGCATCATTATGCGAGCCGCTTAAAATGCAGCCATTTTGTGCACCTTTTTCACGTATCAGTCGTGTCAGACGCCGCGTATCGATCTGCGCAATGGCCGCCACCTTGTTACGCTTCAAATATTGCGGCAATGTTTCTGTCATGCGCCAGTTGGAGGCCAGCGTCGGCAAGTCTCTGATAATCAAACCGGCTGCGTATGTTTTGTTTGATTCTGCATCTTCCGGGTTGGCGCCAGTGTTGCCGATATGAGGATAAGTCAGCGTGACCATTTGTCCCTGATAGGACGGATCGGTCAGGATTTCCTGATACCCGGTCATTGCCGTGTTAAACACGACCTCACCGATACCGGTTCCATCAGCGCCGACTGAAACGCCCTTGAATACCGAGCCGTCTGCAAGAACCAGGAGAGCGGGCAACGAATTCAGCAAGGGCAACTCCATGAAAAAACATGAGGGAAATCGAGGGCATAAAAAAAGGGAAAGGCCCTAGGCTAATGAATTAAGCCCGGCGCTTTCCCGCGTTTTTATTGCTTCGCGATTAAAAAAAGATTTTACCCGAAAAGCGGCTTTCAGGCAATTACATAAGTGAGGAATAAACCTTTCTGCAGGCTATTTCCAGCTTAATTCAGCCCTAATTCATCACTACTTCAATCCTAAAACATCTTGCATATCGAAGAGGCCCACTTTGCTGTTCACCAAAAACTTCGCTGCACGCATTGCACCTTCGGCATAATTCTCGCGCGATGATGATTTATGCGTGATCTCGATGCGCTCGCCCGCGCCAGCAAAATAAACCGTGTGATCACCGATGATATCGCCTGCACGCACCACAGAAAAACCTATATCACCTGATTTTCTGGTGCCCTCCAAGCCATGCCGGTTGTAGATACCGACCTCGGCCAATGTTTGACCGCGTGCCAGCGCCGCGATCTCACCCAATTTCAGCGCTGTGCCTGAAGGCGCATCAACTTTCATTTTATGGTGCGCTTCAAAAACCTCAATATCGTAATCAGTGCCCAGCGATTTTGCCGCCAACTCAACCAGCTTCATAGTGACGTTTACGCCGATGCTCATATTGGGTGCCACTACGATTGCGATAGATTCTGCAAATACCGCAATCGCCCGCTTGTCGGCAGCACTAAAACCGGTGGTGCCAATCACGGCATTTACGCCATTGCGATGGCAGGCCGCGAGATGCGTCATGCTGCCTTCAGGGCGCGTAAAGTCGATGAGTACATCACTATTGGTGAGGGCGGCGTCAAGATCTGCACTTACCGTAACGCCATTCACCTGGGTGCCAATGAGCGGACTGGCGGCATGTTCAAGGGCCGCTGCAATCGCAACATGGTGATCGAGCGTCGCGGCGGCCAGTAGCGCCCGCCCCATCCGCCCACCAGCGCCCGTGATCGCGAGCCTGATTATGCTCATGCGCAATAAACCCTAGGATTTGGGCGGTGGTGCGCCAGGCGGCGTGGCATTGGGTGTTCTACGACGCTCGCCACCACCCGTCAAGATCTCGACTGGCGATGCCAAACCATCAATTCGGGCTACTTTTTCATTTTCAAAATAGACGGTTACCTGAAACCGTTCTTTGTCTCTACCAAACGGGCCATATTTGGTGGCACGATCATCGCTGAAGTAATAATCCCATCGATTGGCATGAAAGACGTCCTGTAATAAGGGCGTGCCCAGCGTATTACGCACATCAAGCCGGGACATGCCGGTTTTGACCTTGGCCACTTGCTCCTGAGTGACCAGATTGCCCTGCTGTATATCGATTTTATAAACACCAAAACCTGCGCAGCCTGCCAATATCAACAACGTCACCGCCGCGATTGAGGTTTTAATTAAAGTAACGGTACCGTTCATGCGTGTCCCTGAATTCGTTTTTCACAACCACAGATTATAACTTACAGCGCCATCCGACTATTAAAAAAACCAAGCGCAGGAGAACACCAAAAAGGCTTATGATAATCTCGTATTATTATCATTGCGAAGTTGTCTGCAGTTACCTGTAATTACTTGCAGATTGCTCATTGGTGCTCATCATCATTTATACGTTACTTTAATATCAAGATTTTCCATATCGACATGTCAGAATCCAAAGATTTACGTAATATCGGCTTGAAGGCCACCTTGCCACGGCTAAAAGTGCTCGAACTCTTTCAAACCTCAGCACAACGTCATATGTCTGCTGAAGATGTTTATAAACTGCTGTTGAATGAAAACGCCGATATTGGTCTTGCCACGGTCTATCGTGTGTTGACTCAATTTGAGCAGGCTGGCCTCTTGATGCGCCACCACTTTGAGAGCGGCAAGGCGGTGTTTGAGCTAAATGAAGGCAGTCATCATGATCATCTGGTTTGCCTGCAGTGCGGTAAGGTTGAAGAATTCTACGATCCAGAAATTGAAAAACGCCAAATCAGAATTGCCAAAGATCGCGGCTTCCATATTCACGATCATTCACTGTATTTATACGCAGATTGCACTAAATCAAATTGCCCCGGCAAATCATCTGCGAGCAGTTAGCGCCATGAGTTTGTGCTGATTCCCGGCTCACCTCCCCACCCCACACCAAAAGGAGTTTCACGGTGTCATCACATGTTTCCCTAAAAAATTTCAGCCCAACCCGCAAGCTGTTCAGCGCCTGCATTTTTGCTCTGCTAGTAGCGGGTGTCGCCATTGGCGTTCAATCAAGCCAGGCTTGCGAATCAACTGCTCCAAAATTAGGTGATTTCCCGCTGGTAATGTTGGCTGATATGCCCAAGGAAGCGCGTGAAACCTTGAGCCTGGTCCGCAAAGGCGGGCCATTCCCCTACAGTCAGGATGGTGTGGCGTTCAGTAATCGTGAGCGCGCACTGTTCAAACAACCACGCGGCTACTATCACGAGTACACCGTAAAAACGCCTGGGACACGAACCCGTGGCGCACGGCGCATTGTCTGTGGTGGCAATCCCAAGGCAACGCCTAATGAATGTTTTTATACCGACAATCATTATGAATCCTTCCGCAAAATAAAAGAATAGGACGCCTCATGCCTTCACCGGAACTCAATACCCTGCTTGCCCTTGATAAGCCCAGCGGTGTTTATTGGCTGCAAATCCACGCCAAAGTAGCTGAGCTGAGCAAACTTGCTCACGCTAAAAAACTCGCCTTCTTTCACCTGGAAGGCCAGAAAATAGAAAAGAAGGAGCAGTTCCTGAATCACGCTGCGGTCGCCATGAGTTTTCCGGATGACTTTGGCAAAAACTGGGATGCGTTCTACGATTGTCTGACCGATATGGAATGGCTGGACGATGATAAAAATAATGCCGGATACGCTATTTATTTTGATCACACCGACGGCTTTTCAGCTCATCATGAGAGCCAACTTGAGACCGTTATCGAGCTGTTTCAGGACGCCGTCGATTACTGGAAGACCGAGGGAAAATCGATGGTGGTCCTGCTCTCGGGTGATCATGCGCCTGCGGGAATCAAAAAGCTTTAAGCGCATTTGCAACCCTCTATAGCGATCTACAACGGCAGCCCGCAATGGCTGCAGCCACATCCCCGACAGCTTAATCTGCAGCACGTAGCGATATATCTCCATACTGAGTGGTAATCACTGAATTGGTTGCGTTGGAATCAGACATGACGCCGACTGAAATGATTTTTCCGGGCAACTCGTTGAAGGCGCGTTTAAAATCGTCCGAAACGTTACGCGTAAATCCCAGCCACTCACCGACTCGCCCAGGCCCACTTTCGACCACGATCATTTTTGCGCGACTTGAATGCGCATTATCGAGCAGCGTGCCCGGCGGGAGTTTGTTGTCCCATACATACATGATGGTGGCATAAGGCATTTCACGACCGCTAAAGAGCTTTACCAAATCGGCAGTGGCACGATCTTCAAAATCAAATTTGGATTTATCACCGTCAAAGCTGACAATAATTCGGGCTGGTGAATCATCGCTACCGCGCCGCGATAAATCGGCTTCTTTCGGCAATTGCGATATGCGCCAGCGCCAGGATAGCTGCGGATAAAGCTTCGGCTCTATTGACACATCCTGCAGCACCCCAGAAGCGGAACGCTCGGCAAATGCTTCAAGCACGTGCGCGCCCTGCTGCTCAACAATGCGGTATTGGGTTTTTCGATTAAATCGGGAAATAATCCAGGGCTGCCAACCGGCGGGGAGTGCTTCGCCACTGGTCGCTAAGGAAAAGGGTGCAATCGCTTCATTGAGCGGCAGCTTGAAAACGGCGGGTTTGGAGGGCTCCGAAGCGCATGCGCCCAGTAGCAGCATGGTCAATACCGCCAAGCCAAACGATAATTTTGATACGGCACGATCCATAACAGCCTGCGCAGGTTAGTCAAATGTCTTAAGAGCTTATATTTTAAAAGTGCGCCCCCCTGTAGGCGGGGAGCGCATTTCTTGTTTCTAAAACACGCAAAATGCTAAAACAATTTGAGTTTTGCTTGCTACTCTGAACTCGCAATCAACGCTGCATTACCACCCGCCGCTGCTGTGTTAACCGTACACATCCGCTCGGACGCAAAACGGAATAAATAATATGGCCCACCGGCTTTGGGGCCGGTCCCGCTTAAGCCTTCACCGCCGAATGGCTGCACTCCTACTACAGCGCCGATCTGATTACGGTTCACATATAAATTACCCACCTTCGCGCGCGCGCGCACGGCAGCAATGGTCTCTTCAATCCGCGAATGCACACCCAAAGTCAGACCATACCCGCTGGCGTTAATTTGATCGACGACTTCCATCAACTTATCGCCGGCAAAAACATAAACATGCAGGATCGGTCCGAAAACCTCGCGCTTGATCGCATCGAAGGCCGGAATCTCGAAAGCACATGGCGCAAAAAAATGTCCCGCCGGAATATCGCGCGGTAACAGGGTTTGGCCAATTTGCGGATAGCTGGCTGCCATTAATTCGCGGTGCGCGATAAGCATCTCGAAAGCATCACGATCAATCACCGGGCCTATATCGGTATCGAGTCTCGCGGGATCGCCCAGTGTTAATTCCTGCATCGCGCCATGCAGCAACATCTTGATGCGCGGCGCAATATCGGCCTGCACACACAGAATGCGCAACGCCGAGCAGCGCTGACCTGCGCTATTGAAAGCCGATGCCAGCACATCATTGACTACTTGCTCAGGCAATGCAGAAGAGTCTGCAATCATGGCATTCAGGCCGCCGGTTTCCGCGATAAACGGAATGATCGGACCCGGACGATTTCCGAGTGCGCGATTGATGGCCTGCGCGGTGGAAGTGCCACCCGTGAACACCACGCCCGCAATACGTGGATCAGCCACCAGCCTGGCGCCCACGGTTTCACCACGACCGGGTACGAATGCAATAGCGTCGTTAGGCATACCTGCTGCCAGCAATAATTTAACGGCTTCGAATGCCACTAATGGTGTCTGCTCGGCTGACTTGGCAACAACCGCATTACCGGCCGCAAACGCAGCGGCAATTTGCCCAAGAAAAATCGCCAGCGGAAAATTCCATGGCGAAATCGCAGCAAACACACCGCGTCCGGTCAGGATCAATTCATTCGATTCACCGGTGGGGCCCGCCAACACTTCCGCACCCGAAAAATGCTGTCGGCAAAGTGCGGCGTAGTAGCGACAAAAATCTGCCGCTTCACGCACCTCGCCAAGCGCATCGGGCATAGTCTTGCCGGCTTCACACGCCATCAGCGCCATCAACAGGGCGCGGTTTTCTTCGAGCAAATCAGCCGTTTTTTCGAGCACCGTGGCACGCGCTGCCGCATCCATGCCCGTGCCATTTTTGCCGTAGCCGGCGGTGATGGTGAGCGCCAGGTCAAGCAGTTGATCATCGGTCTCTTCAACCGTACCGATGCGCTCCAACGTGGCTGGGTTAAATATCTCAAGCACCGCACCGCGCATGGCTTCACCGGCTATCAACGGCTGTGCCAGCCAATCCTTTCGTGCCAGCGCCGGCAACATTTGCGGACGCAAGCTTTCAAGCGCGGCTACGTCCGCAAAACTAAAGCCCCCTGAATTACGGCGCGGGGCAGGTGCATGCGCAAAAAGTTGCGGCGGCAATGGCAGTTTCGGATTGGCTTTTGATAAATGGGCTTCGCATACCGCCAGCGGATCAGCAATCACCTCATCAATGGACACATCCGGATCGGCGATACGATTGACGAATGATGAGTTGGCACCGTTCTCTAACAAACGCCGAACCAAATAAGGCAGTAAATCTTCGTGACTACCCACCGGCGCATAAACACGGCACGCCGCACCTGCTGTGGCCAGCACCGCATCGTAGAGCTCCATACCCATGCCGTGGAGTCGCTGGAATTCAAACATCGAATTTGTATTAGCGCTGGTGTTTATTTTCGCGCGCTGCAAAATGGACGCCACGGTATGCGCATTGTGGGTGGCGAATTGGCTATAAAAAACATCGGGGCGCGCCATCATTTTTGCGGCACAGGCGAGGTAGGAAACATCGGTATTCACCTTACGGGTAAACACTGGATAATCAGGAAAGCCCTGCATTTGTGCGCGCTTGATTTCGGTATCCCAATAGGCGCCCTTGACCAGCCGCGTCATGATGCGACGATGATGTGTTGCCGCAAGATGGATGAGCCAATCGATCACATGGCTGGCGCGTTTCTGGTACGCCTGAACCGCGAGCCCCAGGCCTTCATAACCGCTAAAACGCTGATCACTGTAAATAGCGGCGAACAGTTCCAGCGAAATTTCGAGACGCTCTGTTTCTTCTGCATCGAGCGTCATGCCGATACCGCCATCACGCGCCATCTCGGCCAGCTTCATCACCTTAGGCAGCATTTCGGTCATCACCCGATCACGGTGCGCCAGCTCATAACGCGGATGCAGCGCCGATAATTTTACCGAAATACCGGGCGCTTCAAATACCGATTGACCTGGCTTTACATAAGATGAAATCACCTTGATTGCATCCTGATAAGACTGGAAATAGCGTTCAGCATCATCTGCCGTCATCGCTGCTTCACCCAACATATCGAATGAGTGGCGATAATTTTTTTGCTCATCCGTAATGGAGCGCTTCAGTGCTTCGCTGATATTACGGCCCATCACGAATTGTTCGGCCATCAGCCGCATGCCCTGACGAAGTGAGGAGCGTACAATCGGCTCACCAGCCCGCGCTGCCAGCCTCGTCAGCCAGCCTCCCACATCGGTCACACTGCCCGGCTCAACCGATACCAGCTTACCGGTCAGCATCATGCCCCAAGTGCCTGCATTCACCAGCATGGAGTCCGATGCGCCCAGATGCTTATGCCAATCGCCTTGTGAAAATTTATCCTTGATCAGCTTATCGGCGGTGGCGGCATCGGGAATGCGTAACAGCGCTTCGGCCACACACATCAGCAGCACGCCTTCCTGCGTGGATAGATCATATTGGGTGAGGAACGATTGCATGCCCACACTCAGACCGCTACCAACGCTACGACGGCTGCGGACGGCCTCTACCAGTGAACGCGCGGTAGCCGTGACCGCTGCATTATTGTCAGGCTCAAACCGGGCCGTATTGAGTAGCGCCGTAAGCGTGTCAGTCTCGTCAGCGAGGAATGCATGGCGTAGCGATGTGAATGGAGGAATGGGCAGCGCGGAAGAAGGGGATGCAGTCATGTTGCCTCATCAACTCAGAAAGAGGCCGAATTATCGCATCCCGATGGCGCTGGCGTTGAAACAAAACACGAGCTCGCCGCAAATCAACCGCAATCTTAATTAAAATAAAAAACTCCTTTATTGACGGGCATTTCAGACCATTTTTGGCTGAAGAAGCTCGTCGATAAAGGAGTTTTAAGTTAAAAATCGCTACGAGACGCTACCCTCATTTTGCTGCTGCGCAATCTCGGCATGGACGACAGCCATATCGACTTCAACGGATTTATGCACCACTTGCTGCAGCCCTGATTTGGGCAACATGCCGGCTTGCGTGAAAATAATCACCTGCTCACGAAACACCATCAGGGTTGGTATTGAACGCACATTGAATGCGTTGCCCAGCTCAGGCTCGGCTTCGGTATTAATTTTGGCAAACACAACATCCGGAAATTCTTCAGCGACCGCCTCGAAGGTCGGCGCGAACGCGCGGCACGGGCCGCACCAAGGTGCCCAAAAATCGATGATGATGGTTTTACCGGATTCAATAGTGGCATTGAAGTTTTCGTTGGTGAGTTCAAGGACAGGCATAAGGGGCTTTCATGCGGAATGCAAAATGTGAGGCAATAAAATAAAAGAAAGGTGATTTATGACTGCAGCAACGAGCGCAGCATCCAGGCCGTCTTCTCATGAATTTGTAAGCGCTGCGTGAGCAAATCGGCGGTGGATTCATCGCTGGCTTTATCAGCCGCCGGAAATACTTTACGCGCTGTGCGCGTGACTGCTTCATGCCCTTTGACGAGCAATCGAATCATGTCGGTCGCTTCTGGCACATGGTCAGTCTCTTCAATAGATGACAGTTTTGCATAGGCCTTATAGCTGCCGGGCGCTTCATAGCCCAGTGAGCGGATACGTTCAGCCACCGCATCAACCGCCAATGCCAACTCGTTATATTGCGCCTCAAACATGAGATGCAGGGTCTGAAACATCGGCCCGGTCACGTTCCAGTGGAAGTAATGCGTTTTCAGATAAAGCGTGTAAGTATCAGCGAGCAAACGCGACAGGCCCTGCGCAATTTTTGCCCGGTCTTGTTCGGCAATGCCGATATCAATCGCAACTGAAACACTTTTAGGCTTTGCCATAACGACGCTCCTGAATTAAATTTAATGAAGAAGTATCGGCTCAAGCAACGCTGTTTGCCAATCGAAATTATGAATGGAACTGATTGCTTCTGCCTATGCCCGAATCGATGTTGGTATCAATATGAATATTGATGACCGTATTGATTATTCTAGCGGCCATGAAGTCAGCACCGGTCAGGACAGTTTTGCAATCATCTGCGCTACTTTGCCACCCAATTCATGCAGCATTTTGCCGGCGCGTTCATCTTTGATGGTGTCATCGGCGTGCATCAAATCACCCGCATGCGGCACCGCCACAATGGGCAATACCAGCACCCCCAGATTCGACAAAATATAAGACACATGCGGCAGCGCGCGGATCGTGCCAAACGCACCGTTTGATGCGCCCATCAAGCCGCAGATTTTATTTGTATAGGGCGCGTTGCCGCTGGCACCCTCGGCCGATTGTGAAAGCCAATCGATGGTGTTTTTGAGTAGCGGTGTAATGGAGGCGTTGTATTCAGGGCTTGCAATCAGCAGCCCATTGGCCGCCATCATCAGCTTTCGCAATGCCAACATGCCTTCGGGCAGACCGTGTTGCTGATGCCAGTCGGCGTCGTAAATAGGCATGGCAAATTCGCACAGGTCGGCCACCGTGACCTCAGCCCCCGCTTCACGCGCACCCATCACCGCGATAGCGAGTGCCTTGCGGTTCATGGAGCCTTGACGATTGCTCCCTGCGAAAGCGAGGATTTTGGCTTGGGTCATGGTGTGCAATGTACGGGTTAGTAAGGCTAAGGAGGCGTAAAAAACGCATGACGGCTACGCCAGTGATGAAGTTTAAACCAATAGGTTGGCCAAGCCAACTGGATGCCATCCCGCATTACGCCATCAGATACTGCGTTCATATTTTTTTATTCACTGTTTTACTGCTTGATAGCTTCTACCTGAATCAGCAGACGGACGTTGTCCGGGATGCCCGGCAAACCATAGCTGACGTCATATTGGCTGCGGGCAATGGTGGTTTCAAAATCGCCACCACACACTTCGCGCTTGAGATATGGACTCTGATAGCAACCATAGGAACTAGCCTTGAGCACGACTGGATTGGTTTTGCCGCGCAGCGTTAATGTGCCTGCAATCGAAGCAACCTTATCGCCGTCAAAAGTGAAGGTGGAGCCAATAAATTTCGCTTCGGGAAATTTTGCGGCGCTAAAAAAATCGTCGCTGCTGAGATGCTTGTCAAACTGCGCAACGCCGGTACTCATCGAGGTCATATCAATAGTGAGCTCGGCTTTACCGGTCTTGGCGACTTTATCGAGGGTAATCGTACCGGATTTTTTATCAAAGCGGCCATGGCTGGTGGACGTACCAAAATGCTTCACTTCCCAGGTTACAAAAGTGTGGGTGGGATCAACCGCGTAGGTGGCGCTTTCAGCCGAGGCCGTGGTGCTGAATGTAATGGCGGCGGCAAAGCTCACCAGTGGGAGTTTAAGAAAAAAATATTTCATATTGGTTTCCTTCAAAAGTAAAGTGAGGTTGAATAAAAGCTACGGCGCTGCAATACCGGTTATGGCTAATTTAAGATTAACGGTGACTTCATTGGCAACGATGGACACATCGTTCCAGTCACCGTCACCGATTTTGAAATCCAGTCTTTTCAAATTAAAGCTGCCGACGACCCGGGTATTATCTTTAGCCTGAATGAGCGTCACCGGCACCACGATGTTTTGTGAAATACCTTTAATGGCAAGCTTGCCCGCAAACTCAAACTTGCCGCTGCCCAATGTGCCCAACGCCTTCACGCTCGTTGACGTAAAGGTCGCGACTGGCATCTTGAGCGAGTTAAACCAGCCCGGTTTTTTTAGCTCAGACTCCGTTTCTGGATTGCCAAGATCGGCACTCAACAAATCAACGGCGAAGCTAACTTTGCTGAGTTCGGGTTTTTTCGGATCGAACACGATTTGCGCATCGAATTTTTTAAAACTGCCGCTCACGGGCACGCCCATCTGGCGGCTGGTAAAGCCAATTTCGCTCTGTGCCGGCATAAGTTTTTGTTGCGCACTCGCGACGCTGGAAACGCTCATGCTTGCCACCAGTAATGCCGCCAGCGATGCCGCCATCCTCAGGCTCAAAAAATATTTTTTCATGATGCTCATCCTGGTTAATGTTTCTGGGTGGTTGAAACTAAGAAAGTCGGCAGCATGCGCTTCAGCACCTCGTCCCGCTCGATAAAATGATGCTTCAACGCCGCCGCAATATGCACCACCACTAAAGCGGCCAGGGTGTAAGCCGTGATCCAGTGGAATGGCTTGAGGAATTCTGCCAACTCGCGATTTTTTAAGACCAAATCGGGCAGTGGTAATACCCCAAACCACACAATTGAAAAACCTGCGGCCGAGCTGTAGGCCCACCCCGTCAGTGGCACGGCAAAAAATAAAACATAAAGAAAAATGTGAGTGATATCCGATGCCCCTTTTTGCCATGCAGGCATAGTGTCAGGCAACGCAGGCGCCGGCCGATAAAGGCGCCACAACAAGCGCAATGCGGACAACGCCAGGATCGTGACCCCGGCCCATTTATGCCAGTTATAAAGCTTCAAACGCTGCGGCGAAAAAGGCTGATCAACCATGTACAGCCCGACACTGAACGAAACTACAATCATCAGCGCCAATAACCAGTGGAACGCTTTGGCCATGCCCGTGTAGGTGCTATTGATGTGCGCCACTTTTATACTCCCTTCCTGGTTTAGTGCCCATGTTTCATCAAGCCATCTCGGGCGGACTGCCCATTGCGCCTCGTCCATATTCTTTCTTAACCTTGCGAATTTGCTTGGCCGTATTCATCACAAACGGGCCGTGCAAAAGTAACGAATCTTTAGCTAATTTTTTCGATGGTTCTCATTCGTGCTCCCCAGTTTGCATCCGAAAAATAGCTAGCACATCACGGACAACTCTAAGCTAGATCAAACACCAGCACCTCGGCTTGATCGCCTTGGGCGATTTTTATATCAGCTACGTCAGTTAATTTTAGAGCATCACCGGCATTCAGTGCACGGTCGTTCACCGTCACGCTGCCGCGTGCAACATGAATATAGGCGCGTCGGCCGCTGGCAATGGTCAGCGTGGCCGACTCATCACCATTAAACAGCCCCGCATAAATTTTTGCGTCGGCATGAATTTTTACCGCACCCTCACGCGCATCGGCTGCTGCCACCAAGCATAATTTGCCGCGCTTCTCGGCCTCGGTAAAATGTTTTTCTTCATACGATGGTGCAATACCGAGCTGCTCCGGCTGAATCCAGATTTGCAAAAAATGCGTGGCCTGATTTTTCTCGTGATTGAATTCGCTGTGCTCAACGCCGGTGCCCGCGCTCATCCGCTGCACATCGCCCGGACGAATGGATGAGCCATTACCCATATTGTCCCGATGCGCCAAAGCGCCTTCAAGCACATAGCTGATAATTTCCATATCGCGATGCCCATGGGTGCCAAAACCCATACCGGCAGCGACACGGTCTTCGTTAATTACGCGCAATGAACCAAAATTTACATACTTGGGATCATAGTAATCAGCAAAAGAAAAACTGTGAAAGCTTTTGAGCCACCCATGATCTGCATAACCACGTTCCTGGGATTTTCTTAATTCAATCATTTTGACCTTCTTTCATGATGCCTTGAATAACGACATGGCTATATTGTGCTTGCGGCATCCGATTCACAAGCGGATAATTTTGACTGGATTGTTCGAAATAATTGAATATCATTGATATTTCAATAAACATTGCTGCGCATCATTTAACTACAAAACCCCATGCGACTTTCATTGGATGCCTTGCAGGTGTTGGACGCCATAGACCGCAAAGGTTCGTTCGCAGCAGCCGCTCATGAGCTGCACCGAGTGCCATCGGCGATTACCTATACGGTGCAGCAGCTTGAACAAGACCTGGACGTGCTGCTATTTGATCGCAGCAAGCACCGCGCCAGCCTGACCTTGGCTGGTCAGGAATTATTAGCCGAAGGCCGTTTGCTGCTGCGCGCCGCGATGGAGCTGGAATCGAGAATTCAGCAGGTTGCCAGCGGCTGGGAGACCGAGCTGCGGATTGCGGTGGATACGGCAGTCGGGCCATCACGCATTTTGCCGCTCGTCAGTCAGTTTTACGCGGAAAATTCGGGCACTCGGGTGAAAGTAAGCGAAGAAGTGTTGAACGGCAACTGGGATGCGCTGGTGGCGGGCCGCTGCGATTTAGTGATTGGCGCATCGGGTGATGGGCCGTCTGGAGGCTTCGCTTCCCTGCCGATTGGCCGCATCGGCTTTGTATTTGTAGCAGCTCCCACGCATGCGATTTGTCAGGAGCTGCAGCCGTTAACCGAAGCGACCATACTTAAATATCGCGCAGTGAGCGTTGCTGATTCATCACGTAATTTAGCGCCGCGTACCATAGGCTTATTGTCAGGCCAGGATGTGTTTACCGTGCCCACCATGCAGATGAAAATTGATGCGCATGTTGCCGGACTCGGCGTGGGCTATCTGCCCGAAAATCGTGCGGCGGCGGCAGTCGCGGCGGGACAATTACAGATTTTGCAAGTCGCCAATCTCAAAGCTGATGGCGATCTTTACGCGGTGTGGAAGCCGAATCGAACCGGCAAAGCACTACGCTGGTTTGCGAAAGCGTTGGCTCAACCCGATGTACTGACAACTCTGATGCGAGATGCGCCAGTGATCCATCATCGATTGTCGGCTCAAAGTACAGATAATGCCGCCGGCAGAATAAAGCGGCCGGTCTCATCGGCTAAAAAAATAAAATGACGCTGAATAGCAATGATGGGAATCGGTGCATAAACATGCGGAAAATCTTCGCCGCGCCCAGCAGCATTTTCGCGTCGCACATTTTCACCCAGCATCATGTCATTAATTTCCAGCAGCAACAGGCCGACTTTACCGACATAATATTTTGTCGCGGTGCGCAAAACTTGATGTTTTTCCGAGCAGTGAATAAAACCTTCCAGCGCCAGATCGGCACTGGCAAACTGCCCGGAACGCAAAGCCTGAAGCCAATCCGGGGATTCCGTGATGCGATAAATCATAGGTTGCTTCCAAATTATTTTAAGGTGCATTAAAAATGCGTCATACGCGATGCAGACTAGCATGAGCTCCACACCTTCCCCTTCACGTTCCCCTTCACGTTCCCCTTCACCTGCCCCCATCGGGCGTTTTGCGCCCTCCCCCACTGGCCCGCTGCATTTAGGCTCACTGGTGGCGGCACTTGCCAGTTATCTCGATGCAAAATCTCAACAGGGCACCTGGCTGGTACGCATGGAGGATGTTGACGAGACCCGCTGCAAGCCTGAATTTGTGGAAGATATTTTACGCACGCTAACCGTCTTTGGCTTGCACTGGGATGGTGACGTGATGCTGCAATCGCAGCGCAAACCGGCCTACGCACAAGCACTGGCGCGGCTCTCGGCGCAGGCGCATACCTATGGCTGTGTTTGTTCACGTAAAGAAATAGCTGATTCTGCCGAATCCGGAATCGAAGGCCCGGTATATCCCGGCACCTGCCGTCATCGGCGAATCGGGCGCACGGAATATGCTGGACAGGTTCGAAATATTGCCCCTGCAGAAGCCATCCGCGTACTGACCCACAACGAGGCGATTATTTTTACAGACGATGTTCAAGGCGAATGCAGCCAGCGCGTTGAATCGCAAATCGGTGATTTTATTATCCGGCGTCGCGATGGATTATTTGCCTACCAACTCGCCGTCGTGGTTGATGATGCAGCACAGGGCGTGACCCGCGTCGTGCGCGGTGCCGATTTAATCGACTCCACCGCTCGCCAGATTCATTTGCAGCAATTATTGGGAATGGTGACGCCACGCTATTTGCATATCCCCGTGATGACGACAACTGCCGGGCAGAAGCTGTCCAAACAATCATTAGCGGAGAGCGTGGCCAGTTTGGCCGCTAGTGGCACAGTTGAAGCAGTTAACCGCGTCTTGATCCAAGCGCTTATCTTTTTAGGCCAAAGCACGGTGTCGCTCAATGAAAGCATGCCGGTTGCAAGCCTGCTTAAACGCGCGGCCAGCCAATGGCAAATCACGCAAATTCCCGCCGCACGGGCCTTACCTTTATGATGCGGTGGGCTTATTTGGCCATTTATGGGTAATCCATCGCCTGAAAAATCCCGCCGGTGAATCTGTTTATGCATTTCATCGCATCCAAGTAGCGATTCATCACGTGGCCTCGCATACTCGGATAATTCCATCCTGTTTAAATAATATTTCATAAAAGCCCCTCATGACTCCTCCTCTAGCCCCATCAGAAAAAAAATCACTACGCGCCAATCCCGCCAAACGCCGTGGCTGGGCAAAATGGTCGGTGGTTGCAATCACCCTGGTCGCTATCGTGGCAGGACTTGTGGCGTGGAGAGCCAGCTCTGCCAGCAAGGTAGAAAAGAAACCAGATGATGACAAAACTTTCGAATTCGCCAGAACCGATATTGCCGTCGTCCAGCCGCAGAATTTGGGTTTGGTCATTGCGGTCTCGGGCTCAGTTCGACCGGTGCTGCAGGCAATGATTAAATCCAAAGTGGCCGGCGAAATAGCTCGCCTGTATGTGCGCGAAGGAGAAAGCGTGACAGCCGGTCAGGTGCTGGTTTCACTTGATACCGCTGATTTGAAAGCCCGCAATGATGCGCAGCGCGCCATGGCCGCCGAAGCCAAAGCGCGTCTTGACCTGGCCACTAAAAACGAAGCCAACAATCGCGCCCTGCTGGCCAAGAACTTCATCTCGCAAAATGCCTTTGACAGCGTGGCCAACAGTATGCAGATTGCCGAGGCGAATCATCAATCTGCGCTCGCGCAATCTGCTATTACCCAACGCGCGCTGGCCGACGCACAAATCCGTGCGCCGTTTGCCGGCATTATTTCCAAACGAGCCGTGAATGTGGGCGAAAAAATTACCGCCGATGCACTCATCATGCAAATTGTGGATCTCTCCAAAATGGAACTCGAAGCCCCCGTTCCCGTCGGCGATATTCCCAGCGTAAAAGTGGGACAGGAAATTGCCTTGAAAGTGGATGGCTTCAGCGAGCGTGAATTCAAAGGCAAGGTAGAACGAATCAACCCGGCAGCTGAAGCAGGCTCGCGCTCGATTTCCATTTTTGTCACGCTGCCGAATGCAGACGGCGCATTAAAAGGCGGCATGTTTGCGAACGGCACGCTGGCTGCAGTCGGACGCAGCGCGGTGGCTACATTACCGATTGCATCCCTCATCGAAGAAGGCGGCCAGACATTTGTATATGCCCTTAAAGGCGGTTTGATTGAACGCAAACCGGTCACGATTGGCGCCAAAAATATTGAGCGCGGCTTAGCCGAGATTCGTAGCGGTATCGAGGTGGGCACCGAGGTGGTCGCGGTCAAGGCCGATGGCCTCAAGCATGGCTCAAAAGCGATGGTGGCCTCAGGTGCTGTGTTGTCACCCGTGACGCCAGCGGCGGCGCAACCCGGCAAACCAGATGCCAGCGCGGCTAAAACCCCTGTAAAAAGTTGATTAATTTTACGGTCCTGCCGACGGCTTTCATGCGTCTGCAGCACTTTTTTTCTATCTGTCGCTTATTTGACATCCATCATTCGTCTATCTGAATATCGCCGGGGCAAACCATGCAAATAACTAAAATTAGCGTCAACAATCCGGTGTTCGCCACCATGATGATGGTCGCCATTATGGTGTTGGGTTTATTTTCATATCAACGCTTGTCGGTCGAGCAGATGCCGGATATTTCATTCCCGTTTGTCTCGATCGCCACCTCTTATCCAGGTGCATCATCTGAAGCGGTCATGCAGGATGTGAGCCGCCCGATTGAGGAAGCGGTCAACACGGTGCAGGGCGTCAAAAATATCCGCTCGTTTTCACGCGAAGGGTTTTCACGGGTCTCCGTTGAGTTTCAACTGAATATTGATCCTAAATCGGCTGTCCAGGATGTGCGTGACAAGGTTGCAGGCGTGCGCCGCAATTTCAATAAAGAAGTGGGCGAGCCTACGGTGACGCGCGCCGACAATGATAATGATCAGCCGATCATGCAAATTTCCATCGAAAGCCCGGCGCGCTCATTGCGCGAGCTATCAGATTTAACCGATCAGCTGGTGGTAAAACGTTTGCAGGGCGCTGAAGGCGTTGGCGCAATTGATATTTCCGGCCAGGTGCAGCGCGAGATGGCGATTCAGCTTAACCCGGACAAGATGGCAGCTTATGGCATCAGCGTGGATCAGGTGGTCGGGCAGATACGCGCACAAAACCAGAATCAGGCGGCGGGGTTTTTAACCGGTGATCGCACCGAGCGTCTGGTGCGGGTACAAGGCAAATTTAAAAACGCCGCCGATTTCGAACGACTGATTATTTCGCGCCGCGGTGGCAGCAGTATTGGCCTCGGCGGTATTAGCGATAGCGGCGGCGCGCCCATTACGCTCGGCATGATTGCGAGCGTACGTGATACCGAACGTGAAGAAACCGGTTTAGCCACCCAGGACGGCAAACGCGGGCTGCTGGTAGAAATTCGCAAAACGCGCGGTGCCAACGCGATTGATGCCGCCGCTTCGATCCGCGCCAATATCCAGAAACTGAAAGCATCACTGCCACCTGATTTCAAAATTTCAATTACCAATGATGAATCAGAATTTATCAAGCAAGGTGTCGATAACGTGAAGCACACCATTCTCGAAGGTGCGCTTCTGACAGTGATCATCGTGTTCTTGTTTTTGCACTCATGGCGTTCAACTGTGATTACCGGCTTGACCCTACCAATTTCGGTGCTGGCCACCTTCATTGCACTTTATGCGATGGGCTTCACCATCAACTTCATGACCTTGATGGCGCTGTCGTTATCCATCGGCATTTTGATTGATGATGCGATCGTGGTGCGCGAAAATATCGTGCGTCATCTGGCGATGGGGAAAAGTCATTATCAGGCTTCGCTGGATGCCACTCAGGAAATTGGCATCGCGGTCATGGCCACGACATTTTGTATTGTCGCGGTCTTTTTGCCGGTTGCCTTTATGGGCGGCATTATCGGTAAATTCTTTTTGCAGTTTGGCCTGGCAGTAAGTGTAGCGGTGCTGGTATCACTGTTTGTCTCGTTCACGCTGGACCCGATGCTGTCGGCGGTGTGGCATGACTCACCATCGCGTTTGAACCAGTTAAAGCCGGTCGCCTGGCTGCTCGCCAAGCAGGATATTTATATGATCTGGCTGCATGATAAATATGACGCGGCGCTGCGCTGGGCGCTGGCACCTGGCTATCGCAGCACCTGGATCCCCAAGCCGACGATTTTTCATTATATTTTTTCGGGGTTCAAACGCAAAAATTTCAAGCTGGATCGGTTCACGATTCGCAATCGCGGCATTGTTTTGTGGGTCGCTGCATTGATGTTTTTTTCCAGTTTTCTGTTGGTGCCTGCGGGAGAGTTCGTTCCCGAAACCGATAATAATTGGGCCAACGCATCAGTTGAAACACCGGTGGGATCATCGATTAACTACACCATGGGCAAAGCCGAACAGGTTGAAAATGCGTTACGAGAATTTCCTGAAATTAAACGCATCACCCGCAATGTATCCAAAACTCAGGCATGGTTTGGTCTTGAATTAGTCGAAAAAGAAAAACGCAAGCGCAGTAAAAAGCAGCTCGATGATGCGATCCGTGCGCGCCTGTCTTCAATTGCCGGTTTGGCGATCCGGGTAGGTTGGAATAGGCCGATACAGGTGTACGTGATGGGCCCCGAAATTGGGGAATTAAATCGCATCTCGCAGGAGCTGGTCGCCAAAATAAAGGCCATTCCCGGCACTGTCGATGTCGAGTCATCTTACAAACCGACCAGCCCCACGCTCGATATTATTGTCAATCGCGAGTTGGCAAGTGACCTGGGCGTATCCATGGCCTCGGTCGTTAGCACTACGCGTGCCATGATTGCGGGCGAAGATGCAGGCCAATGGGAAGGCCCTGACGGCGAAAATCATCAGGTACTGGTACGCCTGCCGCGCAATGACCGCACCGCAGTGGCTGATCTCGATAAGCTTTTTGTGCCAACATCCGCGTTGAACGCGGACGGCAGCCCACGCATGGTGCCACTGCGCCAAGTCGCGGATTTTAAACCGGCATTCGCGGAACGGCAGATCGAGCGCCGTAATTTGCAGCGCCTCATTCAGGTGTTTTCCGGCGTCGCCGCCACGCATACCGAAGGCCAGATATCAGATGAAGTACAAAAAGTGCTCAAGACCATTAAGCTGGCACCGGGTTATCAATTTCAGAGCGGTGGCTCATCCCAAGATATGGCTGAATCCATGGGCTATGCCGGGGCGGCGTTAGGGCTGGCCGTGATCTTTATTTACCTGATTCTCGCGTCGCAGTTTGGCAGTTTCCTGCAGCCCATTGCGATCATGGCGTCACTGCCGTTGTCGCTGATCGGGGTATTTATTGCGCTGCGATTATTCGGAACCACCTTAAATTTATTCTCCATCATTGGCTTCATCATGCTGATGGGGCTCGTCACCAAAAATGCAATTTTGCTGGTCGACTTTACCAATCACAGCCGACGTGAGGGCATGCCGCGTGATGCCGCTATCCTCGCCGCAGGGCAGGTTCGCCTGCGCCCGATTCTAATGACAACCACGGCGATGATCGGGGGCATGCTGCCGCTGGCGTTAGCTTTCGGCGCAGGTTCTGAGCAACAGTCGCCGATGGCGCACGCCGTGATCGGTGGCATTATCACCTCCACCATCATGACGTTGGTGGTAGTGCCTGTGCTCTATACCTACTTCGATACCTGGGGCGAAAAGGTGACGGTGTGGTTCAAGCGCGGCACACCCGCCGCAGCGCATGCATCTGCACGCTTGGCTGGCGGCGGCTCGATTGAGGCGTTACCTGCGGCAAAGCAGGAAGATTAAGCGGCATTGTTAAGTATGCATATTCAAGAGCGCATACGCGGATGCATCATGGCTGATAAACGATCGACATTGGCCGCAACAAAAAAATATTTACCCTCTATGCCAGCCCATAAGGCATCCGCACATTGGGCAATTTAGCGTCAAAATCTTTGGTGTTGCGCGTGATCAACAGCAGGCCATGCTCCATTGCGCTGGCGAGAATAATGGCATCCGGTAATTTCATGCGCCGCTCGCGGCGTAGCTTGACAGCGCGTTCAGCGATGGGCTCAGTCACATTAATCATTTCAAAAGACGACAAAAACCCGCGCGTGATGGCGTCTGCCTGAAGCTCGCCACCCGCCATCACGTCCATCCATGTCACCACGCTGATAGCGCGAGATTCATAGAGCTGAAACTCTTTTTTGGCCGCCGCAATGCCATTCAGATAGTCGATCAGAATATTGCTGTCAAAGAGAGCTTTCAATGCGGATGGCCTAACGATCCCATTCGGCGCGGAGTTTTCGCTGAATGGCGACGCCATCTTCGGCTTTTTTTAGCGCCGGAGTTTTAGCTTTCCACGCGCCAAATGCGTCGGGCGATTCTGCATATTGCACCACATACTGCGCAATCGCTTGGCGCACCAGCTCGGCACGCGAAACATTCTTGCGCACCTCAATCAACCGGAGCGCTTCAATTTGATAATCAGGAAGATCAATAATGGTTCGCATAAAAATAGTATCGGACGTAACGCAAAAGGTGAAAAAAATAGTGATAAAAAATGATGATGCGTGATGACGTAATATGTCATCATAGTGCGGCGTTAAATTTTATGCAAACTCCTTACCAGGAGCCGTGTTTGAGGCAAAATGTGCTCAAACGGCAAGCGGGGCGGGGACTTTGGTTTTGGCGCAGCCTGGTTTATAAAATATTCAAAGCCCTGCCGCATATCCATCTTTACGATGATCACTGCCCGCACAGTAACCATCATCGCCCATGCGCCAAATTAATTGCGCGCCACCAAACGCAAAATTAAGCGTTTCAGCGGCAGCGAGGCGATGACCCGATGCCTCAAGTGCCGCGCCAACGCTTGTTTTCAGGGCATCTTCCAGCCCCACGGTACCATCTGGATTAACAATCCAGCGCGGTGCATCACTAGCCGTTTGCGGGTTCTGGCCATAGTCACAAATACGCGTCACCATTTGCACATGGCCTTGCGGTTGCATATGCCCGCCCATCACGCCGAAGCTCATCACCGGCTGGTTTTGATGATCCGTCAAAAAGCCGGGAATAATGGTTTGAAAGGGCCGTTTGTTGGGCGCGACCTGGTTGGGATGACCTGCGATTAAATTAAATCCGTGCCCGCGATTTTGCAAGCTGATACCGGTGCCCGGCACCACCACGCCAGAGCCAAAGCCCATATAGTTTGACTGGATGAAACTCACCATCATGCCGCTGGCATCTGCCGTGGTGAGATACACCGTTCCGCCGTGTTGCGGCATGCCAAAGGTGGGCGCTGAGGCGCGTTGCATATGGATCAAGCCCGCGCGCTTTTTTAGGTATGCAGGATCGAGCAGCGCGTTCACCGGCATATCCATAAATGCAGAATCCGCGATGTAGCGGTGCGCATCGGCGAAGGCAAGCTTCATCGCCTCAATCTGCAAATGCAGACTGGCAGCTGAATCGACTTTATGCGAGGCCAGATCAAAATTTTCGAGAATCCCTAAACACAGCAAAGCCGCTAAGCCCTGCCCGTTTGGCGGGATTTCATGCAGGCGCATATCACGATAGTTTTGATGCAAAGTGCCCACCCAATCAGCTTGATGCGCATCGAGATCAGCCATCGTCATCGCGCCGCCATTAGCTTGTGCATGCGCAATCATTTTTTCAGCGAGTGCGCCGCGATAAAAAGATTCACCCTTGGTCGTGGCAATATCTTCCAGCGTTGCTGCCTGGCCCTCCAGTATCCACTTTTCGCCCGCTTGCGGTGCACGCCCATGGTGTAAAAAATCGCGACTGAAATCAGTTTGATCCTGCAATATTTCGGCCTGCCGCGCCCAGCTTGAAGCGGTGATCGGCGCGACCAGAAACCCCTCACGGGCATAGCGAATCGCCGGTTCAAACAAGGTTGCAAACGGCAGCTTGCCCATTTTTTTTGAAAGTGTCACCCACTGTGAAACAGCACCCGGCACCGTGACGCTGTCCCAGCCACGCATGGGCAAACTATTTGCGTCGGGATATTTTTGCGCAAAGTATTCTGGCGTCCACGCGGCGGACGAACGACCCGATGCATTCAAGCCGTGAAGTTGCTGCCCATCCCAAATAATCGCGAACCCATCCGAGCCTATGCCGTTACTGGTGGGCTCAACCACGGTTAACGCAATCGCGCTCGCAATCGCCGCATCAACCGCGTTGCCTCCTTGCCACAACATTTGCATACCGGCCTGCACGGCGAGCGGCTGCGAAGTCACGACAATATTTTTTGCCATCACCGGCATGCGTTGCGATGCATACGGGAACGCAAAATCAAATTTCACGTGGCGCTGCCCGTGATCACAGTGGTGGTGGAAGTGGTGGCAACAACGGCATCCACCTGACTAGCCGTATTGGCAGCCTCCCATGCCTTTAAATCTTTTTCGTATTGCCATAGCTCTTCTTCGTAAATATCCATGACGCATGGAATGCAGCCGGTGCCGCAGCATTCATGCGGCTCAGGTTTGCGCGGGAGATTGGGAGGCGACATAGAGACAGAAATAGGGACAGAAATAAGAGTGGAAGCAGGAACAGAAACAGGCTGGTTCATAGAGGAAAAAAAGAATACGAGAACACGCTCAACGCTATTTTACGCGAGGCTTGCCACAATAGATGCAAGGCCATCAGTAAGCTCCGCCACTGACGTTGATGTCATCCCCAAAAAGCAGCGCCATGCCGCCTGCCACCAGATTCCATAGCAGATGCCGCCGCTTGCGAGCGCGACGCTACTTGAGCGATACTTGCGCAATAGAAAACTCATATCAGGTTCGGAAAAGTAAAATTTGTTGACTCATTGAGCAGCGATAAAAAGGAGTGGGGCCCGAAATTGTGGACGGGCAGGTTGATATTACTTTATCAACTTGTCAGGACCCCCCATGAAACGTATTCCCCGTCGTACCTCCACCGCCAAATTCAAAGCTGAAGCCGTTAAATTAGCGACTGAACAAAATCTCACTCCTGCCGAAGTCAGCAGAAGACTGGATATTGGCACGAAATCACTGCGCACTTGGACTCCTCAACAATCGCAAGGAACGCGCAAGGCCAGCCTGGACGCCGACAAGCTCACGCCCGACCAGATGCGTATTCACGAGTTGGAACGAGAATTTGCCATTGCCAAAATGGAGCGAGATATAAAAAAAGCGACAGGGGCGCAGCCTCGTGTTTGCAGACTAGATGAATGCGCTAACGACGTCTGCCGGCACGCCTCGGTTGCCTGCCAGTATTTATCTCAGGTCTTGTTACCGGTCTGAATCGCATCAAGCGGCGGCGCAAGCTCTATGGTATCCGCTGCACCCACCAGAAGAAGTTCCGCGTCACGACAGATTTTAAACATCAGTTACCAGCGGCTGCGATCAAGGACTTGTATCGGTGTGAAATCATCGGCTAGGCGATGGGCAAGCAGGCGACCCAGCAATTGGTAATTGATGCGCCGCGGGCGGCGTATTGGCGCCAGAAGCCAAGTGCTGGGTTAATGCGCCACTCTGGCCATGGTAGCCAGTATTGCAGCCAAGAATACCCTAAGTTGCAGCCCAGCTATGGGATGATCCTGACGGGTTGGAATTTTTAGTAACTTTAAACTTTGTGTGAAGCCGCCTGAAGGCGCAAGTATTTTTAGCAAAGCCGCTTGGGGCACATGTGTTGGGATATGTGTGTTTAGACCTATGTCCCCGCACATGTGATTGTCGGTGCATTTGGCGTGAGCATGATGCGATCAATCGCTGCTGATGAGCAAATATTTTTATCTATCAATCCGGGCTGGCGGCACGCTTGGCTTCGAGCCATTCCCAGCGCTGCATCGTCGAGGCTAGCTCAGTCTCAACTTGGCTTACGCGAGCTTGCAGGGTTTTACGTTTGCCGGATTGCTGGGCATCCTGATAGATAGCGGGATCAGCCAGCGCTTGTTGTAGCGAGGCCTGCTCGGCATCGAGTTGATCAATTTTCGCGGGCAGTGATTCCAACTCACGGGTTTCGTTCGAGCTTAGTGGGGATTGGATGTTGGACTGCGTGCGGGACCGCATAAAGGACTGCGAGCTTGAGCCGGATTTACTGACGCCTGATTTAGCTTGGGGCGCTTTGCCGGTTGTTTTTGGATTCTGGTTTTGTGCAGCATTTGCAGCAGCGCTGACCACGGCCATATTGGCGCGCTGCATTTGCCAATCGCTGTAGCCGCCGGCAAATTCTTCCACCTTGCCATCGCCTTCAAACACGAACACCTGCGTGGCGACGTTATCCAAAAAGGTACGGTCATGACTCGCCACCAGCACCGTGCCGGCATAGCCTTGCAATAATTCCTCAAGCAGATCCAGGGTTTCGATATCCAGATCATTAGTCGGCTCATCCAGCACTAAAAAATTAGCGGGTTTGGCGAACAAACGGGCGAGTAACAAACGATTTCGCTCTCCACCGGATAATGATTTCACCTTGGCTCTGGCACGCTGCGGCGGGAATAAAAAATCGCCCAGGTATGAGGTGACATGTTTGCGCGCGCCGCCAATATCCACAAAATCGGACCCGGGGCTAATCACATCGGCGAGCGTGGCTTCATCATCGAGCGCCTCGCGGAATTGATCAAAGTAAGCGATTTCCAGTTGCGTGCCGCGGCGCACTGACCCACTGTCGGCGATGAGCTCGCCTAAAATTATTTTCATCAGGGTTGATTTGCCTGCGCCGTTAGGGCCGATCAAGCCGATCCGGTCGGCGCGCTGAATGATGGTGCTGAAATCACGGATGACGGTTTTCTGCGCGCTGCCTTCGCCAAATGATTTGGTAATGCCTTTTAATTCGACCACAATCTTGCCGCTTTTTTCGACCTCGCCCGTGGCGAATTTCACATTGCCTGCACGCTCGCGACGCGCTTTGCGGGCCTCGCGCAGCACCTGCAAACGGGCGATGCGGCTCTCGCTACGGGTACGCCGTGCCTGCACGCCACGACGAATCCAAATTTCTTCTTCCTTGAGTAATTTATCGAAACGCGCGTTGGCGAGTTCTTCCGCATTCAGCGCATCTTCCTTGCGCTTTTCATATTCTGCAAACGAGCCGGGGTAACTCGTCAACTGGCCACGATCAAGCTCGATAATGCGTGTCGCAAAGCTTTCCAGAAAACGTCGATCATGGCTGATCACGAGGATCGCACCATCAAAACTGGCGAGGGTTTTTTCCAGCCAGTCAATCGAAGCAATATCGAGATGGTTGGTCGGCTCGTCCAGCAATAATAATTCAGGCTCGGCTACCAGCGCACGCGCTAGCGCCACCCGCTTGAGCGTGCCGCCTGAAAGCCCATCCATACTGCGATCTGCATCCAAACCCAGCCGATCCAGCACGGCAGTCACGCGCTGCTCCACATGCCAGCCGCCGCTGGCTTCCAGCTTGTGCTGCAAATCACCCAGGCGTTCCAGAGCGGCCTCATCACCCTCACCTGCGTCGTGCAGCGCGTGGTGATAAGCGATTAAATCCGTCGCCGCACTGCCCAGCCCAACCGCAACCGCATCAAACACCGTCAGGGTTTGATCAAAATGCGGCTCTTGTGGCACATACGCAAGCTTGAGTGTGGGCGAGCGGGCCACATCCCCATCATCAGGCTTGACCTCGCCGGCAATAATTTTCAGCAGACTAGATTTACCCGTGCCGTTGCGCCCTACCAGGGCGATACGCTCGTTGGCGTCAATTGAAAAATCAACTTGGTCCAGCAGTTTGGCGTCACCGAAGGCGAGCGAAAGATTTTTAACGTGGAAAATAGGCATATGCGGTTATAAATTTAATCATCAGAACAGTAGGAATGGCTGGCCTGCATCACAACCTTGCAGCACAGCCCCTACATCACAGTTATCAAGCAGGCCAATATCAGGCGGAGTCGCGATGTTACCTGCGAAGTGCGGCGCGGTGTGAAGGTGTGAGATAAAGGTGTGAAATAAATAGCGCCGTTAAATGACGCCACTAATGCAGGGCAGTAAGGGATTTTATGATGAACCAGCCTGTGATTGAACACGGTCACGCGCAATTCTCGGCACGACACCAAATTGCAGAATAAGCGTAGCCATTAATCCCACAGCGGCCGCAAAACCATAGGCCGTGACTGCACCCGCGGTTTGCCACAGCCAACCGAGCACTAGACCGGCCGGGATGGAGGCGAGCCCCACCAGCGCGTAATACCAGCCAAACAAGGTGCCGCGCGCTTCCAGCCCGGCATGCTCACCTATCACGGCGCGCTCGACACCTTCGCTCACCGACATCGCAAAGCCAAAAAAGATCACCGCCCACCATAAGGTGAAAATACTATCGACAAAACAAAAACCCAACATAGCGGCGCTATGCAAGGCCCACCCCGGCACGAGCAACGCGAAGCGCCCATAACGATCCGCCAAAATGCCGCCGCCCACATTCGCAAAAATTTTCACAAAATTAAGCGCCGCCCACAACAGCAATGCATGGGCGGTTGAAGCGCCCAGCTCATGCGCACGCAACACGATAAATAATTCCGCCGTCCGTGAAAACGTAAACAGCATGACGGTGAACAAATAGCCGCGCATAGAGGTGGGCACATCAGCCCAGTTCAACCGCCATTTCATCGGTGTAGCAGGCGTATTTTTGACCGGCTCCCGCACCCCGAATGCCAGCAACGCCACGCAGAGCAGGCCCGGCAACACGGACAACAACACAATATCTTTCAGGTTTGCCGAAAAAACGATCATGACCAGCGCACCAATCAGTGCGCCACCCACCGCGCCCAGATTATCAAACGCGCGATGAATCCCGAACGCACGCCCGCGTAATGATGGCGGGGCTAAATCGGTAATCAAGGCATCGCGCGGCGCATTACGCAAGCCTTTGCCGACCCGATCCAGAGAGCGAATCAACACCACATGCCACCACAAGGTAGCCAGCACGATCAACGGACGCATCAAATTCGACACCAGATAGCCTGCCACAGCCAGCGGCTTGCGCTTACCACCGCGCGCGTCCGAAAATCGCCCGGAGCCGAGCTGCACAAAGCTCGCCACCGCGTTCGCCAGCCCCTCAATCAAGCCCAACACAACCGGGCCTGCCGCCAGCGTGGTCGCGAGCAAAATCGGGATCAGCGGCGTGACCATTTCAGTTGCAAAGTCGTTCAACATACTCACCGCGCCAATGACATAAATACTGGCAGGAAGCCGAGGCGTATTTACAGGAACGGTGGCAGGAGCATTGGCAGACATCGTTAGCGCATCGGGCATGCCGTCTTGAGCAGGGCGCAGCGCCGGATTATTTACAGTATTTTTGCGGGCATCAGAATTTGCGTTTGTATCGTTAGGCATCAGCAGATTTTACGCGTAAAATCCACCACGCTTGATGCAGTAACACAACCGCAGCAACCGCCCTCGTAGCTCAGTGGATAGAGCATCCCCCTCCTAAGGGGAGGGTCACACGTTCGATTCGTGTCGAGGGCACCAGCTTTTTTTGCAAATTCAATAACTTAGCGTTGCGCTTCGTTGTAGTACATTGCGGTATTGTGCATTATTTTGCGTTCTGATCGCTACTTTTTCGCTACTTTTTTCTACAAGTTAACGGTCTACTTACACGTCGTAATCTGATGAATCCTGCTGGGACGAACGCTCAATGGCTGGTAGTTAGCGGCCACACGAAACTGACAAAAAAAGCTCAGTCACAAATGCTAGCAGTAATGTCAAATGACGTAAAAAAACTCCGTTTCGTAAAAATGCCTGCGACACCTGCCCTGGTCTTTAGCGCGCTTGTTACCTATAGCTAGTCGTCAACGTGCATTGCATGTTCAAAAAATCGACTGGCGTTTAATTCTTGGGTGCCAGCGACGCAAGGAGTTCGCCATATCCGATTGACAACCCAAGTTGCTTAGCATGTACCTTTAAAGCAGCCGATAAAAGGTAAACACTCTTTTCGTCGAGCTGATTTTTTTTCGCGCGGCATTTCACAAAATAATCATCTGGCCATTCAGAAAGTCCGTCAGGAGCGTAGCTATCTTGCCACACTTCCGCAGCCTCCTGAGGCACTAGCAGTTCAAAGCAATCAATGTCTCTGAGTGCCTCATCCAAGCAATTTATAAATTTTTTAGCGCTGCCCTCAACGGCTTTCACGACCAATGAAACGGAATGGTCTAGCGCGGCTTTTTGGCTTGCTTCCATGATGAAAAACTCATTAGAACGATGCTTCTCGCACCAACTCTCCAAAAACTTGGAAAGAAAAGGAGTCAGGGGCATTTCACTTCCACATTCGTCGAGGTGACGATATTCCCAAGGTGAGAATATTTCTCTGCACTTATCTGTTACATCACGCGTAAAATCTTCTAACCATTTCCTAGGAACTTGATCTTCAAGTCTATCGGCATTCTCAAGCCGATTGGCAAGCCTATCAAAATCCGCCTTTCTTTCAACCTGACTTCGCATCTCGGTTGCAGGGTTGCCATTTTCATCCACGTATCGTACAGAAATAACCTCCTCGTCTTGAAACCTAATCCAATACCACTGTGGATTGAAAACAGATTGCCAGTATTGCGGTAACCAAGCGCGACCATCTTTTTTTTCTGGCTCTTTATACGACTGCTTAGATGCAGGCAACAGTGCATTCGCCACCACCCATGTAAGCAGGTCAGAACGTCTTAGTCTTCCTTTTCCGTAACGATACCAACCCTTGCCGATACCAGATTCTCTGGGACTGCCACCCTCGTTTTTATAGCTTAGCAAAGCGCGCTCAATCTCGCCATCATCAAATTTTCGTTCTCTCGCGATTTGCGTAATGTCTGCGATGATTGCGCGAACAAGTGCTGCTTCATACGTACACTTTTTTGGTTGGCCGGGACCACTCAGCCCGCTATTTTCAGAAAGTTTTGGCATTTGCAAGGACATAGAATTAAAAATACTCATATCGTTAGATTTAATTTTGTGGTTTTGCGGACTACTTTGCAACTGATTACATTCAACTTCATTGTTAATCATCGCAAATTTAGGCAACGCCAATGGAAATTCTTGACATCGAGCAACTTGCGCAACTCATTCGCAAGTCCCCTAAGACTATATCAAGTGATATGGCCCGCAGCCCTGAACGGATTCCACCATCATTCAAATTACCTGGCTGTTCGCGCCGATTGAATATTGACCCACCGTGCCGATTCAATATTGACCCAGGG
>ENA-OFCI01000287-OFCI01000287.1-metagenomes-genome-assembly--contig:-NODE-287-length-33200-cov-28.344185_pt1 | contig 33200 bp, 20 predicted proteins | sample MGYA00153391_OFCI01 | MGnify analysis MGYA00153391
TGGTCAATAGCCTTCATAGCCTTGATTTAACCTCTCGACAATTAATCCACCCTGCTTCTTAAGGGGGGCTAGGGGGGATCTGGCCTTAATAGTCAAACAACCGTCTCTGACTGGGTTTAACGTTAAGTTGACACCTATGGGCAATGCCGTGCTCTCTACACAATATTAATCCCGAAATTATTGAACAAAAAAATCAGAAGCTGGAGATTTCCAACTTATGATTTTTACTAACTCCCCGGGTAGGATTTGAACCTACGACCGATCGGTTAACAGCCGATTGCTCTACCGCTGAGCTACCGAGGATTATGGATTTTTCTTACCCACAGTTACTAACAATAGCTGAACTTAGTAGATTTAGCAAGGCCTTTGACAAACTTTTTTTTTGTCATACAGCAAGCGGGTTTGGGCCGCTAATGCAGCCCCATTCTCAACTTGGCGAGGCGTTGCTGAGATTCAGGATCGAGGGAACTAGCCAGAAAGCGACTGGAATTGTGTTTGCGAGATTTGTGCTGGCGCTCGCTGCGGCGGGCGGTGGATTCTACCTCAGCAGCAAGTTGATCGGCAGACATCCATTCGGCGCCGTAGCCGACGACGGTCAATTGCTGCGCTCGGTCTGAGGTAGCAACAATCATGCGGCCTTTGCCTTTGATTGATCGCAACTCGTAGCGCAAACTAGCACAAGATTTTTCAATATAAGTATCTGCTGTCTGACCGAAGTCAGTGTAGTGCACTGATAAATTTTTAGTAATAATTTCTTTAACGCTGGGAGTATCTCGATAGTGGGCGTCAAACACGAGTCTGGCCTCAAAATCTTGAACGGCGCTGTAGTTAACTAAAACCTCAATCAACTCGCGGCGAGCTGTTTCGAGTTCGTCGCGATCGCGCTTCTCTCGGAGTCGAGGCCACAATCCAATTATGTTATAGCCGTCTACAAGTAAAACTGCTTGCGATACATAGGGTGACATGGTTCAAGGCTGAATAGCTCCAGCACATATAGGACATTATTTGTTGACAGATCAAAGCTTTGTTGCATTTTATTACAAATTGATATCTAATTGCTAGGTTCGATCGCAATAATTAAACCCCCCAGAGTTCCAAGAGCCTGAATTTTGGGGGGCTAAACTTGTTCGATCGCACAAACCAAACAATAAAATTTCGGGCTTATTCGACAGATTCTAGGGATACGGGCGATGGCTTACGCCCCGCTTCGCTACGAACAACCGTCGGCAGAGATATTTTCTCAACCGCAGGAGTGCAGCCAAGCCACTGCACCGACAAGTCCGCAAACTGCTGCGCTTTGCCACTAACACAGAAACGAGTCGGCAGCGCTTCCCCAGCATTCCGCAGCCCCAAAACCTCCAATTCTCTAGCAGCAGCAGCCACCACCCGCACCGCCGGATCGATCAACGTCACCGAAGTCGGCAAAAGCGATCGCAGCACCGGAGCCAACAGCGGATAATGAGTGCACCCGTAAATCAGCGTATCGATGCGCTGCTGAATCAAAGGAGCCAAATATTCCCGCGCCACCTCAGAAGTGTAAGGATCGTGAATCCGGTTTTGCTCCACCAGCGGCACAAAAGCCGGACAGCTAACCTGCCATACCCGACAAGAATCGTCCATTTCCAAAATCGCATTTCGATAAGCATTACTAGCAGCCGTAGCAGGAGTTGCGATCACCCCGATCCGCTTGCCTTGCTGCGCCGCAGCCTGCGCCCCCGGCAGAATTACTCCCAACACCGGAATATCAAACTCAGCCTGCGCCATCTCCATCGCCAAAGCAGAACTGGTGTTGCAGGCCATAATCACCATTTTCACATCCTGTGCCACCAGCCAAGCCATAATTTCGCGGACAAAATGCACAATTTCCGACGCTGCGCGAGTGCCGTAAGGCAGCCTAGCCGTATCTCCAAAATAAAGTATTGATTCGTTGGGCAATTGTCGGTATAACTGCGTCAAAACAGTCAAACCGCCCACGCCACTGTCAAAAATACCGATTCTTTGTTGTCCAGAGTCTGTTGTCATTTGTTAATAGTTAAGAAGAAGGAAGAAGGAAGAAGGAAGAAGGAAGAATGCTTATACAGCAAGCTTTTTAGCCATCTGTACGTTGCTTTTAATTAAGTGGATTTACTTAGTTGTCATATCAAATCCGGTAGCATCAGAATTAATATTACTCACAGCCAGGACACCGCGAGTACCTAAGTCCCTAGAATTAATCACGGTAGGGAAACGGCACTGCCGTCTCCTCGCTTGTCATAAGGAGTGCAACCGGAATTGATATCAGTTGACTGTTGGCAGTTGACTGTTGTCTGTTGTCATTAGTTACCAATGCCCAATGCCCAATGCCCAATTCCCATTATCTTTGTTGAAGATAAAGTAAAATGCCGCGAGCGATCGAAGCCGCCATTTGACTGCGGTAAGCTGGGTCAGAAAGCCTCGCAGCATCGTCAGCACCCGTGACAAAACCCACCTCTACCAAAACAGAAGGCATAGAACTCTTCCTCAAAACATAAAATCTCGCCTGCCGCACCCGGCGGTCAGCCGCCCCCGTCCCCTGCAAAATACTGTCGTGAATCACCCGAGCTAAATCTTCGCCGCTACCGAAATAATAAGTCTCAATCCCGCTAATATCCGGCCGACTCATATTAATCGAATTAGCGTGAATACTGACAAACAAAGTAGCATTCACCCGTTCCGCCAAAGAAACTCTCGGTTCCAGGTCGATTTCACTGTCGTCAGTCCGAGTCATCACCGCTTGCACGCCTTGCTGTTCCAGCAGCCTCGCCACCTGAAAGGAGATATCTAAAACTATTTCCTTCTCCTGAATGCCCTGAATCCCGACAGCACCTGGATCGCGGCCGCCGTGACCTGGATCGATCGCCACTACGACGCGGCGGTTAGAAACTTGGGGCAAATCCCTTGTTCCGAGAGTCCTTGTGGGCAATGGCTGCAAATTGGGAGGGCGAGTCAAAGGCTGCTGAGTGCTAGCATTCGATCGCAATTGCAAAGAAAGCACCTGCGGGCCAGTTCTCGTCACCCTGCCTACCTGTACCCCCGATCGTGGCTGCACCCAAATCACCACAGTATCCGCATCTTCTTGGCTAGCAGTAAACGATACAGGACTGTTGGCATCAAGCTGAGGAATTTGCCCCGCCAGAGAACTAGAAGCGACCCTGATCCAGTAAGATTTCGACGCCTGATCCCACCCGCTGGTATAAGAGACTTGGCGGTCAGTTCTCACTACCAGTTGCGTGCCGTTACTAGCTAAGTCGATCAACTGAACTCTCGCTAAAGTACCTTGAGCTTGTCTGGTAACAGGAGCCACAGGGGCTGAGCGCGTGAGGATTGGCGAACTCACACCCCCTGGCGATAGCACAACACCACCCGAATTGCTCACAGAAGCCCGCCATTGAGTATTAGAACTCTTCATCCGCAAAGTCACGCGGGTAACGGGCGGGTCTGTTGGCAGTTGCCGGACTTCAATCTTCTCAACCCCGTGCTTGCCGTTGGTTTGAGGCTGTTGACCGCTGGCGCCCGGAGCTAAAGTAGCTCCTTCAATATCGAGGGTAGCGATGTCCCCGGCTCGACTTTGTTGAAAATTAATTTTGGGGCGGCCGCCCGCAGTACGGACTAAAAAACCGTCCGCCGTCACCTGAACGTTCTGAACTACAGTCGTCTCGGCCGACTGGGCGATAGGTGCTGAAGGTTCAACCGATAACCTTTCTCCCCCGGGTTCTGAAATCGGATTTTGAGTTCCGGCGCGCACCGGCGTCGGCAAATCCACTGTCCACTCGCTGGGAGAAATCCCCCGGAATTTTACTTGCTGGGGGTCTAGAGTAAACCCGTCTCTGAGCTCTACCACGATTCTGGTGGTATTGTTGTCAAACTGACCTACTCGCACCGATTCGATCGCCCCTGAGAGCGGTTTGTTGACCGAGGGACTACCCAGACTTGTTCCTGGCAAATCGATTACCAACCGCGTTGGGTTGAAAATCAGTTGAGCCTTCGGTTGCACTCCCCCGTCTGTTGTAATATAAAGCCGGTTTTCTGAGGCATCAAACCGCCAAGATTGCAGTCTAGCTGCTTCGGCGGCTCCGGCAAGCAAAAATACACTTAAGAAACTCGGTAGTAGCCACTGGAATTTCACGACAGTTTTTTCCTCATTTGCGTTACTGCTAAAAGCTGGAAGGGTGCTGCTTGCCCGTCGAGCGGCTTTCAGCAGTTAGCCGCCAGCCGACCGGGACACGGCCGCCGTCAGTTATTGGCTAAATTGACTTTTTTAGGCGTTAAAAGACCCCAAAATGCCAGAATCTGGCATTCTTGAAATTTCCCGTCTACTTCGGGGCGATCGGTTATGAGCTGACTGAAAGATTGTTGGTACAAGGGAAGGTTTTTATTTTTAGAAGCAAGAAACAAGGTGTTTCAAGAAGTTAGAAGGTAGAATTTTAGGATCTTCAAGGGAAAGGTTTCATAGCTCTTTAATATTGGCGCCGCTCATTGCGGTAAGGGTCATAATCCGCTTGAGTGTTAGGTTTTGTTCTAACTTTTCATCTACACCTCGATAACTTAACAACCGATCTCGCAAATAATCAGGATTTCCAAGATTGACATGACTTTTGAGAACTCCCAAATTTTACTCCCAGACCAACTGGCATATCTTTTTGGGGAAAGCGTTTTTGCTGACAGCTCTCTTTTTCTGAATTTTTTATAATCAGGGATTTTCGGTGCTGCTTGAAACTTAGTTGAGCGATCGCGCTCGCCAATGTGACACTATCATAGTTAGTCCCTACTTTCTGCTGTAACCGGAGAGTGTTTTCTGTCACCGGGCGTGGGCAATGCTTTGTCATTTACACTCTTTTTAAGTGCACGATCGATAGCCAGAGCGTTGGTTGGTTGACGGGGGAAAAAGTTTTGACAGTAGATATAGTTATGGCAGTTATCAAGTTTTTACAGACAGCAAAAACAGTCGATCGGCTTCTAGATAAAACCTGTGATTTGGTTTGATGACCTGCCTTTCGATTAACGGCATAACTTATACATAATACTACCAGTTAGAGAAGATACACTATCTTGGCAATTGTGTCAATGGCTGAGTTTCTGACAAAAGCGACCATAAATAAAAGTAGATAAATTGCCTGACAGAAAGACGGAGACTTGCTTTCTGTTAAAAGTCGATCGCCAGCAAAAAAGTTATTGACGTTAGTTCGAGAGTTTTGTCATACCATACCATCGGTGCGATCGAATTCTAACAACTTTATTTTTGAGCCGGAGCGATACCCGCAAGTTCTTTTTGTCCATTAGCAACGCACCACCCTGCGTGTCATCAACAGCGCTGCAATTCGCTCTCGCCCACAGGTGCAAAATTCCGGCTCAACCAGTTTAAAATTGCTTCATTTACTTGTTCCGGGCATTCATCCTGGGGACAGTGGCCCGCATTGTCTAATTCGACTAACTCTACACACTCGGGATTGCATTCGACGAATTGGTGGGGACGGGCGAACCGAGGCGGAATCATCCGGTCTTGTTTGCCCCAAATTAACAGCATCGGGATTGTTAAATTTCGCATCACAGTCTTGACACCAGGGCCACATTCTGCGTTGCCGACAGCTTTAAATAAGGCGCAGAAGGCACGGGCGGCTCCCCGATCGCCCGCAGGCCCTGCTAAAATTTCCACTAATTCGTCGGTAACAGCTTCGGGGTTGGCGTAGGCAAAGCCCACCCAGCGGCGGACAATCGAAGGCTTGCTGGCTAAAGAAAACAGAGGCCTGAGTACGATCGGGGAAATAAACAGATTTTCAACCGCCAGGATCGCCGGGAGGAGCCATGCAGGCACTGCCTCGGCTCGCACAGAGGGGTCTGGAAGGCTAATCATCACCGTGCCGGCTACCATGTCCGGGTGAGCAGCGGCGGCGGCCAGACAAATCAGGGAGCCGATCGAGTTTCCTGCCAAGATCACGGGTTCTCGGATAAAAGTCAACCAAAAATCATAGACTTGTTCGACCCACAAAGGCACAGAGTAGTTGACCGGAGCTTTTTGGGAAGCGCCAAACCCTAACAAATCTAAGGCGTAAACCGTGTGGTTTTCGGCGAGTGGGGCGAGATTTTGGCGCCAGTGACCGATCGAAGCTCCAAACCCGTGTAGTAAGATGATTGGCGTTTTGGATGGGGCGGAGGCGATTGGTTCGGCCTCGGAATCTTGAAGTTTGATCGCGCCTTGATTTCGTCCCCCCTTCGGCCGCAAATAAGTGTAGCGAGTTTGCCAACCCCGCCACATCCAGTCTCGTTGAGTTCCCACCCGTTGGTGCCAATGCAGAGAATTTGTCAATTTTGCCTCAGCTTGCAACATAAATTTACACTTGCTTATACGTATTCTATAAGGCAAATCCAGCGAGTTGGGGACTTGCTAGACGGGGCTGTCTGGGGCAGTAAAAGCCGTTTTACCTGATTGTCCATGCTTTCGCCTGAACTTTTGACCGTTTTGTCGTTGGGCGGGTTCAGGAGCGGGCGATCGTGTGAAGTTAAAATAAAACTACGCAGAAAATAAGCCAGACTGAGTAGAATAACAAGTATTGTAAGAATTCGTTTACGATTGTCCAAATATTCCCCAACGCTTTAGCTGAGGGGAGACAGGACGCGGTAGTACGTCCGGTAAGGGTAAAATCTTACAAAACAGTTCGATCGTCGATCGTGAAATATTGACCGACCGAATCTGTAACTATCAAAAAGCTTCAATATTAAACTACTGATTGTAAAACCATTCATGCCTGTGATTGAAAGAAGACAAAATCGCAACCTACCCCAGATTAATGAAAACATTCGATACCCCAAAATCCGGGTAATCGATACCGACGGCGCGCAACTAGGGATATTGACGCCCGCAGAAGCGCTGCGCCTCGCCGAAGAAAAAGAACTCGACCTCGTACTTGTCAGCGACAAAGCTGACCCGCCCGTATGCCGGGTAATGGACTACGGGAAGTACAAATTCGAGCAGGAAAAGAAAGCGCGAGAAGCAAAGCGGAAGCAGCACACTGCTGATGTTAAAGAAGTGAAGATGCGCTACAAAATTGAAGAACACGACTACCAAGTGCGCCTCAAACTAGCAGACCGCTTTATCAAGTCTGGGGACAAAGTAAAAGCCACGATCATGTTCAGAGGTCGGGAAATCCAACACAGCAACCTAGCAGAGGACTTGCTCAAGCGCATGGCGACAGATTTGCAGGAAATCGCCGAAGTGCAGCAAGCCCCCAAAAAAGAGGGACGCAGTATGATGATGCTGCTGTCGCCGAAGAAAGTATAAATAGATAGTCATCAGTGATTAGTCATCAGTCATTGGTTATAAACTGGTGACTGATGACTGATGACGGTCGAAGTTCATTAGGAATCGTCAGGAATCAGCTACCACAAAGGGAAATCAACGCTGCATGGACAATTTTCAAATCAGCGGTTCGGCGGGAGTGAGACAAGGAGTGCTACGATCGCTCAATTTGCGATCGGAAGAAGTAGAGCGAACCGTACTGATGTTCCTTGTCTACAGTTTAACCTCCGTAGGGCTGATCTGGCTGGAACTCAGCACAGTAGGTCTTTTTCTAGACGAATTCGGTGCCGACAAAATGCCCTGGATCTACATAGCCAGCGCCTTCATCGGTTCCGGCTTAGGCTTTGTCTACTCCTGGCTGCAAAAAATCCTGCCATTGCGGCGCGTCATCGTCGTCGTTCTGGCAATGATGTCGGTACCGTTATTCCTGTTTCGATTTGGCATCGGCTACGAGAATACGAAGATAGCTGGCATCAGCATCGCCTTCATTACGATATTCCTGATGTGGTTGTGGGTAGAAGCTTGCTATGTGCTCAATGACCTCAACACTTCCATCACCTCCAACCAACTCTTCAACATCAGAGAAATCAAGCGCACCTATCCCCTAGTCAGCAGTGGCTATTTAGTGGCTGGAGTAGTGAGCGGATTTTCTCTGCCTGTGTTGCTGCACGTAGTCGGGCTCAAAAACGTTACCCTGATATCGGGGCTAATGGTTGCCACAGGCTCGGTATTGCTTTACTACCTCACAGAAAAATACCGCCAAGCATTCCCGGAAACAGCCCGCTGGACAGATGACGACGACGAAGACGATGACCAACAAGAATTTACCGCCCGCAAAGTTACAGGCCCGCTGCAAAAATACGCCGTACCTCTAGTCAGCTTCTTCGTCCTGGCAGAAGTCCTCTACGTCCTCATAGATTTCCAATTTTACAGCCAGCTAGAATACCAGAACCCAGGGGATGGAGCTAGTTGGATCGCTAGCTTCCTGGGCATTTACGAAGGCATTCAAGGCTTGTTTCAAGTTAGCACTCAGTGGTTCGCATCCAGCCGCTTGGTAGAAAGAATTGGAGTATTCGTCACAGCGATGATTCTGCCGGCGGGGATAGCGATACTCGGAGTGCTGACACTGGGAGTTTCCCTCGGCCAGTTAGTACCAGTTTTCCTCGGACTGATTTTGCTCCGATTTCTAGACGATCTGCTACACTACACGCTGTTGGAAACCATTAGCCCGGTTTTGTTTCAACCAATCCCTGACAATATTCGATCGGGCATTCAAACTCTCGTCAACGGTGTCGGCGAACCATTATCCTGCGGAGTTACAGGATTCGGCATCCTATTTTTGCTGTGGGTAACAAACTACATACTCCCTCACCAAAGCGAAAATCAATTTCACGACCAGCAAAGCTTGGTATTCATCGCTGTCATAGTACTGTTGGCCCTAGTGTGGCTGTTTGTAGTGTGGCTGATCCGATCGCAATACGTGGGTTTGTTGGTCAAAAGTGCCGAACGCGGGCGCTTGGGCGTCACCGACGTTGACCTCAAAGCTCTGAAGCGCGCAGTGGTGGAAACTTTGGAAAAGCCGGGGGGCGAAGATGAAAAGCGCGCTTGCATCGAACTCCTGACGCAAATTGACCCCAAAAATGTCGGAGAAGTTCTGGCCCCCATCCTGGATTCGCTGCCGGCGGTTTTGCAGCGCCAGAGCTTGGAAACTATGCTGCAACACCCGAACCCCGCATATTTAGAAGCTGTCCGCGCACTCTCGGAGCAATCCTTACCGCCGGAAGTGCTGGCCTTGGCTTTGCGCTACATCTGGCTGACTGAATCTGAACCGAATATCGACAGCTTGCGGCCTTACTTGCAGCCGATCGTCGATCCGGTGGTGCGGGGTACGGCTGCTGCTTTAATTATGAGAAGGGGCGATCGCCAGCAAAAAGCAGAGGCGACTAACACGCTGCGGCAAATGCTGACACACAAGCAAGAACGGGAACGGGTGATGGGGACGCGGGCTCTGGGAGAGGCAGATTATTTGCAAGGACTGCGGCTCTACATCCCCAATCTGTTGCAAGATGAATCTCTGCGAGTGCGCTGCGCTCTGTTAGACGTGATTTCTTCTACTCATTCGGAAGAATATTATCCTTCGCTGCTGCGCGGACTTGGTTACAAATCGACTCGGGAAGCGGCTTTGCAGGCGATAGTCAAACTTCACAACGATGCTATTCCTTTGCTCGTGTATTTGGCTGAGGATATCCACAAGTCGGATTTAGTTAGGTTGCAAGCTTGGACGGCTCTCGGTCAAATTGGGACTGTGGAGGCGATCGACATTTTGGTCAGCAATTTGGTGACGGCTTGGGGAACTACCAGGCGCAATATCCTCCGCATCCTGTTGAAAATGCCTTCGGAAGCGGGGATAGAAGGAATTCTAGACCGCATCGGCCGCAGCGGGTTGGAAACTCTCATCGAGCAGGAGTTGATGTTTATCGGTCAAATTTATGCCGGTCTGGTAGATTTGTCTGGGGTAACAACCTATGGCAATTTCTCCGATCGAGATGTCAAGAGTGTCGGGACACCTGGAAACGATACGGCTCAATTGTTGCAGCGGGCTCTGACGGGGTTGGAAGCTGATGCTACGGATCGGTGTTTTTTGCTGATGAAGTTTCTTTATCCGCTGGAAACTGTACAAGCCGCTGCTTTTAACATCGCTTCGGGCCAACCTTCTATGGTGGCTAGAGGATTGGAAATTCTAGATAATACTGTGGATATAGCTAGGAAGCGATCGCTCCTCAATTTGTTCGAGCAGCACTCCGAAAGAGAAAAATTGAGCAATCTCTCCGAATTGATGGTTTACAAACCTCTAACCCCTAGCGATCGTTTGCGCCGCTTGCTAGAATTGCGCCACTTCCTTTCGGATTGGGCCTTGGCCTGCTGCTTTCACTTGGCTAGAGAAGCGCGCTGGAGCCTTACGGCTCAACAAACTCTCGTCTGTCTGCAACACCCGACAGGTTTTGTCCGCGAAGCAGTGTTAGCCTATTTGAAAATAGCTTCGCCTCGGGCTTTGCTTGAATTGCTCCCCAGGCTCCAAGATGACCCTGATAATTTAGTATCAGCTCAAGTTGAAGAAATGATGGCAGAGTTGAGCGCTGGGGGAAAAAGGTAAAGAAGGAAGAAGGAAGAAGGAAGAAGTCAACCCCCCCCTGCCCCCCCCAAGGGGGGAAATTCAGGAAGAAGGAAGAAGGAATAAACTATCCCCAATTCCCAATTCCCAATTCCCAATCCCCAATCCCCAATTCCCAATCCCCAATCCCCAATTCCCAATCCCCAATTCCCCATTTCCAATTGCTTGTTAAAGTTTAAATCAATCATTGCATCGCATTATGTTAACTAGCGTCGAACGCCTATTGTTTGTCAGGGAAGTTCCGATTTTTAAGGAACTGCGGGATGATTTTCTCGTGCGTCTAGCATCGGTAATGGATGAACTTTCGTTTCCTTCTAAGCACAGGATTTTTACGGAAGGACAAGAAGGTCGATCGCTCTATATTTTGGTATCGGGAACGGTGCGGGTTCATATAGGCGATCGGGATTTGGCACAGTTGAAGGCGGGGGCTTGTTTCGGGGAAATGTCGCTGTTTGATGCGGAACCTCGATCGGCTTCTATTTCTACTGTCGAACAATCTGAGTGTTTGATGTTGACTCAAATGCAGCTCTATGATGCTATTGATGAAACGCCGGGAATTGCTGTTAATATTATTCGATTGCTGTCGCGCCGGATTCGTGAGCTAAATCAAAAGTTGAATGCTAAAGAAGTGATTATACAGTCTACAGATACTGTTAGAGTTGCTGAAATGCGATGAAAGTTGGGAATGGGGAATAGGGAATGGGGAACAGGGAATGGGGAATGGGGAATAGGGCTTTTATCAATACTTCGGACAGTTTTAGATCTAGTCGAGCCTCCGAAACCCTTACTGGCTATATGCTGGACTATTTTTTAAAGGTTTAAGTTCAGCGCTAAGTTTCAGAAAATGCGTAAAAAATGGCAGGGCTTCCTCCGTAAGGCTTACAGGGCCGTTAAAAAACTGTCCGAAGTATTGTTTTATAGCATTGGGAATTAGGTCTTTATAGCATTGGGCATTGCGGATAGTTTATTTTTCTTCCTTCTTCCTGAATTTCCCCCCTTGGGGGGGGTTGACTTCTTTCTTCTTCCTTCTGCTATCAAACAATTAAAAACCCAGTTTCTTCAAGAAACCGGGTTTTTGAAATCAATTCCCAAGAGCGATTTTCTATCTAGAACAAGCGGAAAATAAAAGGGTAGCGGTAGGGTTGGTTGGGATCTTTTAAAATTTGGAGAATCGCCATGATTGTTAGTCCCCAGTGCAGCAGATAACCGATTGGTATTAGGAAAAAGCCGGCAAGACCTAAAGTCAGGAAAGTTACCACTCCAATAATGGTGGTGTACAGCCAGACATTAAAGTGAAAATTGATGGCTTCTGTGGCGTTTTCTTTGACAACGGGGTCATCTGATACTAACAATACGGCGATTGGCGCTCCGATCGACAATCCTAACGTACTGAAAAAAATCGCCCCGTGGCACACCAGTGATAGCAGCTTTCGCTTGTCTGAGTCGTACATACTAATTTTCTTCCCTTGACTTTACTGATAATTTTACCTTTAATAGCAACTCTAGCACAGGCTATAATGGCGATCGGGTGATGATTCCCCTACTTAATTTGTGATGACAACAGAACTCGAAACTGAACTGCTAACTGCTGCCCGGCGCCGGCGCAACTTTGCTATTATCTCGCACCCCGATGCGGGTAAAACTACTTTGACAGAAAAGCTGCTGCTGTACGGAGGTGCAATTCATGAAGCAGGTTCTGTGAAAGCGCGGCGGGCTCAGCGACACGCTACTTCGGACTGGATGGCGATGGAACAGCAGCGGGGAATTTCGATTACTTCTACTGTTTTACAGTTTGAGTATCAAAATTATCACATTAATCTGCTCGATACTCCGGGACACCAAGATTTTAGCGAAGATACTTATCGGACTCTGGCGGCGGCTGATAATGCGGTGATGCTTGAGGATGCTGCTAAGGGTTTGGAACCGCAAACTCGGAAGTTATTTGAAGTTTGTAAGCTGCGAAGTTTGCCTATTTTTACTTTCTTTAATAAGCTCGATCGCCCTAGCAGAGAACCTTTGGATTTGTTGGACGAAATTGAGAAGGAATTGGGGTTGCAGACTTATGCGGTAAATTGGCCGATCGGTACGGGCGATCGCTTTAAAGGTGTTTTTGACCGCAGAGGGCGCAAGATTCACTTGTTCGAGCGCACTAAACACGGTTCTCGCGCTGCTGTTGATACTGTCATCGAATTGGGCGATCCGCGCATTGAAGATTTGTTGGAACAAGACCTTTACTATCAACTCAAAGAAGAGTTGGAACTCCTGGATGAGTTAGGAACTGAACTCGATTTAGACTTGGTTCGGGCTGGGAAAATGACGCCTGTTTTCTTTGGCAGCGCGATGAGCAATTTTGGGGTAGAACTGTTTTTAGATGCGTTTTTAGATTACGCGATGGAGCCGATCGCCCGTAAGAGCAGCGCCGGAGAACTACCGCCAACTTATGAAGACTTTACGGGGTTTGTGTTTAAATTGCAAGCGAATATGGACCCGAGACACCGCGATCGGGTGGCGTTTATTCGGGTTTGTACGGGCAAGTTTGAAAAGGACATGAACGTGACTCACGCTCGCACTGGTAAAACGGTGCGTTTGTCAAGACCTCAAAAGTTATTTGCTCAGGATCGAGAGTCGATCGAGGTTGCGTATCCGGGAGATGTGATCGGTTTGAACAATCCGGGGGTATTTGCGATCGGCGATACGATTTACACCGGGCAAAAACTGGAATATGAAGGGATTCCCTGTTTTTCTCCCGAACTTTTTGCTTATTTGAGAAATCCCAATCCTTCTAAGTTTAAGCAGTTCCGCAAGGGCGTTTCGGAGTTGCAGGAAGAAGGCGCAGTGCAAATTATGTATTCGGTTGATGAGTCGAAACGCGAGCCGATTTTGGCGGCTGTCGGACAGTTGCAATTTGAGGTGGTGCAGTTCAGAATGCAGTCCGAATATAATGTGGAAACCACTATAGATATGTTGCCCTATAGTGTAGCTCGCTGGGTTGACGGCGGTTGGGATGCGCTGGCAAAAGTTGGGCGGCTGTTTAATACGGTGACGGTGAAAGATAGCTGGGGAAGGCCGGTTTTGCTGTTTAGAAATGAGTGGAATTGCCGACAGGTGGAAGGCGAACATCCTGTGTTGAAGTTAAATGCGATCGCCCCTGTGGTTTCTGGTTTGGAAAAAATCGAAAATTGAGGTAAAATTATGACTTTTACTCCTGAAATCATAACCCAAATTACTAGCCTGCCAGATCATACTCAACTGCCAGACAGTGATGGTACTTTTGTGAAAAATTTTCAGGAGCATCCTCAAAGCATTCTATTAAGTGATGCCATCGAACCGATTCTCAAAAACCTACATCCAGAAGGTGATTATGCGATCGGTCAGGATTGCGGCATTTATTGGCGTTTGACAGAGCCTTTGGAACGTGGCGCTGAATGTCCTGATTGGTTCTACGTGCCGAATGTTCAGTCAACTCTTAACGGTCAATTGCGACGTTCTTATGTATTGTGGCAAGAATTTGTTTCCCCGTTAATTGTCTTAGAATTTGTATCGGGGGATGGTTCAGAAGAAAGAGATAAAACTCCTATATCCCTTTCTGAACAAGAGGGAAGAGCTAAACCTGGTAAATTTTGGATTTATGAAAATGTGATTGGCCCTCCATTTTATGGGATTTATGAAGTCAGTAAAGCTAGTGTTGAGGTGTATCATTTAGTGGATGGAAAGTATCAGTTATTGTCGGCAAATGAGCGCGGTCATTTTCCAATTGCAGCTTTGGGAGTGGAGTTGGGAATCTGGCAGGGAGTTTATCAGAATATGGAATTGCCTTGGTTGCGCTGGTGGGATGCTGAAGGTAATTTGTTGTTGACTGGTTGGGAAATGACAAGGTTGTCAGAAGTGCGTTTAGAACAGGAACGTGCGAGATCGGAACGGTTAGCTGAGCAATTGCGATCGGCTGGAATTGAACCTGATGTATAGATAAGCTGTTGTGCATTTAAACTGTATAGTCAAATTTGATGAAGTCTTTGTGGGGTGGGCGTCTCGCCCGCACGAAAAATACAATTTAGATGCGGAACAGCTTATCTATTGGACATCTCCAGAAAATCCAGTCTTGAACAGGCAGGATGCCTGTTCCACAATAAATATGGTCGATGTCTACTACATATTTTCAGGTCTAGGCTATCTTGGACAAGTCGCGATCGCGGGCAATGTCATGGTATCTCCACCTAATCAAAATCAATCGGGTTCATCTGCAAAACAGTCTCTAGAGGCTGGGTTAGCTGCTTTGAAAGGGCGGGATTACGATCGGGCGATCGCCCTTTTAGAATCCGTTACTGAATTCGCCACAAATGAACCCTCTGGAATTCGCGCGCAGATGGGGTTAGTCGCTGCGTACAAAGCAACCGGGAATGTCAAAGGCGCGATCGACCTGTGCGCTTCCCTCGCCCAAAACCCCAACACTCAAATCAAAACTTGGGCCGATCGCACTTTAACCGAATTAACCCACTCTCGCCCCCCAAAACTGCCGGAAAATAACCGAGAATTTACAGAAACTCCCTCCGAAACCGGCTTTGTCGCCTTTAATCCTGCAACTAAATTGCCTAAAAAATCGCTTGAGGGCGATGGCTTACGCCCCGCTTCGCTACGACCAATCGTAGATAAAAAAACAGGATTTTCACCTTCAAAGCCGACTGCTGCGGCGGGAAACGTCAACTCGCAACATATTTCCCCGCCGCCTCCACCCCCCAAACCAGAAAAATCGACAGCAACCGCACCAGACCCAGAAAATAGTTCCGGTTCCCCAACAGATATCCCCGAATTCGCCACCCTAGATACTTACGAACTCAGTTGGCGCGAAGCGGGGCGCGCCGCGAAAAGCCCGCGCCCGCTAAAACCCCTGAAATTAGCTGGTTTTCGGATCGAGGCCGCTGCAAGTGCGATCGCCCTATTTTTCCTAGCCCGGTTTGTGCTGCAATTCCTGTTGACAAACGCTAATTCTCTGTTAGTGCAGCTTTACATATTCACTAGGCTGCCTATTTTCGCGCCGATTCAGCTTTTTTACCGCGATCCAACTCCGTTTGTACAGTTTGTTTTCGGATTGCTTTTGGCTTCTTCTCCGTGGCTGACAGACGCGCTGCTGAAACTGTTTTGCGGCATCGAAACGCTGCGCGCGTCGGTTTTGTCGAAGCACAGCAAGGAAGCCAGCCGGGTACTGCGCAGTTTTTGTACCAAGCAAAATCTACCGGTGCCGGTGCTGAAACTTTTGCCGATCGATGTTCCTGTAGCTTTCAGTTACGGCTGTTTGCCCCGTTTTGCTCGGATTGCTGTGAGTCGAGGGCTGTTGGAAGAGTTGACGGATGATGAAATTGCTGCTGTTTTCGCGCGGGAATTGGCACATATTGCTCACTGGGATTTTGCGCCGATGTCGCTGGCGATGCTGGTATTGCAGATTCCTTACCTGATTTATTGGCAGGTGGCGCACTGGGGAGAACGGTTGTGTGGTTTAATGACGATCGACTTTTTGCGATCGACTGTCAAATTTGTGGCGGCTGCGATTTCTGCTATTAGTTACGGGATTTATAAGTTGTTGCGCTGGCCGATGTTTTGGCTGTCGCGCCGCCGGGTGTATTTTAGCGATCGAACTGCGGCGGAAATTACCGGGAATCCGAACGGTTTGACGCGGGCTCTGGCTAAAATGGCGATCGGCATTGCTGCTAATGTCGATCGGGAAAAACAAATTAGCTTTTTCCTCGAAGGTTTCGAGTTGTTGTTACCTGTAGGCGTCGGACAAGCTGTAACCATCGGTTCTGCTGCATTACACGCGCCCCTGGAACAGATTTTGCTGTGGGATGTCAGCAATCGGGAACGCCATTGGTTGACGATTAACAGCGCACATCCTTTGCTGGGAGAGCGTTTGAAGCTTTTGGCTCTCTATGCTCAATTTTGGAAACTGGATACAGAGTTGGATTTGGCAAATGCGGGAGTGGAAGAGCAACCCCGTCAGGGAAAATTGTCTCGTTTGAAATCAATACTCGAATTTAAAGACTCAAAACTATTTTTACAAGGTGCGCCGTTTTTTGGGATTCCGATGAGTTTGGCGATAGTCGGGGTGCTTTGGCTGATTGGGGGGATTTTGTCGAGGACGAGTTTTTGGCAGTTGGATTGGCTTTGGGGCGATCGATCGATTCTTTGGGGCTGTTTGCCGATCGGATTTTGTCTCGGTACTTTGATGCGAATCAATTATTTTTTCCCGGACATTACACCGCGAGAAACCGCTGAGCCGAGTGTGCCGGAAATTTTGTCAAATCCCGAGAGTTTGCCTCTGGATGCTCAAGCTGTGCGGCTTTCCGGGCAACTTTTGGGTAGGTCTGGTATTGGTAATTGGCTGGGACAAGATTTGATTTTGCAAACGGCGACGGGTTTGGTAAGGCTGCATTATGTTTCGAGGTTTGGCTACCTTGGTTCTTTGTGGGCGAAACCGACTCGCCCCAGCGATTTGATCGGCAAGTCTGTTGTGGCGACTGGTTGGCTGCGTCGGGGTGCTACTGTGGCGATCGACCTGGAAACTCTCCGCAGTCAACAAGGGAGGATTAGTGACAGCGGACATCCGATTTGGTCTGCGATTTTGGCTTTTGCTGCTGCTTTTTGGGGCGCATACATTATTATCCAGGGCGCAAGGTGAGGAATGGCGATCCTCTTCGAGGGCTTCGCTAACGGATTTTGAGGTGAGGAATGGCGATCCTCTTCGAGGGCTTCGCTAACGGTTTTGAGTTAAATAGCCAATGAGCCATGTTATCGGTGCTGGTGGCGCACCCTACACCCTACACTCTTCTTCCTTCTTCCTTCTTCCTTCTTCCTTCTTCCTTCTTCCTTCTTCCTTCTTCCTTCCGTTGCTGAACTTCCTTCATAAATAAAAGTTGCTTTTTTGCCGATATCCTGTTACATTTATTAATCTAAATTAGATTAAACCAAATACTGCAACAACTTAAGTTGCCTAAAATAGCTAAGGCATTGCGTAAAAATTGTCAACCTCCCAACACAGCAAGTTAAGTCAACCGCTTGTCGGCTGTTTTTTTTTGAGAGCAAAATTCGCTGTGCAGGATGAATTCAAAAAAGTGATTCAGATGTGGTTTTCATTAGATTCAACCTGAAATCTTCCTAAATAACTAGCTCTGTTACCAAGGCTGTGATACCTTTAAAGAATGGTCGGACGCAGCCAGGCTCGATTTAAGGGATACCAGGTAAGTGAGTAGTTCTCAGCATTAGGAGCGAGATTAGGAGTGAGGTAAGATTACTGGCTGAAAAAATGTTAGCTATTTTATCCATCACTGTATTAAACTGAATACTGGCATTCCGATCGCTTTCAATTGACATCCTTGAACATAAATTTCTACACGGCACTGGCTATAAACATTCTGAATCAAAACCGGAAGCAAGTAATACAGAAGAGCCAATAGCCTAAACATTTGAGTGATGACTAAAAGTTTACACAACAACCTGAGATTTAAAAGCTCTCTGCATCGGCGGTTTATTTCCGGCCTCATCAGAGTAAATCATCTTTTTATTCTAAAAGGTGGGGGGATCTGTCAAGGTTGGTGGGAGGAATGCGCAAATTCTCAGGTTACGTGGTGTTTGCCTGAAGTCAACATTCAGTTGACTTCGGGTGATTCTGTTCGAGCAAATTAATTAAAATCCAAGTCTGGAGGAATTTTTCATGTCTATTCGTCTTTATGTTGGTAATCTACCGAAGGAACTCGATCGCCTAGAATTGCAAGAAGTTTTTGCACCGGAGGGTGAATCTGTCACCACAAAGGTAATTACCGATCGCAAAACTGGTAAATGCAGAGGATTCGGTTTTGTGACTGTGCTAACCGACGAACAAGCCGATCAAGTTATTGAAAAATACAATGGCTTGATGTTCAAAGAAAACCCGCTGAAAATAGAGAAGGCACTGCCCCGCTCTAAGGGTAAATCGGAGAAGGGCGAAGAAGATCAGCAGCAGCAGTCGTCAACGCCGTCACCGCAGTTGGTTTCCGCGTCGTCGTCGTCAGCAGCGTCGTCAGTGCCAGCACCTGTGCCTGCGCCGCAGCAACAGCAGCGCTCGGCTCCTCCTACCCCAGGTGGAGGAGGTTCCAGCAAAAGCAATCGCCGTCGGGGTGACAACAACAAGTCTCGCCGCAATCAGTCAACAACAACAGTACCAAATGCTGATTCCGGCTCTGTTCAGCCAGATCCGCGCTGGGCGAGCGCTCTGGAAGAGCTCAAGCAAAGATTGGTGGAAGCTCAGACTACTAATTAGTCAAAAATGGTGGCTAATTGCTGCTGTTTTTCGACTGTGGTTGACTGAATGTATGTGGAAGTGCGATCAAGAATCGGTTTTTTAGCCAGTTCTCGATCGCACTACTTTATTATCGAAATCATCAATATAGTTTTGTAGTCTGTAGTCTGTAGGGTGCGTCGCTGCCAGATATTGGATATAACTTGCGGTCGTGCGGGTGGCGACGCACCCTACTTGCTACAAACCAATAGTAATTTGGTCGATCGACCGGACACGATGTAATATTCTGAGGATGCTTGACAAAAAAACCCGTTTCTTTCAAAATATCAGGTTTAGCAGCGAGACATCTAGAAAGAAGCCGAATTTTTAGCCCTCATAAATAAGTCCTGTTTATGCGACTGCCGAAAACTCAATAGTCTCAATAAACGCGAAAATATTGTTCATAATTGCCTCAGCTTCCGACTCAAGAGAACCCAATTCATTACCCTCTTGATAAATTCGCTGACAGCTTACCGTGTAACAAAAATCGTCAGCGATAAAAGCCATAAGTCCTCGGTAGGAATCCATTCGAGTCAGAGGGCCATCATTTTCTTGCACCCTGAGAGTTGCACCCGCAGGCAAATCGAAAACCGAGAAATAAGCTTCCTCATCTTCTAAATATTCCGCGTGGAGTAACTTAGAGTTGGGAACATTATCAAGAATTGCCGGAGAAATAAAATTGTCCAGAAAAGACTTGAGATAAGCTTCCTCACCAACCGACTCGATTTCTGCTTCCTCTTCACCAGCAATCGAGAAATAATCAATTTTCAGCAAAACGCCAAAGTCGTCAGAAAATGTGACACAGCCTTCTTCCTCGTCAATTTTACCGCCTCGTTGCTCGTCAACGGGAAGAGGGACGCTAAAATTGCCTTCAGGAGATACGTATAATGGCCCATCTAAATCAGACTCTTCTTCCTCAGCTTCCTCCGAGTAAGCAGCAATTACATCCTCGATAATTTCCGCAGCTTCCTCGTCTTCCACACCCAATGCTTGCTGGAATTCTTGGAGAAAACCCTTGTGCTTGTCAGACACTTCGCCATCTGCGACAAACATTGCTGTGGTTATTGCAAAAGTATCCAACACTAACTCATCTGGTATTGATTCCCAAGCAGTATTAAATAATGCTCCTAAACCATCTTTGGCGATAATACCTGCGAGTATTTGAAACATTGCTGACATATCAGCTTCCGAATATTCAGCAAATATTTCTGATTCCCAAAGTATGCTTTCTAAGATATCAGCATCTGTGTCAGGGGAATTGGCCTCGGCTGCGACAAGTGCTACCGCCGCTACGGATTCCTCTAAAGTCAAGGTTGCTTCGCATTTGTCTTCAGAATTGAATATTTTATCAAACTTGCCCACAGGTTTTGCTCCGTTAGTATTTAGTTTTGCTATTCATAGCAAATTTATGACATCAAAAGATAGTAGTCTAGGATACATTGATCTAACCGATCGCAAATCCGGTAGGATCTGATATCAATTCCGGTAGAATCAGAATTAATATTACCCGAAATCAGGACACTGCACGTGCCGTTTCCCTACGATTAATTATGGTAGGGAAACAGCACTGCCGTGTCCTCTATCTGATTCCGGCCTAGCCGGAATTGATATTATCTCTTTCGCAAGTATGATGACATTGAACCCTGGAAGCTACGATTATTTTGGGTTAGGGAAACCACGGGAGTGCAGTGTCCTCCGTTACTTACCAAGGACTACCGATTATTGTAAATCCAGCCCAAAAATGTGGGTGAGATAAATCTGAGTTGGCTGAGTCTTTTAAACCATCAGGAAGGTCGATCGACCTTTCAGCTCCCTGCAATTGACCATTTTTAACTACAATTTGTTTGCGGATCATTGCCAGTTGTGCTTGTCTGAGTGCTTCAGCTTTAATTGGGGTCGATCGCAAATGACTGTAAAACTCCGTCATTAACGCCAAAGTTGCAGTGTCGTTAACTTTCCACAAACTCGCTAAAGCTGATTTTACACCGCTGCGAACTGCCAGTCCAGCAAATCCCATTTCTGCTGCTATGTCGTCGCCGATCGCACTTTCGCACGCACTCAGCACCAATAACTCTACTTGTCGGCGATCGTACCACTTGACCGACCTAAATTCATTTAAGGACAAAGACTGATTCCAGAGGTCAATCTCAGCTTCCTTGCGTCCATTTTGAGTTTGCGGAAAGCTGGCGTGAGTGGCTAAGTGAACAATCTCAAATGCCTGTTGCTGTCGCTGTTTTCTCAGATTTTCCAGAGTGAATTCTTGGTTAAGAAAAGAGCGGCCCCGCCACAGCGGGAATTCGGCAGCATTTTGATTGTTGCGGATGGTACCGGCGATCGCAGATAATTCGATCGGCACTGCATGCAAAGGAAGTTTATCGGTGTGAGGAAAGTCGGAAGCACCCATTGCTAAAACTTGAGCGTTTTGCAAACTTTGATACTTTGTGTTACTCAAGCTGACACTGGGGATTGAGCCGAGACTGTACTTTTCTACTAGAAATTGCTTCCCGTCGTGCAAAGCTGCTATGGGCAATTGACGCAAACCAGCATCGAATGAAAACACGAGTGTATCGATATTTAAGGCTTCTAAATCTGTACTAATCGGTGCAATTAGCCACTTATAAAGTTTCTGAGCACTTGCCAAATATTCTCGATCTTCCGAATCCTTTGATTTAGCCAAAGAGTTCTGTAAAGATTTCACAGTTTCCTTCAATTGTATTGTTGTTGTCAGCGCAACTTTTTTAATAATTGGAGGGCCGTCGGGAACCACTAAAATTAGCCATAAGTCTGTTATACCCGTTACAACGTAAACAATTACAGCTTGCTTGCCTGTTTCTTCCTTAATTGTTTTGAGAGTTTCTCTCAGATATTGAACGTCAACTTTTTGATCCGTAAAATTTTCCCCATAAGAGTTTTCGTAGTCTTGTTCAAACAGTTTGTCAATTTGGGAAACAGCATCATTAGTATTGCCTTGGTTTAAAGTTTGTTCGACGCTCAACCTGCTGATTTCTGAGGGCAAAAAATTGGGAATATTTGCGGGTACGGGATTTGGGGGTACGGGACTTGGTGCAGGATTTGGAGCGGGCGCTGGAATTGGTGCGGGCGCAGGAGCTGGAGCGGGCGCGGGAATTGGTGCGGGTGCTGGAATTGGTGCTGGGGCTGGAATTGGTGCGGGGGCTGGAGTTGGTGGCGGAGCGATTTGGGGAATGTTGGCCAACCAATTAGGCTCGATCGCCACAACTGGTAGCTCGATCGGCGCAAGTGCAAGTTTGGGAGTTTCAACTATCCATCCGTCGGGTTTTTCCGAAAGAGAAGAACCTCGCAAGGGCGCGTTTTCTGGCGGGTTTTCCGAAGGCGGTATTAAAGTGAGATTCGGTTGTTCGATGACTGGTGCTTGGAGCGAGAAATCTCTGTTTGAATCGGGAAATTTCCACCAAAAAGTGTTGCTTCCGCTTTCGGGATTTGGGGTAATCGAGGTTTTAGCGCCTAATAAATCGCCAATTAAAAAAGCTAATTCCTGTTGTGGATTTTGACTGGCTGCGGGTGCGGGAACGGGTGCGGGAACGGGTGAGATGAGGGGTGCAGGTGCTGGCTGAATTGGTTCTACAATCAGGGTTGCTAGGGCTTGAGGGGCTATGAAAGTTGGATTTGGCGCGATCAAGCTTAGAGTAGCGATCGCAGGTTGAATGGCGATCGGCGCCGTGAGTATCGAACTTGAGGGAATTCCCGACGTGGCAGGTATGCGATCGATCGCCCCCGGTGTTGTTGGCGTTGAGGGCTGTGTCGGGCGCGATCGGGGCGGTATTGTGGATGAATCGGCGGTTAACGGTAGTCGGATGATGAGGGGGAAACCGGGAATGGGCGCGGGTTCGGGAATTGGGGAGAGTGTTGGCGAGGGTGTTGGAGATGGAATCGCTGCGGTTGTCGGAGTTTCAGTTGCGGGTGTTGGGGATGGAGTCGCTGCGGTTGTGGGTGTTGGTGTTACGGGCGTTGGGGATGGAGTCACCCTCGTTACTGGGGTTGCTGCGGGTGTTGGGGATAGAGTCGCTACTGGTGCGGGTGTTGGTGTTACGGGCGCTGGGGATGGAGTCGCTGCTGGTGCGGATGTTGCGGTTGCGGGCGCTGGGGATGGAGTCGCTGCTGGTGCGGGTGTTGCGGTTGCGGGTGCTGGGGATGGAATCGCTGCTGGTGCGGGTGTTGCGGTTGCGGGTGCTGGGGATGGAGTCGCTGCTGGTGCGGGTGTTGCGGTTGCGGGTGCTGGAACCGAGATAATTTGAAGGCGCTCCTTATCCTGTGTGTAAGTATTAAGATAAGAGTTACCCCGCGAAATTGTTTGATCAGAATTAGAATTTCCCCGAGTAATTGCACCCTTCGTTCCATTTGTCATAGAATCACCAACAACAAACGGTATCAATCCTGCGCCTCCGTGGCGAATTACGATCGTACCGCCATTGATATCTCCAGGATTTCCAGCCGTAGAAATGCTAGCATCGACGCCGTTTCTGTCTGTGAACGAATTTAGCGATCGAAAAAACTTTTTCGTCTGAATATCAACATTTCCACCGATACCAATATCGCGACTTTGAGCATTAATTTGACTCACAGTAATATTGCCCGAAGTGCTGCGATTATCTGCGGTGACATTCCCTGCATTCCCCGGCGCCGAAGAATCAATCTTACCAACAGTAATAGTTCCGTTAGCGTTGAGCAAGATGATGCCGCCATTACCAGCAGCGGCAAAAGTATTGATATCGCCAGCCAAAATATTAGTACCAGCCTTCACCGTGATATTACCGCCATTATTAGAGGAAGTCGCATCGAGATTGCCTGTTTTAATTTCTCCCTTGTCGCTATCTAAAGAAATTCCGGCGGCTGAGGTAATATTTTTAGAGGTAATATTATTCGTAGTAGTAATGTTAATTTCAGTGGAACTTTTAGTGATATCATCTTCAATATTGATGCTATTTAGGGCAGTGCCTTTGCCAACAGCACCGCCAAACTGCACAATTCCCGCATTCGGTTGAAGAGTCAGACTGTGAGACCCGTCAACAGTAGACTTAAAAGTAATATCGCCAGTCTCTAAAATTTTGACTGATAGGTTGTTACCTAATGTTACCGGAGCGTTAAAAGCAATGTTATTGCGGTTGGTTTCAATTTTTCCACTGGCAGTAATACTACTTCCTTTCAGGTCAATGTTGCCGCCAGTAACCGTAATACTGGGAGCAAAAGTTTGGGAATTAATACTAGATGTCGAAACAGTTCCTTGAGCATTGATGGTGACATCTCCGCCCTTACCATTCGCCGCTGCGGTAATAATTGGGCCGGTAGTTGTGTTGATATTGCCGCCGCTTTGAATGCGAAGATTGCCGCTATTAGCCTTGAAGCCGCTTAACAATAAAGCGCTGCCAATTCCTGCCGTACTGATATTGGTTGCGGCTTCCAGGGAAATACTGCCACCGTTGTTGCCGCCGATCGCGTTAATGATTCCTGCCGTAGTATCTATCGCCCCGCCGCTTTTAAAGGTGATTGAGCCACCGTCTTGAATGCCACTGGAGCCGATCGCATTTGTAGTAATATTCCCCTGAGCATTGAGATTGATAGTGCCACCTTTGTTAGTTGAAACACCCGCAGATGAGCCGTTATAACTTGTAGTGAGCTTACCTGTAGTGATATTGCCAGTTTTATTAGTAAATTCAAGATTTCCACCCTGTAATTTGCCTCCGACTAAAACATCACCTATATTAACGTCACCCTTGGTAGTAGACAAAGTAACATTGCTGCCATTGCCATTAGTAGAAACACCTGTAAGCGTCGATGCTTTGATGCCGCTGTCAGCTTGAAGTGTGACTTTTCCAGCATTGCGATCGCCCGTAGCATCGATCGTACCGATATTTATGGAACCGGTAGTGCTCGTAAGTGCGATCGGGGCACCGTTTTGCTTCGCCGCAACAGAAAGGTTGCCTGTGGTAATATCGCGAGCTGCATTTAAGGTAATCGAGCCTCCATTTTCCGAGTTGACGTTAATCAAAATTGTCCCTGGCTGAGAGCCGGTTGAGTTTAAGATCCCTGTAGTGATGCTGCCATTAGTGCTAGTAAAATTCATACTCCCACCTTGCAATCTGCCAGAGTTTAATACATCACCTGTTTTAATGTTTCCACCACTAGAGAGAGTAATATTGCCACCTTTATTACCGTTGTTTGAAGAACTATCGATGTTTCCAATCTCAATATTGCCATTTAGGCTAGTAATAGTGATATTTCCACCATCAGATTTTGCGGGGCCATAATTTAATGCTAATATCGTACTTCTTAAAATAATATTACCCTTTGCTTGTAAAGTTATAGAACCAGGAATGCCGATGAAGTCACTCGTAAGTATAGATGAGGAACCCTGGAAAATAATATAACCCTGTTCGCTGATGATAGTAACGTTACCGCTCTTTCTAGTAGCTATTAGGCTATTTAATTCAGGTCTAGAACTTTTTAAACAATAAGAGCCAGAATTACAGCCGATCATGATATCGTTTTTCGCTTTAATGATAATATTACCGCTTCCACTAGCTCCGCCAGTAATTATACCGCTAGTCAAACTTGCATTTGCTCCTCCTATAAAAGTAAAGCTGCCACCTGCATTCACAGTAATATCAGCGCCACTGCCATCACCACTATCAACTTGAGTGCTAAGTGTTTCGGTTGAAATATTTCCCCCTGCATTCAAAGATATATAACCAGTATCACCTCTCATACCTGTCAAAATTCTTCCTGTTTGAATGTTACCTGTAGCTTGCATAATTACAGGTCCTTGGGTATTGCTTGGTCCTGAATAGCCAATAATTCCAACTTTAATGTCGCCACCAGATCGCAAAATTACCGCTTGCGAAGTACGCAGAATAAATTCATCCGTGCCGGGAGCACCGCTAGTAATAGTTGTGTCTGGATTCGTAATACTTATATCTCCATTAAAAACAATATTTCCTTTCCCCGAAGTTGTATCTACCTTGATAGATGCACCCGTATATCCCCCAGAGATATAGTCATTAGGCTGCGTAAATATTGGATCGTACAAACTCGTAAAATTAGCAGGTTTGCCCGAACGATCGAGAATTGACATATTATTGCCACTGCGAAAGTGAGCATCTGTAGATATGATGCCATCACTCACTAAAGTCAGATTTACACCGCTGACAAATGGCGTTTGCGAAAGATGATTCAGCGCCAAAAGATCGATACTTTCATTTCCCCGAATATACAAATTTCCGCCAGCATTCGCCACAAACGGATTTGCCACACTATCGCGCACCCGCACTGTATTGTCAGCCAGCAAATTCAAATCGCCAGTTGTACGCAATTGACTTTCAACTAATGTCAAATTGCGATTAGCTGACAGCGTTGCAGTTCCCGCGCTTACGCCTTTAGCAACTGCATCTCCATTCTATACTTGCACACCACCAGTTAATTCTACTTGCCCTTGAGCATTGACTGTCGCTCCCGTTGCACTTCCGCCAGCACCAGTCAACAACTGCGGCAAAGATGCAACTGGTAACACCCAATTTTGAGGTAAACTGCCACCTACAGATTGTGCTTTAATCTCCAAACTCAACAGATTTCCCGGTTGGCTAATTCTGACTAAACTCTCCCCCGGAACCGCCGCAATAGTAATATTTCCTCCCGGTGCAGAAACTTGTCCCGTACTCAAAACTATCCCGCCCAATAATGTTAGATTTTGTCCCTGTTTTACAGCCAAACTACCTAAATTGACAATGCCTCCAGGTTGTGTATTTGTAAAAGCAAAACTATTCGGATTTCCGACTAATTGACTATAATTATTAGTTCCAGCCACACTAAACCAATTATTGCCAAAACCGATGCCTGTCGCAGTAGTCGCGGTGAAAGCAGCAGGCACGTTCAAACTAGCATTTGTACCAAACACAATCCCCGCCGGATTCATTAAAAATAAATTGGAATTGCCGCCTGTTACTTGAATTAATCCGTTAATCAGCGAAGCATCGCCGCCGACAACTCGCCCTAAAATATGGCGAATATTGGGATTTGAGATAAAGTTAGCAGTTTGTCCTTGAGTTAAACCGAATTGCTGGAAACTGTGAAATAGATTCGCGCCGTCGCTGGATTGTTGGCCGCCGTTGATGTTGAATTGGTTGCCGTTGGGAGAGATTTGAGTATTAGTACCGTCGGCGGCTGGAGTGATTTGGGCTGTGGCTGTTTGGGATGGGATGAAAAGTGCTATTTCCCAAGTTGCTAAGGCTGTAAATGAGAGTAATGTTAGGAAAAAACGGTTTTTTTTGTCGGCTGATTTCATGTTTTTTTTATAACTGTTAATTTTAGTGATTTGAGACCTAATTTTTTCTTGTTCCCAGGCTCTGCCTGGTAACGCATATCTAGAGGCTCTGCCTCGCTTCTTATCGTATGATTTTAGAGGAGGCAGAGCCTCCTGCTATTCATTTCCAGGCAGAGCCTGGAAACGAGAGGAAGGACTAAGCCTTATTTCCTATCTTCCCTCCTTTGCACATCTTGCAATTGCTTCCCAACTTTTTCCACCATTTGTACATTTCCTAAACTTTGATATCCCTCTTTTGCTAACTTTAAATGGCTCATCGCTTTAATATTGTTCCTCATAGATGAATAAACTTGTCCTAAGCCGTAATGCGCCTCGGTTAACTCCTCGATATCGTCGGGTTTAGCTATACCGATCGCCTTTTTATAGTAAACTTCAGCCTGCGGCATCAATTGCAGTTTCTCCCGATACAAATCGCCCAAAGTTCGGTAAATTGGCGTTGTTTCAACTCCAGATTTTGGCAAACTTTCTAAGGTTTCTATTGCTTCTGCAATCAAATTTGTGCTAAGATAAAGGTTGGAAGTTGCTAATTTTTTAGCGGCTGCATTCGGTACTTGTTGCCCGATCGCCCCAACCCCATCTTTCACCCTTTGCATCTCGCCTTCATCCAGCAACCCAAACTCCGTATCTCCTTCCACCACCGGAGTTTCCGACGAAGCACCCGTATTCGCCTCCACAATCAACCTGTACTTAACACCCGGTTTCAGCGCCGGTTCCCCCGGATACATAACCTCAGTACCCGCAACCGTCAATTCCCAATTTAACTTCGTTTTATTTTCCCGCAGGCTCAACTTATAGCTAGTCGCTCCCGCAACCGGATTCCAGCGCAAAGTCGGCTTATTTTCGAGCAATTGCGTCCGCCTCGGACTGATTATATAAGGAACTGGCGCGTTATTCCAAGCAACTTGATCGTCGCCGCGATCGGGACATCTAATTAAATTTTTATTGCACTCAGATTTCGACTTTTCACTAGCCAACAAACAGCTATTCAAGTAATTTTCGCCCGCTTTAATTGACTTAATTCCTAAATCTGCACATTGGATCGTAATTTGTCCGTCTTGTGCAGTTTGCAGTTTGTCGCCCGGATAAATCGGCGTACCGCTGGTGGGGCGAATATTTCTGCCATCTTGACGCTGCAGCTGCACTTCGCCGCTGATATTTAGAATTTGTCCGTTGGGTATTGTGTTAGTTGCTGCGATCGCACGGGAAACGATCGGGTTGTTGGCAAATATTTCCGACTCCGCGCCAATTCCGAAGCGGGGATGAGGCAAAATATCGACTGAAATCAACATAAGTGCGATCGAGCTTGCGCCAATACAAATTACTGTCTGTTTTTTCATTTGCTCTTTCCTATGATTACTAAACGTTCCTTTGCCCTTTCGATACATTCATCTTGTTCTGGTATGCTGGAATTATTGGCGAATTTCAGAGTTTCTTGCCAATGTTTTGCGGCTTCTTGCGGTTTCCCTTTAATTTCGAGTACCTCTGCTAAAAGACATTGAGCTTCCGGGCTATTATTATTGAGAGATATTGCTTTTCTTAAACTTTCTTCCGCTGAGTTATATCGCTTTTGCTTGAGGCGCAACGAGCCTAGATTTTTGAAACAAGCTGATTTTACTCCATCGTATTTAGCATTTTTTAAGCAAAAGGCGGCCGATTTTACAACGTCTTCAGGTTTGTTTTCCCGCAAAAACGATTTAGACATTTGAGCGTGAGCTTCAGGAAGTCCCCGCCAGACTGCACTTTGCATTGCTTCTCGATCGCATTTGCGATCGCCCAAGTCTTGGCAAAGCAAAGACAAGTTATAGTAAGCCTCGCCGTTAGTCGGGTTGATTAACGCAGCTAACTTGTAGGAAGTTTTAGCGATTAAAGGATTGCTATAGTGGTTTATTTTCCCAAAATTGTTAATCGCAGATGCTAGATTTAGCCCTACGAGCGGATAGCCGATCGCCAAACTAGCTAAACTGATACTGGCGCACTGCATCAATTTATTTGAAATCGTAAATTGTGGGTGTTTTGGGCGATCGCCCGCCACGCTTTCTACTGGAATTACAGGGCGCGTTTCCCCGCATTTCGGCAACGTTAATTCCTGAAATGTGGGATGCTGGCAGAGTACCGGAATCTCACTCGCGCCCGGAAATCGAGTATCCCAACACCGCAAATTATCCTTAGCTTTGCGCACCGCCAAAAACAATGGTTTTCCCAATGCCAAATATCGAAACAAAAACTTGACAAAATCGTGAGCAATTTTGTCTGGAATTGGGGCGCGCATCACAATTATCGACTGCAAAGGATTGTTTTGGGCCACCAAATCCGCCGCCAATCCCAAACTCGAACAGGAATTAAAAATCAGCAACTGCAAGCCTTTAAAGCTGCACTGCTTAATACCCGCTTTTAAATTATCTACTGTAATAGTATTGTTAGCAGCATTTTGATTAATATAAAGTCGTCCATTTCTGGCATTAGCATCGCTATCGCTGTGTCCGGCAAAAAATAAAATTTGCCAGCCTTGCTCATCAAAAAGGCGATCGTTAAATTCTTCTGGTGTCGGCTCTTCTAGGAATTCTAATTCGCAACTATCGCCGAGAGATTTTTTAATAATTTCCGCATCTTTTTTAACATTTATGCCCTTACTGTTACCTAAAACACATAAAATTCGGCCTCTGGAAGGTAGATAAGTGCCGGCTTCAGTTACCTGTTGAGGTATGATACTATACTCCGATGAACTGCGGATGATTTCGCAATTTCTGTACTCCTCGCGAAAATTCCACGCATCCCAAGGCAACTCCCAAATCTGAGAATCATCGCACTCTAAAAAAATCTGAATATACTCAGATGTATTGCCGATTTGGGTTCTGAGATTTACCTCAATTTTGCGGTAAAACTCGTCATTTTTCAGCCATGCTTGGATCTCTTCCTTCAATCCTTGATATACAGCATGAGGATTGGTTTCAGAAATATAAGTTTTGCTGGTAGGCTTGACTTTAATTCGAGAAGAGCTTCTGGTAGATTGAAGCCCCGTACAAGAAAACTTCCATCTTCTTTGCATATCCTCAACATCTGGTTGCTGGCGGCAAACTTCCGGGGAATTTAGCGATAGTTACGCCTCTATGTTTCAACTCCGCCGTGATGTGAGTAAAGCCGTTTCTGAGATTTCCAGACCCTAAAGCCAAAATGACAGTCCAGGTCATACATTTGCGATGAGTACAGTAATTGCAAAATCATACCACAAAATTTTCTGTTATGCTCAAATCATCGATCGCCACCCGAATACTAAAACTTTCTGCGGGTTCTACATAAAACTCCGGCAGTAAAATACACTGGTATTGAACAGTAGATTTAACCTCCCCTAAAACTTCTCCAGCATCAGATATTAACGACAGTTTGAGGTTGCGCGGCAAGTAAGGCTCGCGGAGCGTCGGATGCAATTGGACGCAGACTTTCACAGTGCGATCGCTCTGTTGCGCAATAGCCACCAACAAAGCAACAGTTGTCCTTCCCAGCCGCAGTCCCAAGTCAATCAATTTAGCCCGAGTCACATCAGCTTCTGGAAAAACTTTGACACTACTTTGATGTCCCCGAAAAGTATTTTCCGAACTTAAATTAGCACGTCCTCGGAATACAAGACCAGCATTATCGTCAGGAAAAATTGTGTCTTCTAAATTTTGTTTACCTTGCTCCAATTTCTGCCAACCTGCTTCCACAAAATTCTTAAACCAATTGCCAAATTTCGACGGAATCGGATTTTCAATTATTTCCGGGGGCTGAGTCTGCACCTGGGTCTCAAATACCGTTTCAAAAGGCTGCCAATCAGGCCTAAATACATTCGCGAGCCACTGAGTGAGGTTAACTTTAGATTCATACAAATCTTCTAAGTGCGTCAAAAAATCATCCAGAGAATGCAACTCGCTCAATACCAATTCCCCCGCATTCGCAGTCGCAGAAAAACCGAGCAATCTCGCTTCTTTTTGCTCTTCATCAATTTCTACTGCAATATAGCCGATGCGTTCTGCCATTGCTTCTATCGGCACCGGGCAAGTTTCAGGCAGATGTGTAGGTGAATTGTGGCTGTCATTTTCTTGATTTTTCTGGTGGCTTTTAATCGGACGGCATTCAACTTTCCCCAATCCTTCAATATACAAATCTGCTGTATCTAAAAACATCCGAGTTATCGGATTCCAGCTATCGCATTGAGTCAAGTCAGTTTCAATATCGATAATTTTTAGATAATTGCGAACAGCCAGCACGGCCAAAGTATTAAGATAAACTTGCTCGTGCCTTTTTGGGTGTCGCTGTTGGGCAGCAAACTGATTAGCAAGTTGCAGTTCTTTCTGAGTAATTGGCATTGGCAAAAAGTCGATTTCTGAAAGGTTGTTATGATTCATGATTCTGGTACACTCCTGGTATATTTAAAGTCTGATATCCTTGGTCTTCGCAAAACTTTTGCAGTAGATGGCGGCAGTCATTGTTCAATAATTCATATAAAGTGGAACTCGCACATCCAAACTCTTTGGCAATTTCTTGAATACTTTGACCGTACAAACACTGGCGCTGCAATAAAACCTGACAATTTACCTGCGGTTTGCCTCTAATGTGTCTGCTTTTCAACTCGTTATTTGGATCGGTCTCTATCCATTCTATAACTTCTGCAACATAGAAACTGGCATCTGGTTCGGCTTGCTGATTTTCAATTGAATTAACAAGTGCTTCGTCTTGTTCTCCTTCTAACGACACTATTTTGCGGTCTTTCTGTTTTTGCTTTGCTTTTTGTTCGTCCAAACGACAGTCTAACAGACGCATTTTGAGATAGGCATTTAACCAAGTATAAATGCTGCTTTCTTCGGGATTGTAAGGTCGTTTTGCTGTGGTAGCTTCACATAAATTCTGAGAAAGATAGATCCATGTTTTTTGCAATGCTTCTTCGTAGTAATCTGTGTTTTCTTTCCAGAGTCTGCCCGATTTAACAATTTCTCGAATTAGTTTGTCCAAGAAACGAGCTCGCCCTAGACTCCCGGGGAGATACTGGCAAGCTTTTGCGATCAGTTCGAGTTCGGCGGATAGGTGGTCTTCCCCCTCGGAGGGGTTGGATTCGTCAGTCATAAGTTAAGTGCGATCGCAACTTTGTTCCTACATTTACTTATCAGGACAAATAGGGTAATTTTTTGCAAAATTCTGAAAGTTTTTGGGGCGGATGGCTGAAAGTATTGCTGTGCGGTAGATTTGGCTGTTAAATTAGATGTGAATTTTTGTAAAAATTTACGCACTCTCACCAAAGAAACCGGGTTTTTACGGAATTTTTCGACTGCGACGAAGTTTCCGCAAAAAAACCCGGTTTCTGGGCCTGACAATTTCTAACTACTTAAAAGTCCTGTGGTAGGGTGCGTCAGTTGTGAGATTCTGAATCGCCACAAAAAATATAATTATGACGCACTCTACAGCAACTGGTAGGGTGCGTCAGTGATGAGATTGCGCCGCTTAAATCGAAAATAATCGTAGCTGACGCACCCTACAACTGTAGGGTGCGTCAGTTGTTCTCATGATGAATCAGCACCAAAAGTATAATTCTGACGCACCTTTAGCTTTGTGTGGTGCGTCAGCTATTAGTTGTAGGGTTCGTCAGTTGCTCTCATTATGAATCAGCACCAAAAGTATAATTCTGACGCACCTTTAGTTTTGTGTGGTGCGTCAGCTATTAGATTTTTAGTTTAAACCGAAAATAATCATAGCTGATACACCCTACTAATAACTACGCTTAACCTATATCAACTAACTTGTATGCTGCTGCATTGGATGACAAGTTTGTCATCTGTGCGCTCAGAATGCAACTCTACGAACAAATTGCCTGGCTTGGAGTGATATGTGGTTGAATAACGCAAATATGCCAACTCCAGCGTTTGATGTTGAGTGAAGAATTCTTTAACCTCCTCAAAGTTCACAATGCCACCAAAACGGAGCGATTTAGCAGGAGTAAATTGACCTAATCCACCAAACCACTCAAGTAATTGTATAGACATCTCCGAAAATAGTCAAAGCCTCTGTGTAGTTAAGCTCTAGGACGTAA
>ENA-OFCI01000288-OFCI01000288.1-metagenomes-genome-assembly--contig:-NODE-288-length-33142-cov-25.472240_pt1 | contig 33142 bp, 39 predicted proteins | sample MGYA00153391_OFCI01 | MGnify analysis MGYA00153391
TAAGTTCAAGGATGTCCCAGTTCCTCAAGCCGTCATACCTTAAATCAGCAACGCCAGAATTCAAAGTCTGCTACGAAATCCCCAACTGCAAAGGCCACTACATCGCCCCCCACCTCCTCAACCCCGACAGCCCCACTTACGACTGGAACCCCCAAAACAACCTCATCCTGCGGTATCGCTACAACCACTTCATGCCCAAGGGTCTACTGACCCGCTTCATCGTCGAACAACACCGATCGATCGAAAATGTCAACGACCTCGAAAATGCCCACGTCTGGAAAAACGGCGTCATCATCACCAACAGGTCAGCCCGCGCCGAAATCATCGAACACTACCCAAAACGCGAAATCCACATTCGTGTGTCAGGCAACCGTCCCCGCGACCTTCTCACTATCATCAACCGCCAATTTGAAGACATCCACGACCACTTCTACAAAGACCCAAATCCCGACAAACCACCCTACGACACCCTCATCCCCTGCAACTGCCCCACCTGCAAACCTAGCCTCGCGCCCTTCACCTTCACCCTCGATCGCCTCCATACCTGTCTCGATCGCAACCGCTACACCATTGAATGCCACGAAAGCGGAGAAGACGTGCAAGTCCGAGGCTTAATCGACGGCGTAATCCAAGAAGATCCCGAAGACTTTGAAGATTCGCTGGAAGACTATTCAGGAAAACGCGATCGATATCGTGTATCCCGTAGAAGAATCAACTCTACGCCGACTACACCCACAATCATTATCAACAACGCAAACCAACAGGAGCAAACTATGAGCAATGACAAAATTTGGAACGGCAATAGAATTGCAGGCGATAACGTCATGGGCGACAAGGATACGATCGCGGGCAACAAAATGCGAACTGGAGATGTTGCAGGAGATGCGATCGCAGGCAACAAAATCGTCAACACTCAAAACCTAACCGAAGCCGCCAAAGACATCAAAACCCTCATCAATCAACTCAGCACCGACTACGACACCAGCACCCCATCCGGCAAACGTAAACTCACCGACAAAATCCTAGAAACCCTCGAAGGCGACACCACCATCCAAACCCGCACCCTAAACGCCCTAAAAGAAGCCGGAAAAGCCGCACTAGAAACCGCCATCGACCACCCGATCGCCAAAGTCCTAGTCGCAGGACTAGAAGGCTACCTAGACTAGCCCCACAGAGCCACCGTAAGGGCGCGCTTCCTCGTCCCTCTCCTCCTCCCACTTAGAAGAGCGATCGTCCTACGAGGAATCCTCTGAAGAGGTTGCGGAAGGCGCGACCCGACGAGAGATCTCATCGCTGCTAATCAAAGATGCCATACTCTACACGCCTAAGAACTTAACTTTTTTGAATGACTGAAACTTTCAGCTCATCAAGCTTTTGAGTTCTTTATACTTGTCAATATGAGCGGTCTCGATCAAACTCGAAATGGCCGTCCTAAAGCTGTCAAAATCTGCATAATATTTAGAGTACAGATATTCCTTTCGGACAAATTTCCACGATCGCTCAATAAAATTTAAATGCGGGGAATAGGAGGGTAAGTACAAAACGCAATCCCTAGCTCTTCCGCCACTTCAAAGACGATCGCACATTTTTGGTACTAAGCATTATCGCAAATAATGGTGATGGGGATTCCTGCGGGTGAGGATGATGGCAAAGCGTCTAGATTACTCAGCGCGATGTTGTTGAAATTTAAGGTCGATCGTCCGTTAATTACTGTCGTGGCATTGAGCGCGATCGAACTTCTTGCCCCATCATTCACCCAATATTCCAGACGGCTAAGCGCATCTCGATCGCTCAAACTCCCCGCAAATTTATCAGTACTATCCCAGGTTATCCCATCCCGAAGTCCATCGAATCGCTTAGCTCTCGGGTTAGAGTTAACAAGGGGACTCGATGGCGTTTAGATAGCGAAATTCCTAAGAGCGAGAACTAAACCTTATGAGTATGCCCCTACCGATTTGCATTGGAGGTGCTTTAGTCCGATCGAATATTAGTCAAACACATGCAGATTTTATCTATGTCGATCGATCGTCCTAACCCATCTCTCGACACTCACTACATGCGCCGTTGCCTCGCACTGGCCGCCCAAGCGATCGGCCACACAGCTCCAAACCCCATGGTCGGCTGCGTTATCATAAAAAATGAACAGACCATTGCGGAAGGCTTTCATCCCAAAGCCGGAGAACCCCACGCCGAAATCTTTGCCCTTCGCGCTGCTGGAGACCGGGCGATCGGCGCAACGCTCTACGTCAATCTAGAACCCTGCAATCACCATGGACGGACGCCTCCTTGCTCTGATGCCGTCATTGCCTCGGGCGTGAAGCGCGTCATCGTTGGTATGGTAGACCCCAATCCACTCGTGGCTGGCAGCGGCATTGAAAGGATCCGATCGCACGGCATTTCTGTCACGGTTGGCGTTGAAGAAGACGCTTGCCGTTCCCTCAACGAAGCTTTCATTCACCGAATTTTGTATCATCGCCCCTTCGGCATCCTGAAATATGCCATGACCCTAGACGGCAAAATCGCCACGACCACCGGACACAGCGCCTGGATTACCGGACCCTCCTCGCGCCACTGGGTCCACAGGCTCCGATCGCAGTGCGATGCCATTCTTATCGGCGGCAACACCGTCCGCAAAGACAATCCCCATCTCACCAGTCACGGCACCTCAACGCACAATCCCCTCCGCGTCATCCTCACCCGATCGCTCGACCTCCCCACCAATGCCCACCTCTGGGACACACGCAGCGTCCCCACGCTCATCTACACCCAAGGCAACCCAAACCCTCAGATTCAGTCTGCGATCGCGGCCCAAGGCGTCCAAATCATCTCCCTAGAAACGCTCACCCCAGATGCCGTGATGGCGGATCTCTACACCCAAGGCCATTCCCAAATTCTCTGGGAATGCGGCGGAACCCTCGCCGCCGCCGCCATCGCAGACCAATCGATTCAAAAAATTTATGCGTTCATCGCCCCAAAAATCATTGGCGGAACCCATGCACCCTCTCCCATTGGCGACTTAGGACTGCTCCATATGACAAATGCGATCGAATTGGAAAGAGTCCGTTTACAATCAATCACAGATGAAACTACAGACAAGCCAACCACAGACGTCCTGATCGAAGGCTACCTAAAACGATCGGCCCCAACACCAAACCCCTAATTCCAGTCCCGCACCCCTCTCAATTCTTAATTCACCCTTCTCAATTCATCATGAGTGCCTTCGCATATTGGAGCTTAATGACCGGAAGTTTGGGCCTGCAAGCGATCGCAGCCGGAGCAGGATTGCGCCTTCAACAGAGACGGGAACAAGCGCTTTTGCAAGAAGAGGAAGAACAATTGACCCCCTACGACTCAAAAGAAACCATCGACCCCATGGACAGCAAAGCCTCGGCTAAGAGCAAATCAAACGATCCACGCTTGGTCGGATGGGAATTCAAAATTGTTCGAGCTTCCAGCGATGTGTTTCGAGACTCATCGGTTCTCAAACGCTTGTGCGAAGAAGAAGCTGGCGCCGGATGGATCATGCTTGAAAAACTCGACGATCGCCGCATCCGGTTTAAGCGACCCATTGCTATGCGAGAGGTCATTCGTGCAGAACTCTTGCCCATCGATCCCTACCGCACCACTTACAGCAACGCCCGGTCATGGAAGTCTTGGGCGATCGCAGGCGGTGGACTTCTGCTCTTAATCCTTCCCGCCTACTTGGGGTTCATCTTAATTAGCGACGTCATCCGCCCTACCCCACCTACTCTCAATGTGCCAGACACCAAACCCTAGACGCCTCTCTATGCGATCGCAGGCATCCGTTGTGTCGCCAAATCCCGAATCAGGGGAAGCTTTGTGTGGATATAGGCATCCATGGCCTTCGACTCTGTAGGATCTAAAATTTGGTACGATCGAAACTTACGCAACAACCATTCAGCAAGACTAGGGTCGTCTAGACGGACTAGCGTACTTGCTTGGCTCGATTCAACAAGGGTCCAGAGCTGACGGAGCCGAATCGGATTGATGTGAGAATTCATGACAGTAGCTCCAGTGAAGGGTTGAGAAGTTGCTTCAGATTTGGCTTAAGGCAGTTGCGTCGAGAACCTTAAGAAAATATGTTGCTTCCTGATATGTATCTTACCCCATGATAATGAGGTATAGATCACCCAGACGCCATCCCTTGTATTTAAAGTCATCAAACGGTTACATTACGCAATGTCAAACCAGATTTGCCTCTATGATTGGTCCGTTAATGAGCCAAATGGATTAACATTGCGCAATATTTCGATCGCATCCGTAATGTGATCGCTCACAAACGCGATCGTGACTTATTTGTGAGCGATCACTTATTTGTGAGGGATCTTAGAAGACCTGCGACTGAGTTTAGGCGCTCTCAGGTTTGAAGCTCAATGACACCCCATTCATGCAGTAGCGATCTCCCGTCGGGACGGGACCGTCTTTGAAAACATGACCGAGATGTCCGCCACATTTAGCACAATGAACTTCAGTGCGCTTCATGAAAAGCGATCCATCGACCCGCGTCTCAACCGCGCCATCTATTGGCAGAAAGAAACTGGGCCATCCCGTCCCGCTATCGAACTTTGAGTCAGACTTAAACAACGCCGTACCACACCCAGCGCAGACATAAGTTCCAGAGTCATAGACTTTATCAAGCGGACTCGTTCCAGCCCGTTCAGTGCTCTCATGACGCAAAACCTTAAAGGCTTCTGGCGATAGCATCACTTGCCATTCAGCATCGGTTTTTTGGATTTCAAAATTTTTAGAGGCAGCCATCACAAATCTCCAGAGGTAGATTTAAACGTATTCTCTATTTTGCATGGTCCAGACAAGGCTCGATCGTCCGGATTGCCGATCCACATAACCGATCCATCGGTTATCAAAAATGGTTAAGCCGTGATCACCGGATGGAAATAAAATGCCAATGCCAGGACCGCATAGGCCGCTAGCAGCAGCGTGCCTTCGAGCCAATTAGACTTGCCATCTGAACTGATGGAATTGGTGATCAACACGGAGACCATCACGGCCACCAGTTCAAACGGATTGAAGTTTAAGTCCATGGGCTGACCCATAAACCAACCCGCAATCACCAGCGCCGGAGCCACAAATAAAGCAATTTGCAAGCTCGATCCCACAGCCACCGACACCGATAAATCCATTTTATTTTTCATTGCGACCGTCACCGCCGTGGCGTGCTCTGCGGCGTTGCCCACGATCGGCAGCAAAATCACACCCGTAAACAAAGACGTCAACCCTAACATCGCCGTGGCTTCCTCCAGACTGCCGACGAGCAACTCCGACTCCACCGCGACCCCAATGGTGCAGGCAAACAGCACCGCAATCCATAGCTTCAGATTGGGTTGATGATCATTGTCTACTCCGACAAGATTAGCCGATGCCATTTCGATCGCCTCTTCTTCTGCCATGCCCGCTTCGTAGAGATAGGCATGAGTCTTCATGGAAAACAGCAGCGTCAGACCATACACAATGATCAGCACCACCGCCACCGACACCGACAAAAGCTGAATGGTCGATTCATCAATGCCGCTAGAGGTGTAGTTCATCGCCGTGGGTAAGAGCAGCGCAATCACCGCAAGGTTCATGGACGACGCATTGACCCGCGCTACGACAGGCTGAAACGACTGCTCCTTATAGCGCAACCCGCCAAGCAACATCGATAAGCCCATCACGAGCAGTAAGTTGCCCATAATGGATCCAGTTAAACTCGCCTTTACAACATCAATTAACCCGGCATTCAAAGCCACCAACGCAATAATCAATTCCGTGGCATTTCCGAAGGTCGCATTCAAGAGCGCGCCTAGGGTCGGACCTGAGACGACGGCAATTTCTTCAGTGGCGGTTCCCATCCAAGCCGCTAGGGGCAAAATGGCTGCTGCCGCCGTCAGGAAGATCACCAAAGATCCCCAGTGAAGGAAATGCGCAGCGAGTGACACAGGAATGAAGGCTAGAAGCCCGAGGAAAACGATGTTTTTGATGGACATTGGTTTGGCTGGATCTTAGATAGGGTGGCAGTAGATTGGGTAGCGGTCGATCGCGCGTGCAATTTTAACAGGCCACGTTCAGCATCTAGGATACCCATGCTCCAAGATTTTGACTGATTTTTGCTCAGAGATTTTCATAGAGATTCTCCCAAAATTTCCCGACTCCCCGCCGATCGATCGTTTCAGAAACCGAGGTACCTATTCCCTGATCTCTTCAAGTTTGACCTCAAAGTTGGCCCAAAATGAGAAAAATAATCCAGATACATTAAAAAAAGCGGCTTCAACGTTTAGCTCTGTAAAGAAACCCGTTACTTTTTACTGATTTTCTCAGGTGTAGATGTTGCAAAAACTAGGGAAACGCGGCAAGCTAAGAAGGTGTTCAGCCTGTGATCCCCAGGAAAATCCTAGGTTTTGACTCGGGTCTCACCTCCACTATAAATTTCACCTTCTGAGGGCATTGTTTCATGGAAACGATTCGGCAAATGACACAGCGCAAATATACAGAACTCGTCAACTGGCGACATGGCGACAACGATCGCGTTCAGTCTCTTTTGAGCAAGGTTCAGAAAAATCATCCCGAGGAAGATGCAGATTGGTGCATTGATAAACTCTGGACAGATGAACGGTCTTGGCGTTTTTACTACTAGATTGCCTCATCTAGGGGAATCATACGTTTAGAATGAGCATTATTTCCGCTGTAAAGTTAGGGACTGTATGACATCATCCGTCTGTTTATTGCAAGCAACATCCTATGACCTGTCGGTTCTCCGATCGAGCATAGAGGCGTTGCTTGCGCCTCTCGGTGGCATATCGGCCTTTGTAAAACCAGGCGATCGCGTTTTGTTGAAGCCAAACTTACTGACGGGAGCGCGTCCGACGAAGGAATGTGTGACTCGGCCTGAGATTGTGTATTGCGTGGCGAAACTCGTTCAAGAAGCGGGTGGATTGCCGTTTCTGGGTGATGGTCCGGCCTTTGGGAGTGCGCGCGGAGTGGCTAAGGCCAACGGGTACTTGCCGCTTGTTGAAGAATTAAAGATTCCGATCGTTGAGTTCAGCGGTCAACGCTACAAGACCGTGGGCGACGAGTTTGATCACTTACTGTTGTCGAAAGAAGTGATGAATGCCGATGTGGTGATTAATTTACCTAAGGTAAAATCTCATGTTCAAATTACGTTAACCATGGGCGTCAAGAATTTGTTTGGGTGCGTGCCGGGGAAGATGAAGGCATGGTGGCACATGGAAGCCGGAAAAGATGCCGATCGATTTGGGCAGATGCTGGTAGAAACCGCCCGCACTATTTCGCCGAATCTAACGATATTGGATGGGATTTTGGGTCATGAAGGGAATGGTCCGAGCGGCGGGGAGCCTCGGGAGTTGGGCCTGTTGGCGGCGTCTGCCGATGTATTTGCGTTGGACCGGGCTATTGTAGCGGTGTTGCAGGTGGATCCCGATCGGATTCCGACGGTACGGATGGCGAGACGGTTGGGCTTGTGTCCTGAACTGGAGGCGATCGAGTTTCCGCTTTCTAGACCGGAAGAATTAGCGATCGAGGATTGGAAGTGGCCGGACAAAATGATGCCCATAGATTTTGGTGCGCCGCGCGTCGTGAAGTCTACGTTTAAGCATCTTTACGTACGATTTATTAAGGAACCCATGGCGGCTTACACTGGGAAATGACCTACCGCTGTTGTCATTATGGCTATCCCATCTGCAATCCAATCCAATTTTCCGGCTCCCACTGCTGAGATTTTGACGGCGATCGAGACCTTGCTCGGGGTCGTGGCGCAGCTTCGTAATCCGATCGGGGGATGCCCGTGGGACTTGGAGCAGACATCCGAAAGTCTGACGCCTTATATTATCGAAGAAGCCTACGAAACTGTGGATGCTATTCAGTCGGGAAACCTGGATGATATTGCCGATGAACTGGGTGATTTGCTGCTTCAAGTCGTCCTGCAAGCGCAAGTCGCCAAAGATAACGGCCAGTTTGATCTCGCCCTCGTCACCCAAAAAATCACCGACAAACTGATTCGTCGGCATCCTCACGTTTTTGCAGATGTCACGGTGAACAATGCTGCTGATGTGAATGCGAATTGGAATGCTATTAAAGCTCAAGAGAAACCGGACGAACAACAGCTCAGCACTCAGCTCAAAAAATATGCGCGATCGTTACCGCCCTTAACCGCAGCGATGAAAATTTCTTGTAAAGCAGCGGCGGTTGGGTTTGAGTGGGAATCCATGGATGGGGTGTGGGAGAAAGTTCATGAGGAGTTGGACGAATTGCGGAGTGCGATCGATCACGAAAGCAGTGAGAATCAGCAGTCCGAGTTAGGCGATGTGCTGTTTAGCTTAGTTCAAGTGGCCCGCTGGCAAGGCTTAGATCCGGCGGAAGGATTGCAGGGGACGAACCAACGATTTGTCCAACGGTTGCAGCAGATGGAAGGATTTGCCGATCGGCCTTTATCGGAGTACACACTTGTCGAGTTAGAGGACCTGTGGGCTGCGGCAAAACGGACCTTGGGTCAAGGGCGTTAGAGACAGATAGAGCGTTTGTATTGAAGAGAGAACTCATCCTTGCACAGGCAAGAAGTAGTGGACCCTTCGACGAGTATTGGACGACGATGTGTGCGTCCCGTCATAATCCAGTGATTCGGGGATATTACCCACAATTGCTCAAGCGCAACTTCAGTCGCCAGCCCTCGCTTAGAATTGCTGGTTTTTTATTCTTCCTCAGCCGCCGACCTCATGTTACATCCTATGAACAGATGCCCGGATCACCCATCGATTCCGGATAATGAGGATATCCCTTTCGCTACAACACTGAGGATATTTTAATTATGAGCACTACAACAATCCCTATTCAACGTACCGCTGTTCATGTGAGCAGACGGGTGGCTGACGTGATGACGCATAATCCTCGAACGGCCACACCAGAAATGTCCCTTGATACCGTAATTCTCACCCTCGCTCAATTCAACCTCAGTGGATTACCCGTCGTCAATGAGCGATCGGAAGTTATTGGAATGGTTTCCGAATCGGATCTCATGTGGCAAGAATCTGGCGTTACCCCGCCGCCTTACATGATGTTCCTCGACAGCGTCATCTATTTAAAAAATCCGCTCACCCACGATCGCGATTTGCACAAAGCCCTTGGTCGGACCGTGGCCGAAGTCATGACGGATCACACCGTTACTATTTCGGACGATAAAACCTTAGCCGAAGCCGCTCGGGTTATGCACGATCGACACATTCACCGACTCCCGGTGGTCAACGCCCATCAACAGCTCATCGGCATCCTCACCCAAGGCGACGTAATTCAGGCCATGGCCAAAGAACTTGCTGTTTCCAATCAGAGCACTTGATGGTCGAGGCTGTATCTTGGCTCTAGACTTTGTGGGAGAATGTCAGCTATTGGACATTAAACCGCCTGCTGAATTCTCCCCCTAATCCTATGAGTACTTCGATCGAATCCGTTCAAGCCTTGCTCTCCTCCAGCGACTTTGGAGAACGATTACGCGGGGTCAACCAACTGCGAACCCTTGATCGTGCTAAGGCGTTTGAGATGATCCAGCCCATTGTTCAAGACGCTAACGTCCGAGTCCGCTATGCGGCCATGTGTCAAATCTCGACCCTCGGCAAAGAAAATCCGACCCGAGCGCTAGAGATGCTTCGGGTTGGGATGCGTGATGCGGAAGCTGATGTCCAAGCCGCTGCCGCCGATGGCATTGGGGCATTGCATTTGACTGAAGCGTACCCCGATCTTAAGCAGCTTTACATTTCTACCTCTGACTGGATTGTTCAGATGAGTATCGTGGCGACCCTCGGCGAACTCGGTGATCCCCGTGCAATGGAGCTGTTGGAGAGTGCCTTAGGTTCCGGGGCCGAGCTTCTCGTGGTCAGTGCCATTGGCGCACTAGGCGAACTAAAGGACACCAGGGCGATTCCACTCCTGACGCCATTTGTCAAAGACCCAGATTCCCAAGTTCGCTATCGGATTGCCCAAGCGATGAGCCATTTTGAAGGGAATCCTGACGCAAAAGCTGTCTTAATGACCTTAGCCGCTGATCCAGAGGCGCAAGTCGCCGAGTATGCCATGGAACTCCTGGGTTAACCTTCATTTCTTGTGCTCTACTCACGTCCTTGAACTCATGCCTCAAACCTTTGCCGAAACGATCGCGCATCACAACACGCCTCGCCTCACCCCCACCGCGATCGAAATCTTTCAGATCAACCTCGGCAAACTTTGCAACATGAGTTGCGATCATTGTCACGTCGATGCCGGACCCACGCGCACCGTCGAAAATATGCGTCTCACCACCGTAAATGCTTGCCTAGACGCCCTCGACCAAACCCAGGCGCATACGGTAGACATCACGGGCGGCGCACCAGAACTGAATCCACACTTTGAGTACTTGATTGACGAATGTATCAAACGTGGCAAACACATTATCGATCGCTGTAATCTAACCGTCCTGCTGCTTCCTAACAAAACCCATCTTCCAAAATGGCTTGCCGATCGAGGCGTTGAGATTATCTGCTCGCTTCCTCATTACCAAAAAAATAACACTGACCTTCAACGCGGCGACGGCACCTTTGAAAAATCTATTCAAGTCCTGCAACAGCTAAATTCCCTAGGCTACGGCCATAATCCCACCTGCAAACTCACCCTCATGAGCAACCCTGTAGGTGCAGCCCTTGCGCCTTCACAACCGAAACTGGAATGTGAATGGAAAGCCGCATTATTTAAAAACTACGGCATCGTCTTCGATCGGCTGATCACCCTAAACAATATGCCCATCTCGCGTTACCTAAACTGGCTTGAACAATCCGGTACTGTAGAAACCTATCTACAAACCCTCATCAATGCCTTCAATCCCGCCACAGTCTCGGGTCTCATGTGCCGAAATACGCTTTCGGTCGGCTGGGATGGTCATCTCTACGACTGCGACTTCAACCAAATGCTAAACCTCCCGCTCCCCCAAACCATCTACACCTTTGACCCCGCCGCCCTCAGCGATCGCACCATCCAAACCGATCGCCATTGTTTCGGCTGTACCGCAGGCAAAGGGAGCGGCTGCGGCGGGGCAATCGCCGCTTGAGCTTTGGTCTGACCCATTCTCGGTTTGATCAATCCCTGTATCTTCCTGCTCGGAACAATCGCGGCATCCTCGGCTTCTTAATCCTTAATCTCTGCATAAATGTACGGGGTTCATCAGAATGTTACGATGTCACAAAGTTCCGTGACCAAGCGCTTTTTACAGCGAACTTTTACTGCACACTTCGTTCGTGAGTTTACCTGGGATGATTGCTCGTTTTCTTTTTGCCTCCTGTTTTGCCACTGGCTTAACCCTGACTGCACTGAACATCACCGCCCCGCGTGCTTTGGCTCAGGGGGTAGAAGCTGATGTTAGCAATCTGCGATCGCTGGCTCAAGACAGCAGCATTCTGAATATCCAAACGGGCCAAAAGCTAGCCAAAGAGGGCACCGACGCCTACACCGCAGGCAATTACGCCGTCGCAGTGCAAAAACTCCAAGAAGCCCGTCAAGTCTTTAACCAACTCTCAAACTTTCATCAAGAACTCGTCGGCAGTTTTGCAGGTCTCGACAGCCGGATTGCCGCAAGTGCGCGCGACCGTGCCCTCAAATCGGCCCAAGCCCGAGATGAAGCCACCTATGATCTCGCCCGTGCTCACCGCGCTCAGAAGCAGGCTGACTTAGCCGTTCCGCTCCTCATTCAAGTACTCAAAAGCCAACAGCCCGGTCGTCCCATGGGCCAAAACGCCTACGCTGAACTGCTCGCGATCGGCTTCGTTGACCTACCATTCCCTAGTCCCAAGGAGATGAGTCCCCAAGGCTCCCGACCACAGAGTGCTCCGGCTGCTGTACTGCTGCCTTCTACACCCGCTTCTACTGAACTTGCTCTGTTAAGCTTGAAGGGAGGCAATGGGTTGATGGCCGAAGCCGCTTCCGCCGTCACTGCCGGAAACTATTCGCTGGCCCAATCCAAGCTAAAAGATGCCCGTAAAATCTTTAATCAAATCTCAAACTTCTACCAAGATCTCTCCACCGTCTTTGCAGGTCTCGACACCCCGATCGCCAATAGCACCCGCGACAAAGCCGTCGAATCCGCCCAAAAACGCGATGAATCTACCTATCAGCTCGCCCTCGTTCACCGCGCCCAAAATCAGCCCGAACTGTCAGTGCCGCTCTTGGTGCAGGTCTTGAAGAGTCAGCAAGCCACACGGGAACTGGGCAAGAAAGCCTACGCGCAGCTCTTTGAGTTGGGGTTTGCTGATGTTGAGTACCCTCGTAAAGCTGGGAAATAACTGGGGACACAGATGTAAAACCGCAGGATACTAGAGGGTAGAACTGAACCAAACGCGCAGACTGATTCCACTCTCGCTTAGACTAGAACAAACCATTCAATTTTAGGGAGACGTGCTGCTGTGCATCCGGATCAAGTCGAAGCATTAATCAAAGCAGAAATCCCGGATTCCCAAGTTCAAGTCGTGAGTAGCGATGGCTCACACTTTGAGGTGACCGTCGTGTCTGCGGCCTTCGAGGGAAAACGTCGCGTCCAGCAGCATCAGATGGTCTACGCTGCTGTGAAAAGCGCCATGGACACGGAAGTCATTCACGCCCTTCAGCTCAATACCCTAACGCCGACCGAAGGGGTTGCTTGAGTTATTTAAGCAGCAGGGCGTAGATTGCAGGTTAAGTGCGACCTAGAGAACCGATCGGCCAAGAACGATCGGCTGAAAATACTGGATGAACCTATCTAATTGAACATTGAAAACGGAGAACTTTTTAAATGAACCCTGAAACCCAAGCCCGGATTCAAGCCCTCGTCTCTGACAACAAAATCATGGTTTTCATGAAAGGCAACAAGCTCATGCCTCAGTGCGGCTTTTCCAACAATGTCGTGCAGATCTTAGGATCGCTTGGCGCACCCTTCGAGACCTGCGATGTGTTGGCCGATCCTGAAGTTCGCGTTGGAATTAAAGAATTTTCTAATTGGCCTACTATTCCACAGATCTACATCAATGGCGAATTTTTAGGAGGATCTGACATTTTGATTGAGCTGTACCAGAAAGGTGAGCTACAGCAAGTCGTCGAAGTCGCCCTAGCATCTTAATCTTAGGATATCTAATTCCGCTAGCTTACCCATAAAAAGCCGCCAATAGTAACATTGGCGGCTTTTTCATAAGGTGAATTTAACGAGCTTGGCCCGACAAGCGATTTACCAAAAGGCTGCGCCACGATGGCGCTCGTACTCTGGCAGCGGTTCTAGTTCAGGCTCTGGCGTTTCAAAGTTAGAGGGATCATGGAGATAGCGAACCATCTCTTCATCTAATCGGTTGATATGATAGGGTTCAAGGGTATCCGTATGACGCAGAGCAGCAATATAGCCATCGACATACAGTCGCAGGTCATCAAACCTGTAGCCACGGTTCCAGAGTTCTACAGTTGCATCACTCAGCCGTTGATAGTAGCGAATCGTAAGTGAGTCTTGCAGCATAGATAGACGATGTTCGATAAACTACCAGGAAACGGTCTTACCCTAATCTTAATCTTTATTCTGCCTGATCTGGCAACCCTTTGTGGGGTGATTACACGATCATTCGGATCTCAGTAAGTTTGAATCGCCGATCGCAATGGAATGTTCAAGACGTAACCAGCTTTACAGCTCTTCATCAAGGGGGTTTGGTAAGGTGTAAGTGTAAATCCCAAGTTGAGGCGTTCTGTGGGAGCTATTTCAGTTCAAATCATTGAAGGAAATCCTCATCTTCGATCGCTTCTCGGCTGGCATCTTCAGCAATCTGGCTATCAGGTGTTTCAGGCCGCCGACTATTTGCAAGCCAAGGAGATGATCTTGATTCGTCAGCCTGCTGTGGTTGTTTTGAGCAATGACTTAGGGAGTGGGGACGGACTGGAGCTGTGTCGGTGGCTACAGCAGCAGTCTCAGGGGCGGGTGATGATGCTTTCCGCTCAGGCAACGGAAGCTGAAATTGTTCGAGGATTACGTGCGGGTGCAGATGACTATCTGGCCAAACCCTTTGGAATGCAAGAATTTTTGGCGCGGGTAGAAGCATTGATGCGTAGACAGCAGAGTTCAGCCCCACCTGCCTTGCTAGACTATGGGAACCTGAAAATTGATCTCGTGCATCGACGAGTCACCTGTGGGGGCGATCGCGTCGAGCTGACTCCGCAAGAATTTAGTCTCCTGTACGTGCTAGCGCAGGCCAATGGTCTTCCCCTAAGTCGCTTGGAGTTACTGCGGCGGGCATGGCCGGATCAAATAGATAACCCTCGTACTGTAGATACTCATGTTCTTTCTCTGCGCAAAAAAGTAGAGATTGATCCTCATCAGCCCCATCGCATTCAAACAGTGCGAAATGTTGGCTATCGTCTGAATCTAGATGACCTTGAAGTCAACTCTTGTGAACTCCGTGTAAGTCTTTGTTAAAGATTAAAAATTTGCCTTTCCAGAATTATTTTACTCGTCTATAGATACAAAGGACAACGAGATGTATCTGATGATTTAAACTTGGATTGTTGAGGTATATGCATTATGCACCATAAAATCTTAACTCAGTATTTGAGTCCATCTATCAAGCGATTGATTGGCGGGGATAACGGAAAGCCACTGACGGTCGGCGGTTATCCGATTATTGTCCGAAACTTTTGGGTCTCTCGCCACAACCTAGACCATCTTGAAGTTTCACGTCTCGATCGCATTCAGATGGGCGTGGCTCAAGTCAGTGGAGTCCACGGATTTTACTCTTCGATGTACCACGATTACCCAATCGAGCCAGAATACGATGGAATGCTGGATGAGGTCAGAGTGTTTGTCCACGAAGGAGTGACTCGCCCTTCACTATTGTCCGTTGTAAAGCTGCTCTACTGGTCGATTTGGCTAGCCATTAAAGGCATTAATCCAGTTTTGGTTATCTTACGCCACTTAATCACGATACGACGGTTTCGACGGAAGCTTCATCGTTCTCAAGAGAGAGATTCGATGCTAGGAGTGGGTCCGGCGCTGCATTTAGAGTCTTCACCGAAGACCGTGATCCGAGCCAATGCGATCGCGGGATTTACAGAAGTGCAGATCCTAGCGTTGCGTTACCAGGGTTCGTCGTCGCGGGTGTCTTGACGGGCGCTGCGTGAGGCTAGCGTTAGACGGTTTGGCTGGGAGCTGTTTTTTGGCATTAGCGTACTGACCCAATCTAAGTCATGGCTAGCGATCGCAAGGGTTGTCTGCTGAAGGGATTGTAAAGCGTTCATGAGGCAATGGCGTTGCGGCACGTCTAGTGCAGTCGTGGGTTCATCCAGTAGCAAGACAATTGGGGCGATTACCAGTGCCCTTGCAAGTTGGACCCACTGCTGGGAGCCTTGGGACATCTGAAGTTCAGTTTGGGTCAGCCAAGACGTGGGAATTTCTAGGCGATCGATGATTTCGCTTACGCGGGTTTGAATCTGGGATTCAGGAATAAGCCGCAGTTTCAGCGGATAGGCAATGGCCTCAGCGACCGTCATGCCGAGGAGTTTGGGCGTCTGGGCGACGTAGACCATATTCTGCCGCAGATCGCTTGTGTAGGGCTGACCTTGCCATGCGATCGTGCCTGAAGTGGGGCTGATCAAGCCACTGAGCAATCGAAGAAATGACGTTTTGCCACTGCCAGACGAGCCGTCGATCGTAGCATGACATCCTGCGTCTAATCGCCAACTGAGATTTTCAAACAGGAGCGTTCCCGGATTAAGGATTTTCCCTGCACGGGATTTCCGTAATCCGAGGGTGAGTGACAGACGATCGACCCCAATCAAGGGCGGACTAGATTCCAGAACCATCTAAAAACTCATTAATCGCTTTGTCCGCCAGGTTACAAGTGGGTGGCACAGTGCCGACGATCAAGCCGTTGGCCGCCAAACTATTAACCACTAAACTGTTAGCTGCTTCAATTTTTTGCACCGCATCCAGCGCATAACAGACCTCAATGGACGTCCGCGCAGTGGTGTGTGAAACCTTTTGCTCTAGCGTCTCAATCCGATCGAGCAAGGCCCGAATGACCTGGGCCTCAGAGTCGGGGAGACGATTGTGGTCGAGGGGTTCGACACGTTCACCAGCGCGGTAGACAATGCGACCGGGCACGCCGACGACGGTGCAGTCTGATGGGACATCGCGCAAGACCACTGATCCTGCTCCGACTCGGACATTGTCGCCAATATGAATGTTTCCCAAAATCTTAGCCCCGGTCCCGACCACGACATTTTCGCCGATCGTGGGGTGACGTTTTCCGCCTTGTTTGCCTGTGCCACCGAGGGTAACGCCTTGATAAATCAGCGTGTAGTTACCGACGATCGCGGTCTCCCCAATCACCACGCCCATGCCATGATCAATGAAAACCCCGCGTCCTATTGTGGCTCCAGGATGTATTTCAATGCCTGTGAAGAACCGTGCTAGGTGGGAAATGAACCGGGGCACAAAAGGCAAACCGAAGGTGTTGAGCCAATGGGCCACTCGGTACATCAGAAGTGCTTGAAAGCCGGGATAGCAGAAAATGACCTCTAGCCAATTCCGAGCCGCCGGGTCACGCTCAAAAATAATTTTAAAATCTTCCACAAGCGTATTTAGCAAGGTAAGTTACCCCGTAATAAAATTACTTAATAATTTTAGGCACAGTTCCTATCTTAGCGTGATCAGCACGTGGTCTCTTGCGATCGCCGTTCAGAATTTCTAGACTGAAGAGAATTTGCGCGCGGTGTTTGCTGAGTAGGGTGCAATTAAGCGGGTGTCGGTGCTTATTGATGGGGATGCTAGATGATTAGCGGGGCAGGGCAGCGGTAAACTAGAGACGTTCTGATAGGATTTGAAAATGAGGTCTGACGCTGAATCTAAGTCTGAAGCCTTAATCTTTAGCCCAAACCAAGTCGTCTGTATTGAACGGGGCCAGTTGAGGCTGTTTGCAGAAGTGGTGCAGATGGTGCCGGAACGATCGCGCTGTTGGGCAAGACCTATGGCGATCGCGCAGGTTATGCCAGACTCACTGTCACTCGGGTTGCTTCATGATCTGCGGGAAAGTGCCCATTTATTACTCCCGGCTGTTATGTTTCGAGCAGCATTGGATGTGGAAGTGATGCCGCTGATGACTGCGCTGTATCATCCGGAGAAGAGTGAGCTTGGGGAAGACGCGCTGTTAGAACTAAGGGCAGAATCAACAACCCGTCAGGCACTGCATCAGTTTGTTCAGGGTCTAAATTTTCAAGTCTAAATTTTCACATCTAAATATCGAGCGGTGGCCCAGCCTTGGGTGCCCTTATAGTCAATGGGGACCCAGATTTCGGTATTGCTGGAAATGCGATCGGTGCTGGTGACGGTGACGCGATCGCTGCAAGGGACGGTGGCGACCACACCCGTTAGTCCGGCTGACTGGCGAATATTCACCCTTTTAATGGAGCTAGGACAGAGCACGAGAACGCCGGATTGGACACAGGATTGAGCAACAGGGTTTACGGGAGTCGTGGTCGTGGCGGTGATGAACGTGGTAGCGGGGACAGACTGGCTGGGCTGGGGAGACGGCGGCTGGGGGAAAGAAATTTTGGAGGCGGAGACTTTGTTCCAGTTGGGTGCGCCGAGGAGAGACCAGCTAATTACAGCATAGAAGCCCACAATAATTCATTTCTCAGGGAATTCTGACGCTTTACCGGGAGTGGCACGGGGAATCAGGGTTAATAAAATTGCAGGCAAGGTTAAAAAATTTAGAAGAGGCGGCATAGTGGATGATAGAGATACTTGTCAGTGATTAGATTAGCAATTTTTCTTTTTTCAGTATACCCAAGTGAGTCCGGCATGGATCTAACCGTCGAACAACCCGCCCCTGAATGGTTTGGAATAGTTTGGATTGTGATGCTGTGCCCGATCGTGGGGGCCATGCCGCCCCTGTTGCGCAATAAGAGTGCGTGGGCAATCGTTCAGGGGTTAGTGTGCGTGGGAATGTCCCGGTTTATCTTCTTCTCCATGGACTTGCCCTTTGAAGGAACCCTGTGGGACATGGCTGCATTGATCGGCTTGGTAGTCGGCGGGGCAATCAAGGGTCGAAGTCTCCATCCGTGGAGTATTGCGACGGGTTATTTGCTGCACAATCCGGCGTCTGCGGGACTAGCTATTCTGTTGGGGGGAATTTCGCTTACGTTCTTTAGGCGAGAGCGGCAAGGGGCGCTGGTGATGCTGATGGTGTTTCCGTTGGTGACGCTGCTGCGATATCAATACAATCAGCCCCTGATTGTATTGACGGGATTGTTGTCCGTAGTGCTTTATTTTGTGATGGCTAGCCAGAATGCTCGTCAGTCGTCCAAGAAAGCGACCCAAACCAACGCCTTCAGTGGCGTGGCGCGGATCAGTGGCGGGGCACCCTCTATCTCGGACGCCAATTCCCAAGCCGAACTGAAGTTTTTTCGAGAAGATGCGGGCGTTGCTAAGTTAGGCGATCGGCTCTCTCCAATGAGGGCAGGGCAACCAGCGGCATTTTTATCGGAGTTGCAGCGAGATGGCTATGGGATTCCCGAAACCTGGGTGATTATGCCGGGAGATGATCTCGAACCTGTGATTTCATTGCTCCAGCCCACCCGCCAAAACCCGGCGATCGTTCGCTATTCCACGCTAAAATCATTGCCGCTAGAACCTAAGCCCGAGTCTACGGACGCACCATCCGATCGCCCCGATCGTTGGGAAGCCTTCAACCCCAACGACTTTCGCGGGACCATTGTCCATGCCTTCGATCGGGCGCGGGATCCGGTGGTACTGATGGCTCAGGCGAAAATTTGGGGCGTGTTTTCGGGATCGGTGCAACAGGTGATGCCGGGATATTTTTTGGTGAAGGTAGGGGATTTTCGGTTTGAGGTGCGATCGAATGGGGAGGTCTCGGGGGAGGGCGAGGTGCCGTTGCGCTTGGTGACGGAGGTGGCGAGTTTGTTGCAGCAAATCCAAAAGGAGTACGCATCGCAGATTCAGCAGCAGTTTGGCGGGTCCATTGTGCTGGACTGGATGCATGATGGCGAGACGTTGTGGATTGATACGGTGCGGTGATGGGTGCGGTTACGTGCATGTAATCCGATCAGTTGGGTTTTCACGATCGGGCGCACTATTCGCTATGCTGAAGAAGGTATTAAGCTGTGTGAACTTATCCCTTGATCCCGCTCCCTGATAGTTTATGAAGTGTGTCATCAATCGCCGAGCGAAATTCTCGGCAAGTCATCGTTATTGGTTGCCGGAGTTGAGCGAAGCTGAAAATGCGGCGCAGTTCGGCCCTTGTATGCGCTTTCCGGGTCATGGTCACAATTACATTTTGTATGTGTCGATGATTGGGGAAGTGGATGCAAATGGTATGGTGCTGAACTTGTCGGATGTGAAGCATGTGATACGGAACGAAGTGACGGAACCGTTAGATTTTTCCTATCTCAATGAGGCATGGGAAGACTTTCAGCAGACGTTACCTACAACGGAAAATTTGGCACGGGTGATTTGGAATCGCCTTTCGCCCCATTTGCCGCTAGTTGATATCAAGCTAATTGAAAATGAAAACCTCTGGGCTGAATACCAAGGAAATGCTATGGAAGCTTATTTGACGGTTAATACGCATTTTAGTGCGGCGCATCGCTTGGCCCATGTGGATCTCAGCTTTGAAGAAAATTCCGAGATCTTTGGTAAATGTGCGCGAATCAATGGTCATGGTCACAACTACCATGTCGATATCACCGTCAAAGGTGATATTCATCCGCGTACGGGGATGATTGTGGATCTGGTTGCGTTGCAGGAGACGATCGATCGTCTGATCATCCAACCGATGGATCATTCGTTTCTGAACAAAGATGTTCCGTACTTTGAGCGGGTCGTTCCAACGGCAGAAAATATTGCAGCCTACATGGTCAAAACGTTGCAGGGTCCTATTGCCGACCTCGGTGCGCAACTCTACAAAGTGAAGCTTTACGAAAGCCCAAACAATGCGTGCGAAGTCTATGCAAGTTTCTTGCAGGACGCATCGATTGAGTCCATAAAGGCACCTGAATTGGCAGCGGTTTAAGCCTTTACTATTACAATTTTAGGGCGGTCGAATAATCCTGTTCGATCGCCCTATTTTTAATATGATACGATATCTCATGAAGTACGTTCAAATTTTGAGTAATAAACGTTTAATGCAATGGCTAAGGATTTATTTCACGACTGTGTGAAAGAGGCTCTCATCAAGGATGGCTGGAACATTACAGATGATCCTTACGAACTCCGGGTGGGGGGTGTTGAAATGTACATTGATTTGGCAGCAGAGCCGATTATCGCAGCTCAAAAAGAAGATCTAAAAATTGCAGTAGAAGTAAAGTGTTTTAATGGAGCCTCTAATATCTCTGAATTTCATACAGCACATGGTCAGTTTTTGGATTATCGTTACGCACTAGAGGAAGAAGAACCCGATCGAGTATTGTATTTAGCCGTGCCAGAAAAAGTCTATCAATCCTTTTTCTCGTTACAATTCATCAAACGGGTGATTCAAAGAAGCCAAATCAGTTTGGTGATTTACGAACCGGATGAGGTGAGAATTGTCCAATGGATCAAGTAGAACGCTATCGCAGTTATATTCAGCAGCTCTTGTCTGATCGGGCTAGTCGATCGATGAAGAGCATTTTGAGGCATTCTCTCAAGGTAGAACCCCAAACTATTTTCGATCGTGACCACGATCATTATCAGCTTGTATATGTTGGCTGGAAACGGAATGGATTTCGAGACTATGGTTGTTTGTTACATTTAGACATTAAAGACGGAAAGATCTGGGTTCAGTACGATGGAACAGAAGGCGGGATTGCTCATGAATTGGTAGAGTTGGGCGTTCCTTCATCGGATATTGTTTTGGGCTATCAAGCCCCGGAGATGAGACTCCATTCTAATTTTGCGATCGCTTAGCCATTGTTTAATAGAGGATAGATTATGGTCTTTGGATGATCACTTCAGAGATGCGCGATCGATCGCGTTTGCTAATGCCGACGAGACGGATGTAGGCGCTTGGATTTTCGGCTAGACAGGCTTCAAGGGCAGCTATTGCTTCATTAGGGCTATTGCCTTCAAAGGTGCCGTAGCACGTCCAAGCGCCTGTTTTAAATCGACGTAAATCGACCGTTTCAATGCCGATGCGATCGCCTAAGCGCAAGATGCTATTAATCTCATGAACGGCTTCAGGAGTGATGCGAGAGTGGGCTGGGATGGGAGTGGGAATAGCCGTTGAAACGGGTGTTTGGATTAGGGTTTGAACGGGCGCGATCGCGGGCCTGATGCCATGGTTATAGTCTTCGACCAGACGAAGTTCGTGGATGCGGCGTTGTTCTTGGACGATTTCATGGCCGACGGAGATCAACTGTGCGAGTCCGAAGTTAGGACTCTGGAATTCGGGCGGCTTCTCAGTCGAGTTGATCACCCGTGCGGAAATTGCCTCAAAGCCGATCGATTGAATGAATTGAGCCACCTGTTCATCATACAACCGCGATCGCAGCGCACCATAAAAATCGATTGACTGTGTAGGAAAAGTATCAATCAGTTTTACAACGTCAGATGTATTCACCGAATCTGCCGCAAAGATACCCGACACAATCCCAATGCGATCGTCTCTTGTCGGCTCCCAGTAGTACTTTTCCATCCGTCCATCGCGCACCAGTGGACCGTACAGCGTCGAAAAATCGTTGCCAGTGACGATGATGGGAATTCGCTGAGTCGGTGAACTGTCGTAGCTGCCGGGAAGCTGCACGTTCGTGGGCGTGTCGGCGATGTTCATTAGGGTGCCGTTGACAAGCTGCGTGTTGACGGTGTACTGCGTCATTTGGTCCACGCGACCAATCCCGGCGTCGATATCCTGAATAACCAAGACGGCCATTTTCCCGCGAACTTTTACCATTTCTCCCGCTTCCCGGTAGCGCACCCGAATCAACCGGGCGGGGTCGCCTGCATCTGGGCTTTCCAGTTCTCCAGCAGACATCTGCACCACTTGAATGCCCATTTTTTCAAACACCAGATCGCACTGAAAGCTCTTGCCTTCGCCTTTCCGCCCGTGAATACCTAGGAGCAATGGAACTTTGACGTTGGGGAGGTTTAGGTAGTTTTTGGTGATGTGGATGGCGAGCTTGTTGAGAAAAGCAGGTGCAATGTAGAACGCCATGACAGACCGGGACTCAAGGATTTGAATAGCACGGATTATATCAGGGTTTGGATCTGGAAACGAGGTCCGATCGCATCGATTGTAGTCAATGGTTTGGGGACGGGGAGTATGGGGATGAGCGATCGCGCAGATCGTCGTCTCAAATAACATCAATTCACTAAATCACTGAATCAGGAGCACCAAAGAGATCATTCTTTTAAAATGCACGGAACTTGATGAGCTTGATGAAGGCGGCGTTGCAGCATACGACGCAGTTTCCGATTTCGGTGAAGGCAGTGCAGCGGGCGGTGGCGTGGTGGCGGGATATAGATCGAATCCGAACCCTAGAGGGCAACTACATTACCAATCTATCCAGTAAAAACAGTAGATATCAGCTTCACAAAAAATGTCCCCTATGGAGGATGCTTGTTGCCGGATAGATGCTTAGCTTTGGCACTGTTGTCAGCCGTGAAAACGACAATTTCTTTATTAAAGGCGGATTAAGTAGATGCCTAGAGTGCAAGAATAAAGCTCATTAAAATTTTAAATCAGGTCAGCAAAACTAAAGTGTTGCGTTAGATTATTGATCTAACGCTGTATGGCAGATTAAAAGACTAGATGGTGTGAACGGATTCGATATCGGGATGACAGGATTCGAACCTGCGGCATCCTGCTCCCAAAGCAGGCGCGCTACCAAGCTGCGCTACATCCCGTCTCTTCAGACCTACAAAGAATAGCACACCTTTGTAGCAAATCACTTTGTCTGATAAAACTCATTCAGAATCCCGCTTCCAAACTGCGATAAACTAAGCCCACACTACTTCCCTCCCTCATGCCGCGCCTCAAATCCGCCGACTGGCCCATCGAAAATTTACCGGGTCTCTCTGAATCCGATCGCAATACCCTTACAAATCTGGGCTTCACCTCCACCTTCGACCTTTTACGTCAAGCCTGGAGTATCGGTGGAAAAGAAACTCTGTCCGCCCGATCGGGTCTCCACATTCAGCACATCCAAAAGTGGGTCGCCCTGTCTGACCTCGCCCGAGTCCCTAACGTAGGCTGTGAATACTGTGGTGTCCTTCTACATTCCGGCATCGCCACCCTAGAACAACTGTCCCGGACTCCCGCCGGACCCCTTCACCGCCAAATTGCCCGCTTCCAAGTCGCCTTATTTCGCAACCCCGATCGAATCCCCGACCTTGGCCAAGTCAACATCTGGACCCAACAAGCCACAACTCTTCACCACCAAGAAAAGATCCAAAAAACCCAAAAAATTCAACCCCAAAACCCCAACCCTCCGACGTAGGATGCGTTGAGCGAAGCAACGCCTCATTCCAGTTCCGATCTCCGGTCCCGCTATCCCCAAAACCACCCTTCCGGATCAATCCGGGTACCAAAACATCCCCTTAATTCCCTCCGGATCCGGCGTAAATCCCAAGTTTTTATAAAAATTGACCACCTGAGGATCCGCAAACAGCGTGATATTGCTAATATCCTCATTCCGTAATTTCTTAATCGTAAACTTCATCAGCGCCTTGCCCAGCCCCTTACTCTGATAATCCGGATGCACTACCACATCCCAAATCGTCGCATTGAACGCATGATCAGACGTCGCCCGTGCAAAGCCAATCATGCGCTTACGCACACCCTTTTGCTCCCACATCGACGTCACTAAAAAGCTGTGTTGGATCGCCTTCTTAACCTTACGGAGTGGACGCCGGGACCAGCCCACCGCATCACATAGCTCCTCCAATTCATACAGATCGATCTCACGCTCCGTGCTAAAAAACATGCGCGTTGTCGATCGATCATCTCCCTCAAACGAGGAATAATTCTCCACAGTCGCCGTCGAAACCGCCGAGACCTCGGAGGATCCACTGAACAAACTTTTCCAGAAACCCATGCGGACGCGGCACACAGCACTAAATGAACTTCAATAATATTATATCGTGATTGCATCGCTGGATTAAACGCAGGGCCAGATCAAGTTTCAACCGACGGGTCTGATCGCTTTATGGCTTCATCACATTCATACCGATCGATTCCGCAATAAAACACATATATCGATCGATTTAGGGCATTCTTGTCTAAGGTCAACTTTAAATTCAGTCATTAAGGCTCCACCTTTAAAGATTGATGTTGCAACCAACCCTAAAATGCCGACCTCTAGGCGACACACCACTTTTCTATGGCTCTGGGTCTGAAACCAACGACGCTCGAACTTCTCAAGCGCTTTAACCGAGCGTTTCCCCAGTTCTATGAGCAGTTTGTCAGCAGCGACGTCCAACTGCAGAATCTGCGGCTTGCCTACCAGCTTTACCGCACCCGGCAAGCCATCATCGAACTTCGGCCCGACGGAACGAAGAGCGCCTTGCACTTTGCCTATCGGAACCAATCTTTTCTCCTCAGCGACATCTTCGGAGTTCTCGCGGCCTATGGGTTAACCATTCATAGCTTGAGCTTATATGGGCAAATCTATCCGCCTATGCTGGTGTTTATCAAGCTGATTGTCTCGCGCAGCGGTAAAGCCCTCACCGAAAAAACCTCCGAAAACGTTTGCCGCGCCGTCCGAGAAGCACTGGCTGGACGCTTTGAAGTTGAAGAAATGTTGGCGGTAGAGTTCAACCTGGACGCTGGACTGGAACAGGTCGAGACAGAATTTTATGTGGATCCTGTTTTTCACTTGCCAGCTCTGCTGATCGAAGCCGATAACCAACCCGGTCTTTTCTATAAAGTGATGTACGCCATTTGGCAGGAAGATCTGCTGGTGGTCAACGCCAATCTACTCGTATGGCGAGGAAGAACGCGACTGATTTTATACCTATTGGGTCCGAATGAAAGCCTTATCCCGGAGTATCTAGGGCAAAAAATTGCTGAAGGGGTAAAACAGCGTCTCCTCGGACGACGATTCTAGCGATCGCATCCGCGTTACGATAGACCATGGTGATTTAAATTCCGCCATGATGAAGATCGACACAACCAAACTAGATGTACATTCCGACTGGATTCCTGCCGAATCTGGAGATTCGAGTGCCCCAACCTTAGTTTTCATCCATGGCTGGCTCCTTAGCCGTCGCTACTGGGAACCGTTGATCGACACGCTCAAGGTTGATTTTTCTTGTCTTTCCTACGACCTCCGGGGATTTGGGACCGCTCATGAATCCATTGATAAATCGTTGAATGAGCCGAATCTTTACACCCTAGAAGCTTACGCAAAGGATCTACAGACCTTACTCGACGATCGCGGCATCGATCGGGCTTGGTTGATTGGACATTCCCTTGGAGGGAGCATTGCATTGTGGGGCGCACATTTGATGGGCGATCGGATTTCTGGCGTCACTTGCGTGAATGCTGGGGGCGGTATTTATTTGAAAGAAGAGTTTGAGACGTTTCGCAATGCGGGACAGCAAATGCTGAAGTTTCGGCCTAAATGGCTGGCAAATGTACCGCTGCTTGATCGTGTCTTTGCCCAAGCATCCGCTTGTCAAAATCTCGGACGAGCGTGGGGACGCCAGCGCCTCGTAGATTTTGTATCCGCTGACTTTACTGCGGCAAAAGGGAGCTTGCTCGAATCAACCACCGAAGCCGAGGTTCATCGGCTTCCACAACTCGTCTCCGAACTCCAGCAACCGGTCCACTTTATTGCTGGCGATCTCGATCGGATTATGGAACCTCGCTATGTACGACACTTAGCCAGTTTTCACCCAAAATTCCAGCAGTGCAACGACAGCGTTCTCGAACTGACCCATTGCGGCCACTTTGCCATGGTGGAGTATCCCGATCGGGTAGGCAATGCGATTCGGAATGCCATAGCCCAAGCCCAAATTAAAACACCATGAAAAATCAGGCAAGCAATCAGGCCAGCAATCACCCAAGACCCAAAGCGGCAAGTTTTCAACCCTCCAACGCCTTGTTCCAACCCTGGGGAAGGCCCGTACTGTTGATCCTTTTTGTTGGGTTAATGGTGCGATCGATCATTGCCTTCAAACTCCCACCGGGCTATGACGAAGCCTACTACTACCTCTACACCCAAAACCCCGCTTGGAGCTTCTTTGACCATCCGCCCATGGTGGCGCTAACGACTGCACTGGGTCTCTGGATCTCTGGCGATCAGGTGTCGCAGTTGACGATTCGCGTTGGCACATTGCTCACTCACACCGCAACGTTAGCCGTTTTGTACTTGGCCGCTGTCCGACTCTTCGGTGAGAATATCGGACGATTAACCCTGCTTTTAGCCTCGATCGTTCCAATTTTTTTGGTTGCCTTCGGAACCTTGACCTTGCCGGACGGGCCGCTTATGTTTTTTTGGGTGGTCGTGCTGTGGGGAAGTGCTGAAGAATTCTTCGGGGCATGGGATGGGACAGAACTCCCGTCCAACCGCGATCGGCTGACCGACCAACCTAATGATCACCTAGTCTATCGCCCCAGCTATCGGCTAGCCATCTTGGGCCTTTTTGTGGGGCTGGCCTTTACAAGTAAATACCATGGAGCCATTCTGGGAGCTGGGCTAGTCGGATTTTGTCTTACAGCACCGCCCTTTCGGCGTGCCCTTTGGTCGCCGTGGCTTGCCTTAGGTCTAGTCGCTTTTATGGTTGCGATCGCTCCGGTGATGCTTTGGAATGCAAACCACGACTGGATTTCATTCACCTTCCAAGCTGGACGTAGCGTTCCAGCGACATCCTACAACCTGTTACGACTTCTCGAAGTGATCGGCATCCAATGTCTGTACCTATTTCCCACGATCGGCGTGCCGCTCCTCTGGGTCAGCGCCCGCGATCTGCTCCAACAAATCCGCAGTCCGTTCATCCGTCGATTGCGCCCTAATCAGCCCGAAATTATCCTGAAAAAACGGCTGGTTCTCTGGCTTTCCGCCCCCGTTTTTTTGACCTTTACGCTGATTGGCGGTTATCGACAGGTGCTCCCAACTTGGACCATGCCGGGATGGTTTGTGGCGACAATATTGCTGGCGATCGCGGTGGATCGATGGCAGCAAAAAGCCCCCAAGATCATCCATAGGTGGCTCATTGGTACAAGTTTAAGTATCCCCATCATCCTTGCGCTGACCCTATTTCACATTAGCGACGGGATTGCCCAAAAACCCAGTCAGAACGCCCTATTGGGCGGATTGATTCCAGCTAGTCAGGACCCGTCCATTCAGCTTCTTGATGTGGTCCAACTGCGCAACCGTTTCAGCCAAAACCCAGCCCTCATGCGTGCCCTGAAAAGGAGTGACTTCGCCTTCAGCAACCGCTTTCACTTGGCCGGACATTTTGCCATGGCGATCGATCCGCTTTTCCCCATCCCCATGACTTGCTTTGACGCACGGGACATGCGCGGGTTTGGCTATTGGTCGAAGGCGACGGATTGGGTTGGCAAAACGGGACTTTACCTTACCACCGACGAGTTTCAGACGCCTCCAGAAGATTCGGCGAAGACTTTTCTTCCTTACTTCAAACAGTTTGAAAAGGTGGGTGATGTTGCTCTAACCCGAGGCGGTATCACGGTCAACCGTATTCATATTTACCTCGGCAAGACGCTCATTAAGCCCTACCCCCGTCCGGCCCAAAGTAGCCTGGGGGCATAGCTTTGTGAAATGGGGAACTCAGAGGGATCCCATTTGGTCTACATTGTTTAAAGATATTCAGTAAAGTCTCAGGTTGGGATTATGCGATCGCCTTGGAAATCAGCAGTATTAAGTCAGGTTTTACTCCTGAGTATGGGGTTTGGCTGGGTGAGCACGCCCGCTCAATCGGCTGAGAATGTTGCTAACAGTGGTGCCATACGAGTTGCTGAAAAATTACCCAATGAACCGATCGGCGCATCTGCTGTTGTCAGTAGAAACCAGGTTGCTCAGCTTGTCGAATCGTTTCGGTCGATCGCCCAGCAGTCTACAACGATGAAGTCCACGACGCTTTACAGTGAGTGGCGCGTCAGCAAACAAAATATTGGTCCCTGGACTCAACAATGTCTCTCGGCAGAAACCACCCCGGAGGAGTTCGACAGCAATCCGGGAACAGCATCCAAGGTTGTGACCTGCGTTATTGGGAGAGTCTTCAATACAGAATACAAGAATACCGATCGCGATGAAGTTCTAGCCGTTCGTCGCACAGCCGCTTGGTGGATGACAGGAGACACCAGTCGTTACAACAGTCCCGGTACAGCCGCTTATACCCAACGAGTCCTAGACGCCTATCAGAGCCGAATTTCCATTGCCAGTGCTCCAAGGGCTGAAAACCCAAACAAACCGATCGCAAAGCCTGCGAGTCAGCCTGCGGATCAACCTGAAAAATCAAAGCCCGCCATCGTCAAGCCTACGAAGACTCCAGAGAAGAAACCGATCTCCAAACCCAGTGGACCGTCTACCGATAAGGTAAAACCAGTCGCAGCGGGTCGCAGTACGCCCTACGATCGGTATATGAAAGCAGGCTATGATGCCGAAAAAGCACAGCAACCCACAACTGCACTGACTTTTTTTAACCGTGCCCTTGATGAGCGACCCGGTGACACTTACGCCACCACCGCTATCCAAACCCTTGAAAGTAAACCAGTGGTTTCACCGACGACCCAACTACCCGTCAAAGCTTCAGCTAAACCAACGCCCTCCTCAAAAGGCAGCGTCATTGTTCCAACGCAATATCCAAGTAGGGCTTTCTAGAACGAACCCAGATGCATGCCTTCGGGGCTTTTTTGGTAAAGAACGCCTAACCTTGCTTATCCATTGCTCCGTTATTCACCCTAGCTTTACCCCATATCTCCCGCCCTATGAACTCTCTTCTCAAACCTGTTGTTTTGCTTAGTACACTCTTGGGGACCGGAGCGAGTGCGATCGTTTTTGCAAATCCCGTTCAAGCGGCGGAGTGGGTTAAGGTCACTGAAAACGCAGCGAAGGACAGCTTCTTTATCGATAGCAGCACCATTAAAAAAACTGGCAACATCGTTACCTACTGGGAATATCGCGAATTCGTAGAACCCAACAACGCCTTCCTCGAAAACAAGCCTGAACAAGACAAACCGCTCTACGGCGTGGTAATTCGATGGACAGCAGACTGCGGAGCCAAAACTCAGCGTCTTCGCCGAGTCAACGCTTTTACCACAAATCGAGAACTGCTCCAGCGCTTTGATTACGGTGAAACGGGAACCCTCAGTCAACCTCGCCCCGGCAGTAGCGGCTATGAAGTCCTCGAAACCGCGTGCAACCCCAAAAAATTAGAATCCAGCAAGCCCATCACCAAGTCCGGAGGCGTCAAGCTAGGAGAAACCAGAACGGGAAGCACGTCAACATCCACCCAAGCGCCTCGCATCCTTTAGGACTTCAAAGTAGGGCGTCCAGGTCGATTAAGTTCCTTGCATTTTGCTTTAGCGGCATCAAAGGCGACTTGATAGTGTTTGTCGCCCAGCAGGAGGTCGCCGTAAAACTCGTAGGGCATTCCACTATAAATCGGCAGCGGCGGATCTTCGGGATAGTCTTCCTGTGCTTCGACGATCGCTTCTTGCAGGTCCGGAACGTCCAGGTAGTGCGCCGGAAAGTAAAACAGCTCTTCACCATTCTTCTTGAAATGCCGAAAGCTCGGGTCAATTCGCGTGATTCCATCGGCAAGTTCTAGCTCCACCCAGGCGTGCTCCATAGGCGATTCATCTCCCAGCTTCAATAAAAAACCCTGCACGTACCGAATCTCTGCCGTATCTCCCACCTCAGAAACCAGCGCGATCGCCGCATTCGATGCATTGTCGAAGGGCGTTGTGGGTTTCGAGGCGATGGTTTTCCCAAGGCTACTCGATCGGGCAGAATCCAATTGAATTACTTTATCCATGGGTGTCTTCACAGCGCTCAAAGGCTTAGCTTAATAACTTTAGTTTATCAAGATTTCAGTAGACACAGACTGCTTCAGCCATTTAACGGATTATGCCTAAGTCAGAATTGAGACTGAAAACTTAGCGCAATCGATCAAGACTTCAGGGCAGGGGCCGATCGGGTGGCCGCTTGATTTAAGAAGATCATCCAGTCATTGAGAGTCTCGAAGGCTGTGGGATCGCAGCTTCCGTCGTACATCTCTCTATCGTAGATATCCCGATCGTGCGTCTCCATTGACCCTACGATCGAACCTGTCGGGTCAAACTCCTGCCAAAACGCTTCCATGCAGGTCATTTCCCAATCAAACCAACAAATTAACGGTAATTGTAAATCGACTACCATCCGATCGCTGGGCACCAAGCGTCCTACTACTAGCCCCGAGGACTCCGCTAACGACCGATACACAAACTCCACCACCTCGGAGCGAATGCCCAACGGTCGCCAAAACCGCTGATGCCAGTCATTAACCGCATACTCCGGACGATCTGATAGCGATCGATTCACCCGTCGCCGCAACTTTAAATCAGGACTCATGTCTGAGTAGGCTCTCAGGGTCTGCCACCTATTTTTGATTTCATGACCTAGCCGATTCAGCATGATACTCCCAGAACCTTTCGGCTCGCCCCAGACGACACATATGGAACACAAGACAAACACAAGACTATTCTCGCCTGATAGTTTAAACAAAGACCCGTCAAGAAACGTCAAGAAAATTTCACTTTTCATAGTATTCCCCATCTCTAAAGCAAATTAAAGATCACTCCCCAAATGCTTCTAGGCCCGTTGGTATTAAGCAAGCTGTTCCGTAGGCAGCCTCGGTCTGCAATGCTGCACAAATGGGCACTCCGATCGCTGTCGATCGCACGGTTTGCCATGGCCTATTTTGAGCACCGCCGCCTGCGGTGTAGACCTGGGTCAGGGGGCTTGATCCAAGCGTTTGTAACAGTTGATAGGCTTGGGCTTCGATGCGGGCCATGCTTTCGAGGAGTCCTTGGAGGAATAGGCGATCGTCTGTGGGCTTTGGCGTCAGACGAGGTGAGAGCAGGGGATCACAAATGGGAAACCGTTCGCCCGGTTTGAGCAGTGGATAGTAGTCGAGTCCGGTGGACCGATGTGGATCGATTTGCTGACTCAAAGCCGTAATTTGTTCTGAGGTGAAGAACGATTTGAGGACTGCGCCCCCAGTGTTGGATGCGCCCCCTACGAGCCAGCGATCGCCCGAGGGCAAACTTAGCCGATGACTATAGATTCCATAGCGAGCGTCTTCAATTCGAGTTGCGCTGAGGAGCTTGATCACTAGGGTTGATCCCAGAGATGTGACGGCTTCTCCGATGTGGGTCGCTCCGCTGGCGAGAAAGGCGGCAATGCTGTCGGTGGTTCCGGTATAGACGAGACAATCCGCCGGAATCGAAAACCGATCGCACCACTGAGACTGAATCTCACCCACTGCGGCACCGGGCGATCGAACCTCGGGCAAACGCGATCGGGCCTCGGGCATTAGGGACTGGAGCAGCCACTGGGGATAGCACAATGCCTCCACGTCGTAGCCAAGTTTTAGCGCATTGTGATAGTCGCTAATACCGAGCTTCCCATGGAGCAAAAACGCCAGCCAGTCCGCCTGATGGAGAAATGCAGCGGACGCGTCAAACTCTGGCTGTTGCTGGAACCATCGAAACTTGGCGAAGCTGGATGTGGCATTGACCACCGTGTGATGGGCGGGGGCGATCGATTGGATATCCAGCACTTGATCAATGGCACGCGCGTCGTGGTACATCAACGGTTCGAGCAGCACCTCCCCTTTGGCATCACATAGCACCACCGTTGAAGAAGTGCCATTAATCGCAATTCCCGAAAGCTTCGATCGCACAATCTGGGGCAACTGTCCTATCAGATCCCCAAGCGCCGATCGCCAAGAATCCGCCGTTTCCGCCAGACCCGTCACTCTCGACTGCGCCACAATAGTTTGCTGGCTATCAATAGCGATCGCCCGTGCCCCACTCGTCCCGAAATCAATCCCCAACCGATATCGCGTGCCCTTCACCATTCTCAATTCAGATGCTGCTTCACCCATGCCACCGCACCGTCCAAATCCGCCACGACATCGCCCTCCGGAAGAGGTGGACGAGGAATCATCACTACGGGCATCCCCATTTCTCTGGCCGCGACAATTTTGGCGTAGGCCGCATTACCGCCGCTGTTCTTACTGACGATCGCACCAATACGGTAGTGGGCCAGCAGCTCTTTTTCGTGGGCCACATCAAAGGGGCCTTGATCCAGCAAGATTTCGCCCGGTGGCAGACGCAGCGTAGGTTCGGGCTGGGTGATCATGCGCATCAGGAACCAGTGCGATCGAAGTTTTGAGAAGACGCTCAACTCTTGGCGTCCGATGGTCAAAAACACGCGATCGGCAATCTCCGGGAGCTTATCCGCCGCCTCTTCTAGGGTACCTGCCTCGATCCAATAATCATCCGGGTGACGAACCCACGGTGAACGAGAGAACAACACCCTCGGAACGCCGACGTTTGCTGCGGCCATTGCGGCATTGAGCTTAATTTGGACCGCAAACGGATGGGTCACATCTACGAGCAAATCCACCTGCTCATCTTTCATATACTGAGCCAGTCCCGCCACGCCCCCAAACCCGCCCAACCGTACTCGACCGACGATCGGTACATTGGGCTTTGGTGTTCGGCCAGCGAGAGATGCAATGGTTTCTACGTTGGGGAGGGAGGCAAGCTGAGGAATAAGCTTCGCAGAGTCACCTGTCCCGCCCAAGATTAAGATTCTAGTCATAACGAAATCCAGCAGCTACCACTCATTTGTAACAAATTTAACTTCAAAATTTTAAACCCTCTATTGTACATAGACTAGTCCGAATTCAATCCCTCAAATATTTCTCCTTAAGAAATCGTAACGATCGTTCGTAATCTTTAGTCTTCTCAGGTCTCATTCATCCATTGCCAAAGCGATTTTAGTCAGTGGTAAGATGTTCTCTAAGCTAGGGGTGTTCACTGCCGCGAGATGCGAGACCATACCATTGGATTTCACGCGACAGATGGACTGAGAAAACCACCCTTAGAACCTGACTGGGTAATTCCAGCGTAGGGAAGCTCTT
>ENA-OFCI01000289-OFCI01000289.1-metagenomes-genome-assembly--contig:-NODE-289-length-33111-cov-4.024292_pt1 | contig 33111 bp, 30 predicted proteins | sample MGYA00153391_OFCI01 | MGnify analysis MGYA00153391
TTCGTAGCCTCTGCCATCGCCAACACTGGGCCGGCAACGCCTCCGATCGTATCGAGCGCCTGGCGCAAACCGAATGCTGCGCCCCGAATTTCCGGTGGCGTAATGTCGGCGACGAGAGCGTCGCGCGGGGAATCCCGAATTCCCTTGCCGATTCGGTCGAGAAAACGGGCTGCGAAGACCGCGACGATCGACCCCGCCAATGGAAAGATCGGCTTCGTTATGGCCGAGAGTCCGTAGCCGACGATCGTCAGGAGTTTTCGCTTGCCGATGCGGTCTGAGATGACGCCTGAAAACATCTTCGTAATCGCCGCCGTCGCCTCGGCGACACCCTCGATCACCCCGACCGTGACCAGACTCGCACCGAGCGTGTCGACGAGAAAGAGCGGCAACAAACTATGCACGAGCTCCGACGAAACGTCCATGAACAGTGCGACGAAGCCGAGAGCGACGACACTGTTGGGAACGTCGCGCCAACTCCGGGGCTTGGATCGTGCCATATGCTATCCCGTCGACACGTTACGGCCATGAAATGACGTCAACGGCCGAGTAACGACGGTATCGGTGCCGATTCGACGCGGATGCGAGCGTCAACAGTCCAAGCGCCGCGTTCGTCGACCACGACGGGATTGCAATCGATTTCCGCGATTGAGGGGAAGCGGCTGACGAGCCGATCGATTCGAGCGACGATGTCTTCGAACGCCGCGATATTTTTCGGCGGTGCGCCGCGATACCCGCGTAAGAGCGGCGCGCAACGCAGTTCGGAGATCATCTCGCGCGTGTCGCCCACCTCGAGCCCGGCGAGGCGAAGCGCGACGTCGTTTTCAATTTCGATCGTGGTGCCGCCGGCGCCGCACGCGACGAGCGGGCCGAGTGCCGTGTCGCGCATGGCGCCGACGAACATCTCGATGCCTTTGGGTGCCATGCGTTCCACGACGAAACCCGTGAGCGCGTGACCATCGCGTTCGAGACGGTCGCGCATTTCCAGCGCCAACACGGCGGCCGCTTGGGGATCGGCAATATCGAGGCGCACCGCACCGTGCTCGCTCTTATGAAGCAGCGTCGGTGCGATCGCTTTGAGCGCGACCGGAACGCCGATCTCGCGCGCGGCGCGCGCGACGTCGTCGACCGAGCTGACGATCTGCTGCGCCATGCGTGGGACGCTGAATGCGTCGAGCAGCGCTGCCACCGATGCGGGCGACAGCCAACCCGTACCCGCGTCGAGCGCGCTTGCAACGATCGCGCTTGCCGCTTTTACGTCGATTGCGTTTGGCATGCGGGCCGACTCGTGCTCGCCTCGATTTCTCGCGCGCACGATTTTAGAAAGCGCGAGCGCGGCGTCTTCAGCGAATGTCAAGAAGGGCGTGTGTTGCGGAAGATCGTTGAAACGGGGCCGCGCGCTCGCAGAAAGATATGCGGCCACGATCGGTTTGATCGAATCCACACCGGCTTCGGCGATCGCACGTACGGCGTCGCCTGCGCCTGCAACGAACGGTGGAACGTAGACGGCGATGATCGCATCGACGTTCGCATCTGCCGCAACGATCGAGAGCACGACGCGATACGCGTCGGCGCTCGCCATCGCGGTCATGTCGATCGGATTCGAGAGACCGGCATTGGGGCCGAGCACTTCTCGTAGCCGTACGGTCGTGGCTTCTTGCAAAACGGAAACCTCGAGGCCATGGGTCGCGCATGCATCGGCACACAGAATCGCTGGGCCGCCGGCGTTGGTCACGATCGCGACGCGATTTCCGCGCGGGAGCGGTTGCGATACGACGATCGCCGCAACATCGAATAACTCTTCCAACGTATCCGTACCGATGATGCCGGCACGCTCGTAGAGCGCATCGATTCGCGCCGGTGAGGTCGCGACGAGCGCACCGGTGTGCGATCCGGCGGCACGAGCGCCCGCACCCGTACGGCCACCCTTGATCGCGACGATCGGTTTTTTCGCGCCGACGCGGCGCGCGATGCGCGCGAATTTGCGCGCGTTGCCAAACGATTCGAGATAGAGGAGGATAGCGGATGTTTGCGGATCGCTTTCCCAATATTGCAGCAGGTCGTTACTCGAAACGTCGGCTTGATTACCCGTCGAAACGAACGACGAGAGACCGAGGCCGAGTTCTTTTGCGAAGTCGACGATCGCGAGACCGAGCGCACCGCTTTGTGAGAGAAACGCAAGCCTTCCCGCAACGGGTCGCTGCGGACCGAACGTTGCGTGCATGCGTACCGCGGGATCGGTCGTGATTATCCCGAGGCAATTCGGACCGACCAGGCGCATTCCGGCGTCGCGCGCGATCGCGAGAAGTTCGTGCTGACGCGCTTTTGACTCGTCGCTCCCGATCTCGGCGAAACCCGAGCTGATGACGACGAGCCCTCGAACGTTTTTTGCGGCGCAATCGCGCGCGATGTCGCTGACGGCGCTTGCGGGAACCGCCACGATCGCAAGATCCACCGTTCCTGGAATCGCACTGACGCGTGGGTACGTTCGCAATTCCCCAATCATCGTGGCGCGCGGATGGACGAGCGCGATGCGCCCGGTATAGCCAAAACCGACGAGGTTGCGCAAGATCGACGAACCGATATTGTCGGCGTGCTCGGAAACGCCGACGATCGCGATCGATTGCGGTTGGAAGATCGGCTCGAGGCTAGCGACGGTCGCGCGACGTTCGCGCTCTTCGAACCGTGCGATCGTTTCATCGGAAAACGCGGTGGGAAGCGTGATGCGAATCGTTCCGCCCTCGTGGTGCACGTCGGTTGGGAAACCGGCATTGGTAAAGACGTCGAGCATCGCGCGATTCTCGGGCATGACGACGGCTTCGAAGATCTCGATGCCGTTCTCACTCGCGATCTCGGCGAGCCTGCCGAGCATGATCGTCGCGAGTCCCCGGCCCTGATAGATCTCCGTCACCGCGAACGCGACTTCCGCGCGATTGGGATCGATACGCATCATGGCGGCGTGTGCGATGATGCGACCGTCCATCGTCTGCGCGACGATCGAGAGACCGCTCGTATCCGTCGCTTCGTGCAAAAGTTCTTCGACCGCCGTTTCGATCGTCGTTGCATGAAAGAAACGGAAGCGCCGGCTTTCGGGCAAGAGCCCGCCGACGAAGGCTTCTATCTGTTCGGCACGGAGATCGCGCGCCTCGTTGATTTCGATGGTTTCTCCACCCGCGAGAGTGACGTCGATCGAAGCGACTCGGAAATGTATGGTCATCGTTCGGGCAAACGGAGCGTCTTCGCGTTGGAAGCGGGAACCACGACAACCGGCACGCGACTACAGCAGGCGATACGCTCTGCGACACTTCCGACGAAGAGTCGATTGAGACCACGACGTCCGTGCGTTCCGACGATGATGAGATTCGAATCCCGCGTCGCGGCCATCGATAGGATCGCATCCGCAGGCTCGCCCTCGGCAACGACGCTTTCGGATACGACGCCATGATCGCGCGCGCGATCCGTTTGCATGGCGAGAAGCCGAACGACATTCGACATCGCGTCGGAGGCCGAGGTATCGGTGTCGAGAAACTCGCGCGTTTTTACAACCGTGCAGAACACGAGACGCGCTTCATCGGCTTCCGCGAAAGATCGTGCGAAAGCCGCGGCAGCGTCGCTCGGATCGGAATCGTCTATCGCGACGAGAATACGATCGAAAACCACGTGTGCGTCGCTCCATTCGGCGGGCACGATGAACGTTGGGACACTGGCGCGGCGCAAGACGCTTCCAGCGACGCTTCCCATGACGGCGCGCTCGAATCCCCGTTTTCCTTGCGTTCCCATCACGATGGCGTCGACGGTTCGTGCTCTCGCGAACGCTGCGATCGCAGGCGCTGGCGGATACTCGAGCGCGGCGGTCGCAACGACGATGCCCGCATCGGTCGCCCGTTTCGCCGCTTCTGCAAGTATCGATTCGGCAGCCACGTCCAAAGCACGCGCGAGCCGCAACGATCGCCTCGACGTTTCTTCCGTCGACGCGAACGATTCGATTTCGACACCCGTGCGATCGACGGCGTAACAAATGGACACATCACTGCTCTGCCGACGAGCGAGCGCGATCGCAAAAGAAACGGCCCGATCGCCAGATTTGGAGCCATCGGTCGCCACGAGAAGATGTTTGAGGAAGCCGATCACCCCGTAATGAATAGGTCACGGACACGAAGGCTTTATGAACGCAACGACGCGGACGTTACAAGCTCTTACACGTTTCCTCGACTCGTGCCCGATTCGTTGCGTCGCGAATGTCGATGACGAAACGTCCGGATTTGAAAGCCGTGAATGGAATCGCAACGAGCGTTTGCGAGCGTCCGCCCACGAGTCGTGCGAGTCCGATCCGTGCGGCACCGCGCGTGCCGCAATCGCTACCCGAAATAAGTGTTAGCTTTGCCGCCTTCGATACTGCCGGTGCGACCACGAGTACGTGCGTACGACCCGCCTTGGCGGGAGAGAGTCGGACGCGCACGGTGGAGTACGCCGCAGCCGACGTCGGAGGACTGGCGCTCGGGGTGGCCGATCGCGCTTCTCCAACACACGCGAACGTAGCAGAGGCGAGTGCGACGAGTCCACAGACGTATCCGATCGATCGATGAGACGGAATCCAATATCGTAAGCGCATCCCCACACGATGCGTCTTTTAGATGAAAGCCGCGTGAAGAAACAGCGAGAAGCTGGCCGAATGGAAATCTCGTGATCGTTTCCTATTATTCAGCCGCGAGCGATCGTCGCTTGGGCGGCCGCTAAGCGCGCGATTGGGATCCGGTAGGGCGAGCACGAGACGTAATCCAGGCCCAGTTCGTCGCAAAAAGCAACCGATGACGGTTCGCCGCCGTGCTCGCCGCAAATACCGATCTTCAGATCGCTTCGCGTCGCCCGACCCCGGGTAACGGCTTGGCGCATGAGTTCGCCAACGCCGACGCGATCCAACACCTGGAACGGATCGTCCTCGAGAATCTTTAGTGCGAGGTAGCGTGGAATGAACGACGCCTCCGCATCGTCGCGACTATAGCCATAGGTCGTTTGCGTGAGATCGTTCGTTCCGAATGAGAAAAATTCGGCGGTCTCGGCAAGTTTATCGGCAATCACGCAAGCACGTGGTAACTCGATCATCGTACCGATGCGGTAGGTCAAGGAGACGCCGCTTTCGAGAATGACGGAATCGGCGACCGTCTTTGCCGCATCGTAGGTCGCACGCATTTCCTCCGACGTGCCGACGCCCGGAATCATGACATCGGGCCGTGCATCCACGCCGGCTTTGCGCAATTCGCAGGCGGCCTCGAAAATGGCGCGCACTTGCATCGCGTAAATTTCCGGATACAGGATGCCCAGGCGACAAACACGGAGCCCGAGCATCGGGTTTTGCTCGTGTAGTGCCCGCACGCGCCCCAGTACGCGCATCTTCTCGCGATACGACGGCGACGCTTGCTGTTCGCGAACGCGCATCTCCGTCGTTTCGATCAGCAATTTTTCCAGATCGGGCAAGAATTCGTGCAGCGGCGGATCTAAGAGCCGAATGGTCACCGAGTAGCCGGCCATCGCTCGAAGAATTCCCGTGAAGTCGGCACGTTGAAACGGCAAGAGTTTTGCAAGCGCGTCGGCGCGCGCTTCCGGCGTGTCGCTGATGATCATCTCTTGGACGATCGGTAGCCGCTCGGGCTGCATGAACATATGCTCGGAGCGGCACAAGCCGATACCCGTCGCCCCGAGATCGCGCGCACGTTGCGCGTCCTCCGGCGTATCTGCGTTCGCCCACACGTCCATGCGCCGCAGATCGTCCGTCCAACTCAAAAATTCTGCAAGCCACGGCGGCGCCTGCGACGGCGGTGGAATTAAGGCGAGCTTGCCCATCACGACCTCGCCCGTCGTACCGTCGATCGTAAGCCAGTCGCCTTCTTTAAGCGCGTGACCCGCGAGCATCGCCGTTTTAGCATGATGATCCACGAGTAAAGCATCGCAGCCGGTGACGGCCGGTAACCCCATGCCTCGCGCGACGACCGCGGCGTGTGACGTCGCGCCGCCCTTCGACGTGAGTACGCCTTTCGAGGCGATCATGCCGTGCATGTCGTCGGGCGTCGTCTCGCTACGAACGAGAATGATCGCGTCGCCCGCGCGACCGCGTGTCATAGCGGTATCGGGATCGAAGGCGACCATTCCCGTGGCCGCGCCCGGTGAGGCGTTCAAGCCTTTCGCAACGCGCTCGTACGGCGTCTTCGGATCGAACCGAGCGTGGAAGAGTTGATCGAGCGTCGCCGCATCGAAACGGCGCACCGCTTCGCGCTTGTCGATCACGCCTTCACGAACGAGGTCGAGCGCGATGCGCACCGCAGCTTCGGCGCTACGCTTCCCGCCGCGCGTCTGCAACATGTACAGCTTCCCGCGCTCGACCGTAAACTCGAGATCTTGCATGTCTTTGTAAAGTGCTTCGAGTTGCCGTGCGAATCGCTCGAACTGCACGTACACATCGGGCTGCGAGTTCTGTAAGTCCGCGATCTGTTCGGGTGTGCGAATCCCAGCAACGACATCCTCGCCTTGTGCGTTGCGAAGATACTCGCCGTACAGTTTTTTCTCACCCGTGTTGGGATTTCGCGTGAATGCGACGCCCGAGCCCGAGTCGTCGCCCATGTTGCCGAAGACCATCGAGACGACGCTGACGGCCGTGCCCCAGTCGTCGGAGATTTTGTTGTAACGGCGGTAATCGGTGGCGCGCCTGGAATACCAGGAGTCGAACACCGCTTTGATTGCGAGTTCGAGTTGCTCGGTGACATCTTGGGGAAACGGGCGCTGCGATTCGCGCTCGACGACGCGCGCAAATTCTGCAACGACGAGCTTCCACGTCGCAACGTCGACCTCGGGGTCGGTTGCGACCCCGAGCTTTGCCTTCGCTTCCTCGATAATCCGATCGAAGATTTGTTTTTCGATACCGAGCACCACTTCAGCAAACGTTGCGATGAAACGCCGGTACGCGTCCCAGGCGAAACGTTCGTTGCCCGTGAGCGCGGCGAGCACGGCGACCGTCGTATCGTTGAGCCCGAGATTGAGGATCGTGTCCATCATGCCCGGCATCGAGACGCGCGCTCCACTCCGCACGGAGACGAGCAACGGATTCTTCGCGTCGCCAAGGCGCTTGCCGGTCCGCGTCTCGAGTTCGCGCATCGCATCGCTGAGCTTCCCGTCGAAACCGTCCGGGAAGCGGCGTCCGGCGTTATAGTACGCCAAACACTGCTCCGTCGTGATGGTGAAGCCCGCGGGGACCGGCAAACCGGCATGCGTCATCGCAGCGAGCCCAGCACCCTTGCCGCCAAGGAGGTTTTTCATCTCGCCGGTCCCCTCATCGAAGAAGTAGATCGCCTTCGCGGGAGAGGCGTAACCGGTCGGCGTCGTCATCAAGAGATCGGACATGGTAGACTCTCCCTGGAAGTGGCCGAAAAGACAAGGAAACGGGGGCCGATAAGGGCCGACGTCCCTCGAGCGTAGGAGCGTGCGGTGAAGATCTCGTGAACGTTCATACAAACTTCCAGCGAGGTCATTACGATTCGAACATCGGTGCGAATAGCGGCGCGCGATAGATCGGAATTGGATGATCGGCCACGGCACAAGGACGCGTTTCGAGCGAGGCGACCTGGAGGCTTCAATCGACGTACCGTGTTCGCAAACAGCGGCGATCGTGTGGGCGCACCGGTATTTTGACGAACGACATAGCATCGTCTCCATCGGAATTCCGTTACACAAACTCGGGCTTCCAACATCGGTGCACGTGTATCGTAACGTTATCGTTTACTTCGACGTGGTTCCCGACCGATCCGCGTCGCCAAAACAATCTGCAATACAGCTCTCCTGGAAACCGACGCACGGTGGCGCGTTTCCGGCGCTCACGGGGACCATCACTTCGCGCGCAAATGTTTCGAACGCAACGCTGTATTTTAACGGTCGATACCGTCCACCATTCGGCGTTGCAGGGATGCTCTTCGATCGCATCATCGGGCGATATATCGCGCGTATCGCGACTCAGGAGCTTCTCAACGATATCGCACGCTTCATCTCGCGGCACACGATCGAGGAACGAAATGCTGCGGAGTTTCTTCCGTTCGAAGCGCATCTCCGCAAAACGCATGGCACGATCGCGGAACCGATCGCGCTTCGCGGTAGCGTTTCGATCCGCCGCCACGGGACGTACATCGCATGTGCGGTCCACTTGGAGGGCTACGCGCCCGCTTACAAAGCGCTCGAAACCGGAGAATACGCGCTACCCGAAGATCGTGCACGAGCGTTGCTGGCGAGTCTCTCAGAACCCGACACGATAACGGACGTCGGTACCTGACGGACGGTGTCGCTCTTCGTTCGATCTTCCTACTATTCTGATGGCATCATGAGATAATCGATCGATGAAATCGGCAATAGTTTGGAATCGTTGACGTGCGGCCGCTGAAAGCTTCGATACTCGTCTCCTGCCCGCAGTCCGTCGCAATCGACTGGGCGCAACGCTATTTCGATGAGCGACACCGGATCATTCCGATCGGTCTGCCGCTACGCGCTTTCAGATTGCCCACTTTCGTGCACATCTTTCGCATCGTAACGGTTGGAGTCGAGGCCGTTTCGATTCCTACGGCGTCGTCGACACCGAGGTTCGAACAGGCGCTCAATCTTAAGTGGAATGGGACGCATACCGGACCGTTTCCGAGAATCACGGGCGTGCTCACCGCGCGAGCGCATTCGACACACGCGATGATCGATTTCGCAGGTTCGTACACGCCACCGTTCGGCTTTGTAGGGATGGTTTTCGATCGCCTCGTCGGCCGACATATCGCCCGCCTCTTCGTCGAGACGTTGCTCTACGACATCAAGCATCACATCGAGCGCATTAATATCGAGGAACATACGGCAGCATCGTTTGCGGCTTACGAAGCGAATCTTCGCGGTTCGACGGGCAAGGGTTGCTCCGATGTTCCCCTGCATGGCAGCGTTGCGATCCGCCGCGATGGCTCGTACCTCGCGTGTGCGGTGACCGTGGAAGGTGAAGCGCCGGATTTTGCCGCTCTGGTTCCCGGCGAGTATGCGCTAAGTCCCGCGCGCGTCGAGACGCTTCTCGCCGAACTCACCAAGCCCGATCCTCAAATTATTCCGAAACTGACGGCGCCGTAAGACACAACGCATTGCCTTCGCGCAATCTTCCAACCCTCTTCAACCGATTACCTCACGGTGATAGCATGCATTTGCAGAAAGCTCTGTGCGCGGCGCTATTGCTCCCGTTCGTAATCGGTGCATCCGGGCCGTCGCGCGTGACGATCGCGCTTCATCCCCAATACGGCTCGCAAGAGAGCGGGGCCGCAACAATAACGAAGCGAGGTGCGAACCTCGTCGTCGATATTCGCATGAAACGTGTCCCACACAACGCGCCAATGCAGCTCGCGCACCTGCATCGGGGCCCTTGCAACCGTCTCATACTCTCGAAAGCAATCGATCTCAATCCGCTCATCCACGGTCGTTCGCACACCATCCTCCGCCGTGTAGAAACCGAACGCGCTCTCGCGTCGAACGGATCGTTTTACGTGAGCGTGCATAAGATGCTGGCCAACCGAAGCCAACATGTCGCCTGCGGTGGCCCCGTACGAAGCCCGTAATTTCCGGTTTGCGGATTACGCCAACGCGAGATTCGGCGAAACCGTCGTGCCGCATTCGCGGCATCTTCCCTCGTAAAGCTTACCCGGTAAGATAACCGTGATGGCTGCACCGCCGAGCGGCCCGTCGGCGACGTCGATCGATCCGCCCTGGCGGTTCACGAATTCCTTGACGAGTGCGAGTCCGATGCCACTGCCCGGAAAGGAGGCACCTGAAGATCCACGATAGCCGCGTTCGAAAATATGCATCCGCTCCTCACGCCTGATTCCCGGCCCTTCGTCGGATATGGTGAAGCGCATATCGTTTGGACCACGGCGACAATAGACGTGGACTTCGCCACCCGACGGTGTAAAACGGATCGCATTAAGCAGCAGGTTCGTCACAATTTCAGCAATCCGAATCGGATCGCCCAAAAACTGCGCACATTCCGGATGCGTCCCCTCGCAAGATTCTATCGTCAGCCGTACCCCGCGCTCCGCGGCGTACCCCTCCATCGCAGCGACGTGACCGGCAACCAGTCGGCAGACGTCGATCGACACGACATGCGTGCCGAAAGCAACGGTGACGTTGCTCGGTAGATCATCGATCAGGAGATCGATCTCACGTAAGGTCTCGAACATCGCGTGTAAGCGGGCGTCGTTCGGCTCGAGTTTGCGATCGAGAAACGCTTCGATACTCGCCATCGCGACGGAAAGATGATTACGCATCTCGTGAATCGCTGCTTGCAAAGGCTTCTCCCGGAATCGAATGTGCATCTGCGCCGATCGCATCGCGTCGGCATGAGGTCCTCGTACCCAACATTGGAGCAGAGAAACGATCGCCACCGACCTCCGCCTTGTTAGGTGCCTCCTGCTCGAGCTGTTGTAGCGTCAGCCGTTCTCACGTTCTTCGCAAGTGATTCAAGGCGCTCCGCTACCGTCGAGCCATGTTCAACCACCCTCGTCACGTATCGGTCACGGCGCGATGATCTTCGAAACGATCGATGCGCTCGAACTGCTCCGCGAACACGGGATCCGTGTCGTCCGCTCGCGGTATGTCGATAGTGCCCAAGACGCGGTCTTTTTTGCCGAGCATCGCCCGATTTCGCTACGCACCGTGTCGAACGGACACGCAGGAAATACGCCGGTTGCCGAAACCGGTCTGCGTAAGTCGCACGCAATACGACACGCCTACGAACGCATCGCGCCGCACGTCGAGAAATCGGCAAACGGCCACGTGTTGGCACAACGCACGATCGAAGCGGGGACCGACATCGCGATCGAATGTCGCAACGACCCCAACCTCGGCGCCATCGTCGAAATTCGCAGCGGTACGCACCACGCGCACCGGCTCGCACCTGTCGACGAACTGCAGGCAGAGGCGATGCTCAACGAATTTCATGCCAAGCACGGCATCGCGCCGGCCGAAAAAGCGACGCGCATGCTCGCCCACCTTCTCCTACGCGTCTGTGCCGTGTTTGCCGAAGCCGCGATCGAGCGCGTGACACTCGATCCGATACGTTTGCACGACAGCACCTACGACGTCATCAACGCTAGCGTCGAGGCTCGGCATCCGATCGCGTTGAACCGGCGACTGGGAAAACACGCTCACGACCGCAGAGCCTCCTACCAGCCATAATCAGTCTTGCGGAGTCTTACGCCAATTTGATAAACGCGTCGGTTAACTTTCGAATTTCCGATTCATCTGCCGCCGTCTTCGCCGTGCGGATACATTGCGCTAGCGTCGTGACTAAAAGCTGAGCCGTGGCGCGTTCGAGGGCCCTGCGCGCGGCGCCGAGTTGGTGGACGATCGCATGACAGTCACGGCGCTCCTCGATCATGCGCGAAACGGCACGAACCTGTCCTTCGACGCGTGCGAGTCGAGCGACGATCTCGCGTGCGGTGCCATCGTCGATATCGAGAACGGCATGTCCCGGTTGCGAGATTGGCTTTGGCGATCCACGTCGCGAGTCGTCTTTGGATTTCGCATTCGATCTCATAATATACCGATACAGTAACGTACACGTAGCGGGTTTGACAATACCCTAGGGGGTATGGTATTTTTTTACAATCATGGAACATAAAACGATCGCTCATCCGTTTTTGCGACCCGCACGCGAAGCGGGCTGGCGCGTCGAAAGCGCCGTTCGCTCGATCGCCGGACTTCTCGTCCTCGTCGGACTCGGGTTGTCGCTCCTCGATAGCCATTGGCTCTGGCTCGTCGCATTCGTCGGCGTCAATCTGCTGCAATCCGGATTGACCGGTTGGTGCCTCTTGTCCAATCTCATCGCGAGTATTGTGAAACAACGTCCGGCATGAAGGGAGCGCGGCCGGTCGTGGTACGGATAACGACCGCACTCGTGCTGCTCGCCGAACTTCTGCTCGCGGGATGTGTGAAAAGAACGTCGCTGCCCGCATCGCGTGATGCATCACAGCAGTCCGTGCCCGTCACCGTCGCACCGGTACGATATACGAAAATCTCAACGCCGATCGAACTTTCGGGCTCGCTTGCGGCCGTGCGATCGGTGACCGTCGGCGCGATGTCGGCCGGACGCGTCGTCCGCGTCGACGTGCGCATCGGTGACGTCGTTCGAGGGGGCGACACGATCGCGCAAATCGACACATCGAGTTATGCTGCGAGCCTCGCTCAAGCACGCGCGGGAGCGGCGGCTGCCGCGCAATCCGAAAGCGCGACCGTCTCCACGATCGATGCGGCGAGCGCGTCGCTCGCGTCGGTTCGCGCGCAGCTCGAAGCCGCACGTGCTCACGAGGCCCTCGCCGATATTACCGCTTCGCGCATGGCAACGCTTTTCGCGCATGGAGACGTCTCGAAGCAACAACGCGATCAGACGCAGACGGATGCTGCTGCAGCACACGCGGCCGTGACACAGGTGCGAGCCGGTGTCGACGGCGCTCGCAATAATCTCGACGCCGCGCGAGCGCAGTCGCGAGCGGCGTCGAGTGCGGCAATTGGTGCGCGAGCCGGCGTGGATGCCGCGAATGTTCCGCTGCGCGACGCGACGCTCACGGCGCCCTTTGACGGCATCATCATCAGCAAGTACGTCCAACCGGGAGCCGTCGTCGCTCAAGGCAGCCCGATCGTCGCGATGCAGAATTCGCGCGATCTCGAAGTCGACGTCGCCGTTCCCGACGATACGGTTGGGGCGCTCGCAGCCGGAACGGCAATCGACGTGCGCGTGGATGCGATCGGCGGCGCGCCGATTCCGGCCCGCGTTCGCACGATCGTTCCATCACAAAATCCGGCGCTGCGTTCGGCAACCGTCGTGATCGCCATACCGAGTCGGCGTGGCCTGCAACCCGGCATGTTCGCCCGTGTATCGATTGCCGGCAACGCACACATGGGATGGGTCGTGCCCATGAGTGCGCTCGTGACGCTTGCCGGTCAAAGCGGCGTCTTCGAGGTGCGCGACGGAATTGCGTCATTCGTTCCGTTGCAAGCGGGTGCAATCATGGCGTCCTCCGTCGAATTGATCGGATACGACGGTCGCGCGGCGCACGTCGTGATCGGTGGATTACAACGGGTCGATGACGGCAGCCGCGTCACGGTCGCACCCTGATGCGGCAAAATCTTGCCGGGCGAATCGCCGCCTATTTCTTGCAGTCCAAACTCACGCCCGTCATCGTCATCGCGATCTGTGCGTGGGGCCTCATCGCTATCGTCTTTACCCCGCGCCAAGAGAATCCGCAGATCACGATGCCTGCGGCAACGATCGTGACGCAATATCCCGGCACGTCGGCGGCCGAAGTTCAAAAGGTCGTCACCGAGCGCGCGGAACGCGTGCTGCAAGAGATTCCGGGCATCGAGCACGTCTACACGATCTCGAACCAAAATGCGTCGATCATCACCGTGCTCTTTCACGTCGGCGACGATCCGACCAAGTCGTTCGTCGACCTCTACGACCAAATTTCCGCGCATGCGAGCGAACTGCCGCAGGGCGCATCGCAACCACAGATCACGCCGCTGAGCGTCGATGATATCCCGATCGTGGTCTTGACGTTGCACGGCAAACGCTACGATCGCGGGCACCTCGATGATGCCGCACAACGCGTGATCGCGACCCTCCGCCCGATCCCCGGCATCTCGACGGTCGAAGAATACGGCGGTCTCCCGCGTCAGGTCAACGTCACGCTCGATCCGGCGCGCCTGGCGGCGTTCGGCCTCGCGCCGGCAACGATCGCGCAGGCGCTCGGCGCGACGAATCTCACGTCGGCCGTCGGCACGGTGCGCGATGCGACGACCGAGCTTTCGATTCACGCCGGCACGGCATACACGACCGTCGACCAGGTTGCGGCGCAAATCGTCGGCGTCAGTGACGGGCAGCCGATCGCGCTTCACCAGATCGCAAACGTCGCGCTCGGGCGTCGTGCCGCGGAATCCGACACGCGGTTCGGACGCGGCGGTAGCACGGGCACGAGTGAATCCGCCGTCAGCATTGCGATCGCGAAGAAGGCAGGCACGAATGCGGTTGCGATCGCCGATGCGGTTCTCGACAAGCTCAAAACCGTCGCACTTCCGCCGGGCGTTGCCGTCACGGTCACGCGAAACTATGGTGAGAAAGCCAACGACGCCGTCAACGAATTGATTCAACGCTTGATCGAAGCGATCGTCATCGTCGTCATCTTGCTCTTGACGCTCGGCTGGCGCGAAGCGTTGGTCGTGGCGACGGCGATTCCACTCACGCTCTTCGTCACACTCGGTGTCGGAATGCTCGCCGGACAAACGGTCAACCGGATCACGCTCTTCGCCTTGATCCTCGCACTCGGGCTTCTCGTCGACGACGCGATCGTACTCGTTGAGAATATTCACCGCCATTACGCGATGGATACCGGGGAATCCAAAGCCGACGCGACGATAAGCGCCGTGCGCGAGATCGGTAGCCCGACGGCGCTCGCGACACTCACCGTGATGCTCTCGTTTCTGCCGATGCTTTTCGTGACGGGAATGATGGGGCCGTACATGCGGCCCATTCCGATCAACGTTCCGATTGCCATGATCGCGTCGCTCGGGATTGCGTTTGCCATTACGCCCTGGGCGACGTTCGCGCTCCTGCGCAATCAAAAACCAAAGGGCACGCACGGCATCGCCCGCTGGATTCTGCCGTTTCGCAACACACTGATAACGCTGTTGGACCGGCCGCGTTTGGGAAGCATCTTCCTTGCGCTGCTGCTCCTCGCGTTCGTCGTAAGCGCCGCGTTACCGATCGTGCAGTTGCTGAAATTCCGCATGCTGCCGGATGCGAACGAAACGACGTTCCTCGTGAGCATCGATGCGTTGCCCACGAGTCCGCTCGCGCGGACGACCGCAATCGCAGATGCCATCGGCGCCGAACTCGCGCACGTTCCCGAGATCGCCGATTACGAGATCTTTTCCGGTACGAACTCGATTCCCGATCTCGCGAGTTTGCTCCAGAGCACGGTCTTTCGCAATGCGCCCCACCTCGCCGATATTCGTGTGAACCTGGTCCCCAAAGGCGATCGCCATATTCAATCGGCGGCTCTCGTCGGGGCGTTGCGTCCGCGGCTGAGCGCGATTGCCGAGCACTACGGCGCGACGATTCGCATCTTGCAGACACCGCCCGGGCCGCCGGTTCGCGCGACGATCAATGCAAAGATTTTCGGGCCGGAACTCGAGGGACGCCGCGCCGTGGCGTCACGTCTTACGGGCATGCTCGAGCGCGAACGTGGTGTCGTCGATATCAACTCGAGTTTCAAACCATTGCCTGCGAGCTTGCAACTCGAAGTCGAGCAACGCAAAGCCGCGATCGCGGGCGTGAGTACGGTCGACATCACGCAGACCCTCGCCATGGCGCTTCGCGGTGCCGCCGTCTCGACGCTCCACACCACAAGCGATGCTCGGCCGGTCGGGATCTTCGTCCGCTTCGCACCCGCCAGTCGCGAGAATGCGGCGGCACTCGCCTCGATTCAAATCCCCTCGAAATTCGGCGGTCTCGTTCCGCTTTCGGCCGTGACGCGTATGGTCGCGCGGGCGGCGGATCAGCCGTTGTATCGCAACGATTTCGAGAACGTCTCGTACGTTGCTGCCGATATGGCGGGGCGCAGCTCCACATACGCCGTCCTCGACATGGTCTTCGAACTCATGCGCAACCCGCTTCCGCCCGGATACCGTGTCGATTGGGGCGGGGAATGGCACTTAACGAATGTGGTTTTTGCCGATCTCGGTCGCGCGATGCTCGTTGCGTTTATCTTGATCTACTTCGTTCTCGTGGCGCGTTTTCGTTCGTTTCGCGTGCCGCTCGTCGTCCTTGCGGCCGTGCCGCTTGCCGTGATCGGCGTGATGCCGGGCTTTGCGATCCTCGCGCCTTTCGGCGTGTACTTTTCGGCCACGGCGATGATCGGACTCATCGCGCTCATCGGCATCGTCGTTCGGAACTCGATCATCCTCATCGAGTTCATCGAAGATAAGCGCAAGGAGGGCGCACCACTTCGGGACGCGCTCGTCGAAGCCGCCACGGCGCGAACGCGGCCGATCTTTCTCACGGCGGCCGCCGGCGTGTTATCGTCACTCGTCATCGCAGCGGATCCCGTGTGGAGTGGGCTAGCGTGGGCACTCGTGTTCGGCATGAGCGCGTCCGCCGTGCTTTCCGTGATTGCGATTCCCGTGCTCTATGCACGCGTGACACAAGCCGATGCGCTGCTACCGCCGGATGGTCCCGCCGAGGACGCGGCGATCGTTGCGCGTGCGGTTGAGTATGCGTAAACGAACGACGGGGGGCCGCCTATTGCGCGAGCGCGACACTCCGCTCCGCGCGTTTGCGTAACGCCGGATCCTGCGAGACGATCGCGGCGACATGTGATCGTCGGTTCACCGCGAGTTTATCGAAGATCGCGGCAAGATGCTTCTCGACGGTCTTCGCGCTTACGAAGAGGCGCGCAGCGATCTCTCGATTCGTCGCGCCCATCCCAACGAGGTAGGCCACGTCGACCTCGCGCCCGCTCAAACGCGCGCATGGCGATACGGCATCGGGTAATTCGCTCGCGCGCCGGACGACGAGTTCGGCTGCCGTGCGAACCGGCATCATCCGGCCGCGACTCTGCGCATCGCGATACGTCTCATCGCCGAGCGCGCGTCGCGCGTGCATGCGCACCGCATCCAGAATCGCCATCGCCGAGATATCGGTCGGCGTCTTCGCTCGTTCACGCTCGCGATCGACGACACCCAAAAGCACGACGGCGTCGTCACAACGGTCGAGCGCATCGAGTGCGCATGCAGCGTCCTCGAGCATCTCTTTCATATGCACGGGCGCTTCTCGACCGCCGAGCTCGACGATGCCACGAGCGAACCATCGCAATGCCGCGCGCGGGTCGCCCGCCTGTGTCGATGAGAACCCGGCCGCCGAATACACCGCGACGCGGTTCCACATCCCGACGCCCTCGCTTTCGGCAGCTTCGAGTGCGCGCGCGATGTACGCCATGGCGCTTTCATGCTCATCGGCCTTGGTCGCAAGACATGCCCGGTTACGCCAATAATTTGCCTCACTCGACGCTTGACGGGGAAAAGATTCGATCAAATCATATTGCGCTTTTGCCCGCACGAGGTCGCCGGTCGCGATCGCGACGTTACCCCAGTTGCGATTCGCGAGGTACCACGTCATCGTTTGCGGGATAGCATCGTTTGCGAGCTCTTCGTACAGGTAAAACGCCTTCTCATAGTCGGCGTTTTCGTAGTACGCGACACCGAGATCCAACGCGCACGAGACGCGCGCTTCTTCATCACCGAGCGCGAGCGCAAGCTCGACGGCCTGCATAAGAATCGTTTCCGCGAGCGATAACTCGTGGAGTTGCACGAGATGGAGTCCCAAACATCTGAGATACGCAAGTTTCCGTTCGGGTGGGCCGTTCGGCTCGAACAGCGCACCGAGGCCGATGAGGATATCGGCCGCCTCACGATCGAGACCTTCGTCTTTCCAGAAATAGCGCAATGCCTCCATGATCTCGAGCGAAGCGTTGGGATCGCGAAGCGCCCAAGCGGTTACCGCGCGCCGAATGGTCGGTAATCGCAGGCGTAAATACTGCTTTACTACCGGGGTGTAATACTCGTCGAGCGGCGCCGTTCGAGCGAGAAGCACGTCGCGCACGGTATGTAATGTCTCACGTTCGAGGATCGCGATATCGAACGTGGCTTCGCACGCTGCGCGCGCGTACGCGTACGTGCTTTCGAGAAAGCGGAAGATCGTTTCGCCTGCGATCTCTTCCGCTTGCACGAGCGAACGATCGACGAGACGCGGTAAGAGTTCGAGCGCTTCATCCCCGCCGACCATGCGCGCACCATCCATCGTCCATCGACGGTCGAAGACCGAGAGGCGTAGCGCGAGGTTCCGCTCACGGGGCTCCATAAGCGAGAAGCTCGCCGCAATCTGTTCGCGTAAGAGCGATTCGCCGTGCACCGTCGGATGGGCGCGGAGGTGAGCGAGAAGCTCGCCAATGGAAAAGAAGCGCATCTGCGCCGCTGCGAGTTCGAGCGCGAGAGGCACGCCATCGAGAAGAACGCAAAGCGCGGAAACTTCCGCGACGTTTTCGTCCGTAACGCGGAAGTCGGGCCGAGCGAAAATGACGCGTTCGACAAAGAATGCGATCGCGGGCGCACGTGCGACGAATGCGGGAGCGCTCACAACGAGTGGTAATTCCAACGGCGCGATGACGAAAGCACTCCCCGCGACGGGAAGACGAACGCGGCTCGTGACGAGCATGGTAAGCTGTGGATGCGTCGCTCGCGTATCATCGATCGCCGTCGCTACCGCATCAGCGACATGCTCGACGTTGTCGATGACGAGGAGGCGCCCGTCACCGCTTTCGGTCTCGGCATCGGCTACCGCTATCGCGCGCACAATTCCGATTGCGTCGAGCGACGCGGCTTCGATATAGCGCATGCCTGACGGAAAACTCTTCGCCGTGACGCGGGCGATCTCGATCGCGAGGCGGGTCTTGCCGACGCCCGGCGGACCGGTGAGGACGACCGTCGCGCCGGAGACCGTTACCGCTGCGATCTCAGCGCGTTCGCGCTCGCGACCGATGAAGCGCGTGACGGGATGCGGGAGTTCATCCTGCGCGTGCGATCGTGGCGGCGACTGCCAGAGCGCCGCACGGAATGCTGCGAGCAGTTCGTTACCGGGTGAACGCTCGCTTTCGTGGAGTGCCCGTTCGCACCGTTGATAGCAGTGAATCGCCTCGCCGCGACGGTCGGCATCCACAAACGCGCGTATGGCGCGGATCGCGAGATTTTCATCGGCCGGTGTGCCCTCGGAGGCTACGGCGACCGCGAGTAATTCGACCTCTGTCAATCGACGGTTCGCAAAAGAGCGGAGAGCTCGGTCGCGAGGCTTCGTTGACATTCGGGAACGTGTGAGAGCGCGATCATCCGCGCCACGATCTGCAGATGCAATGCGTGCGTAGAGTCGGCGGCCAGGACCGCACGTTCGGCGTGAAGAGCGCGATCGACGAGACTAGCCGTTCCCAAAGTCAAAAGCAAGCGATACGCATTTGCGTGGATAGGGTTGACGATGCCTGCACCCTGCAGCGCGTCGATATCCGCTGCGAGCGCGGCGAGGAGTTCGTGCGCTTCCATATCCGGCAAGCGTAAACGACGATTGGGCCGTTACTCTATGGGGTGAATCCCTACTTTTGCCGCCCGACGTTAAAGCTCGCCTCCTGAGGTTCGATTCAATGGTAGGGATTTGCCCCATGTTCGCGTGGCATGCGGGGCGTTACTATCCTCATTAACCATGCTCTTTTGTCGAGGATCGTATGAATCGCGCACACCTCAATCTCGATATACCCGCACTAGCAATCGCGACGGTTGCCGCATGCTCCGGTCCAAACGCAACGTAAAGCGTGCCTCCCATAGCGACGGCTACCGCTGCAGCCACTATCGCGAGACCATCACCAACGACGAGCGCTTCGGCAACGCTTTCACCTGTGCCGAGCTCGACTGCGACGGGTCCACGAGCAGCTCCGCGACCTTTACTTCTCCCTCGGGATACAACGGCTTAGCGCTAGGCCTTCGCTTCGCGCCCCCGCCTCGTCGCCATCTTATCCATATTCACATCCGCTCGTGTCGCCCCAAAGAGGAAGATTTATGACATTTTCTCGCTACGTAACCCCGCTATTACTCACCGCCATGCTCGCCGGATGCGGCAGCGGGAACCCGACCCTCGTTCCGACCAACCCCATCAATACATCGCCGTCGCCGAGTCCCACGATGACCGCGACGGCCTCTCCAAGTCCGCTCCCAACGACAACAGGCGCTCCATCGGTCCCGACTTCCAGCGAAATCACACTGTCAGCATCTATTACCGGCATTGCCAGTGGTGCGGTCATCAAAGTCACCGATGCCTCAACACTCGTCGGCTTCGGCGGTGCACACACATTCGGACACGGTGATCAGACGACGAACGTCGGAGGATCTAATCCATCGGTACCCATTCAAGTCACAGACTGTAAGCTCACCGTAGGCGCGACCGACATCACGCTTCAAGGCGGAGGATTGACATTCACGCGCCCACTCGTTGGTGTCGCGCCAAATATGACGGAGATTACCGGCTTAACTGCGCCAGGTCCGATCGCCATCCAGAACGTCGCTTTTACCGATGGAAACGGGTACGGTATCGGCTTCAAAACGTTCGCGGGTAAAGTCGCAACCGTGAAAGCAACCTCGTTTGCTTTCGCAAACGGTGCCGTAACGATTACGCAACTCGTCTGCGGCCTTCTCGACGCAACGAGCGCTTTCACGGATCGATCGCTCGATACGTTTACAATCCCAAATTCAGCTCTCACCTCGCTCTCCTCGCGCGCAGGATCACAATCTGTAGCAAAACTTACCCCGGCCGTCGCAGGTGACCTTGGTGGAGCGAGCGGCTCGGCGAACCTCGGTCTCGGTTCCTTCAGTAGCCAGTTACTCACCGACTGCACGGCTTCGGTCGCTAATGGCGTGCTCTCTGTTTCGAGTAAAGGCGGTACGCTCAGCGTGACCTCGACGCTCGGGAGTTCGGCATCCGATTCCGTCGTGGTGGTCACCATTCCCGGTCAGCCGACAAGATACCAATTCGTAGCCACGAATGTCACAATCGAGGTCAATCAGTTCGGCAACATCATATCCGCATCGGGAAGTCCAACCACAGGCGGGACTTACATATGCCCAGGCGGCGGACAATAACCCAAGTCGTACGCGGTGAACGTCTCCACGTTGCCGTAACCTCGTCCGGACGTTCGCCTCGCTCTCGTGCGAGGCGAACGTTTTCCCCACCGCACGTGTTCATGCGTTGACAAACAGCTTTTCATCGATCGCTTGCCGAGCACGATCTCGCTCGTATTCCCGCGCAATCCATTCTCAGGATGACGTGAGGTGCTCTCCGAATGCCCACGTTATTTCGGGCTTCGCGACGTCGCCATGGCTTCCAATGCGTGGTTTCCCGCTATCGCCGTCGCCGTTGAGATTGCGGATCCAGGTGCCATCGGCGAAGGCAGGGTAGCCGGGGGTCGAGCCGACCGGAAGCAGATCGTCGAAACGGGCTTCGGCGGTGTGCTGCGCGCCGTTGCGACCCATGCCTCCGAAGAGGTCGTTTGGACCGCCGATCAGCGCATCGGCGGTCTGGTTCATCGCTCGACTCGCGAGGGGATAGGCGACGCCGACGGCGATGTCGTTTTTCGAATGCGTGATGAGAAGACTTTGCGCTTTTCGCTCCGCGACGACCGCGCGGAAACTGCCGGGTTTTCCGCCGCCGTAATCTGCCGAGAGTCCGTTATGGGAATAGGCGGCTTGCAACAAGACCATCGTCGTTACGGGGGTTTCCGGCCGCAACGAATTTACGGCCGATGTCACGAGCCGCCCACCGAAGGAATGACCGATCAGATGAACGCGTCGCGTCGCGTCTCCTTTTGCGATCGCGTCGAGGAGGCTTTGCGCGAATTCCGCGACGCCCGTCCGCCCCACGATTCCCGCGCGATCTTTCATCGTGTAATACGTGATCAGGTTCGCGAGCGACGACGCGGCATTTTTGATGCCGCCGATTGCCGTGCCGAGCCATCCTGAAGCGGTCCCAGTTCCGAACGCGAGTCCGGCGGCGCTGCCACTACCGAATTGGAGGCCCGGATCGGCAACGACCGGTGCGAAAGGTCGCCCGAGGCGGGCCAAGATGTCGCTTCCATTCTGACGCGACATGGCATCGAATGCGGCATCGAGGCCCTCGTCGATCTCATAGCGCGATTTCGGGGCGAGCGAGAGGAGCAGCGCGACGAAATCATTTTGCGCGCTCGGACTACTTTCCAATTTGGGGATGAGCGTGCGCGCCTGCGCGATGGTGGTGGGCGCGTTTGGATCGCCCACGAAAATTTCCGTGAGTCGGTCGAGCTGAAGCGAGAGCAGCGCGTCTTCGTTGCCCGTGAACGAAGCCGTGCCGCCAGGAATGAGATCTGCGTCGGCAAAGCGCTTCGATGGCCAGAAGATCGCGAGCACACCGAACGTTCGGTTTTTGAGTTGCGCGAATTTCGGGGTCGTCGTTGCGAACTGCCCGAAAAACGGATTGTAGAGCGTGGTTCGTGCGTCGTTCTCGTCGTTGTTCCAGCCGTGTGAGACCAGGATGATATCGGTGATATCTTTGCCGGGGCCGGTTAGGAAATAATCCGACGCCTCGCGCTCGACGTTCGCGTCGATCGCGTGTCCGCCGCGGTCGTAGAGCAGGTCGAATGCCGGATAGCCGCTGTAGTGCGTGAGCATGTGAACCTCACTTTAGGAGTCGGTGAAGAGGCGGAGCGCGTCGATGAGACCCGCTCCTTGCGCGCGCGCATCGCGCTTGAGATCGAGCGCGGTTGCGATGACCATGTCACGTAGCGTTTCGGAATCACCGATAAACTCACGGCGGACGGAGAGAAAGCTCGCGAGAATACCGGAGACGTGTGGTGCGGACATGCTCGTTCCGGAATCTTCGACATACGCGAAATCACTCGCGGTGACCGCCGGATTGGCTTCCATCACGGTCGTGACGTTGCGCCCCGTGGCGCATGAGATAATGCGTTCGCCCGGTGCGAGAACATCGGGTTTGAGCCGTCCGTCGATGGTCGGGCCGCGTGATGAAAAAAAGGACACACCGTACGCGTGTGGCTTTTCGCGATGCGTCGAGCCGACCGTTATGGCGAGTTGCGCATTCCCTGGATCGTTAATGGTGCCGAACTCCGCTGCGTAACTGGGATCGCGGGTAACGAGATTGAGGTGCTCGTCTTCGGAGAAGGGCTTCGTTTCGGTGAACCCAGTATTTCCGGCCGCGACGACGACGGAGACGCCGCTACGCACGAGCAGGTTGACTTGGACGCAGACCGGCGTCTGACCGATCGCGTACCAGCGTGGATCCGGCACATAGCCGGCGCTGATATTTACGCCGTGGATGATAATTTTACGACCGTAGCTATTGTATTGGTTGATGCGTTCGAGCGCGTTGATGAGGGCGGTCACGTCGCCCGTCCCCGAGTCGTCCATGACGCGCATGCTGAGCAGCTTGCACTTGGGCGCCATGCCTTTGATCCCGGCCACGGGTGCGATGCGAAAATTCACGTCGTCTGTTCCGTCGCCCGCGGTCTGCAACGCAGCCGTGGCATTTTCCGCGCCCTCACCGGCGATGATCCCGGCGACATGCGTCCCGTGGCCAAAGGCATCGGCGAGTGGGTCGAAGCCCGGGACGAACGATTCGGCGACCAGGGGCTTCGGTACGTCGAGGTTGTTGTTTTTGATGAAATGCGGATGTTTGCCGTCGATGCCTGAGTCGAGGACGGCCCACACGATGTCGGTGCCGGATGCCGAAAATGCGAGGTGGCAGGCGTCGGATTTCACGGTCTTGATCGAGACGGTCGTCAGCGGATGGATGGCGGTCGATTCCCACATGCGGAACATGGCGGGCCGTGCCGTCGGGTTATTTACAAGTGCGAAAATCTCGGTCTGTGCGAGCGAAGCGAAGAGATACGGATGGGTGGCGCCGTCGATGTTGCGCACCATGGCATCGCGTGTCCGCGGAAAGGTTACCGTGGCGATCGCCGCCGCGACGATGTCGTAGGCGTCTTTTCGCGCGCCCGAAAACGTCATATCGAGCTCGACGATGACGTGGAAGATCGCGTTTGGATCGGTCGATCGGCTGAGTTTGGAGCGCAGTGGTTCGGCGACGAATTTCGGCGTTAATGTTTCGCGGATGGATGCTTTACGAGTTATCGGGTCCACGCTATCTCACCGAAGATCTCATGGTAAGGGTTCTCCCGTGGCCTTGAACGCGAACGGCCTTTGAGGTAAGGGCCGGACCGTCACAATATACTGGAGATGGTGGTCGTAAAACAAGTTTTTACTGCGGGTTTGGTAAGACGTTAACCATCTGACCGCTTTCGTGATCGCGCTTTTTTTTTCTGGCAGTGGCCCGTGGCGCGGCGGTAAAACGCAGCCGTTATGAACGTGTTTGGCGACCGACCCTGACATTTGGGGGTGTCGATCCTACACACGTGGCCAACGGGTCATGTCAACTTCGGCCCGCGCGGATGACGTAACCATCGCGTAGCCGGATTCGGGTGCAGCGCCTTGGGCAGAGCGCTACCGTGGCCTGGTGCGGCGCGACCCCGAACATTTGGGGCAAGAGAACTTCGTGTCTGACTCCCATTCAAGCGAAAGCACGGCGACCGTCGTTGTCGCGATCAGCGTCAATCTCGCCATCGCCTTCTCCAAAGCCATCGTCGCCGCCATTACCGGAAGCGCTGCGATGACGGCGGAGGCGATCCATTCCTTCGTCGATACGGCCAACGAAGGCATCCTTCTCTTCGGAATTCGTCGGAGTCATCGGCCACCCAACGATCGGCATCCTTTCGGATACGGTCGCGAACTTTATTTCTGGACGCTCCTCGTGGCAGTTTTGATTTTCGGTGTCGGCGGCGGCGTCACGATCCTCGGAGGCGTCGACCGACTGGTCAATCCACACGATCTCGAAGACTCGCTCTGGACGTACGTCGTGCTCGGCATCGCGTTCGCGCTCGAAAGCTATTCGTTCGTCGTCTCCTATCGCGCGGTAATGCGCGATTCGCGCGGCCGCTCCGTGCTCGCGACGATTCATGCAAGCAAGGATCCCACGACCTTCACCGTGCTCGTCGAGGATTCGGCAGCTCTCGTTGGCCTCTCGATCGCTTTCGTGGGTACGGTTCTCGGCCACGTCCTCCACAATCGCTATATCGATGGCATCGCGTCGATTGCGATCGGACTCGTGCTCGCATCCGTTTCGATCTTTCTGGTGAGCGAGTCGCGCGCGTTACTCGTGGGCGAAAGTGCGGAGCCCGAAACGATCGATGCGATTCGCTCGCTCGTGACGCGAGACGATGCGGTCGTCGAAGTCGAGCGCGCGATCGCGATGCAACTCGCACCGCATACCATCGCCTTGTTCCTCAACGTGCACTTCCATGACGATTTCTCGCTCGCGACGGTCATCGCAGCGATTCAACGCCTCGAAACGACGATTCGCGAACACCACCCCGACGTCGCGACAATCTTCATCGAACCCACGTTGTCTGCGTCGCCCGGTTAAGACCAGCCGTCGGCTGCACCGTTGGCCGCTATCCGTCCCGATGAGGTAACGGAGCTTGAGTCCATTCGACGGCGTTCGGTACGGACGACATCATGACGATAGATGCCACTCTAACGCATCGACGGTGCGTCGATATATTTCTTTACCCATCGAAAAAGAACCGGAGAGAACGTAGCTAATGCGGCGACGATCTCGACCGTCGCGAGCGCCAAGTTGCTCCGATGTAACGCAGAGACGGTCCACGTGAGTAAAATCCAGAACGCCATGTTTGCCGACGCCACGACGTAGACCCAATCCGAAAATCGGTGCTGATCGCCAAAAAATTGCATTTCGCCGAGCGTGTGGAACTCGTCATCCGCCCGCATCTTGAGCCGTAACAGCGCGACCGGTAAGAGATTTACTGCCAACACCACCGCCACGAACACTCCCGCAAGCGCCGGATACTGCGGTTCCACCCACCACGTCAGCAGAATCGTCAGAAACACGTTGATCGTCGCGCCCATGTTCACGAACGCTGGAAAATAGGCCATATCGCCCAATCGATTCATCTCGTTCAAGCGCTTTTGCATTGGGTGCACATTACTCATGATGGCCGTTTCATGGGCTAGGCTCTCTAAGCCCGCCCCGGCGCTCATCATGCGACTACAGCGACGTTGCCCACGTCGCCCGGGCGTCGGAATCGGTGAATGCACGGTAATTATCAGCGCAGCGTGCGGACTAGATGAGAGCCGTCGTGGAGACCTGCGTCTACTCTCGCGAGCTTGGTACGATGAGTATCTCCGATCATCAACATCTGATCGACATGTCGCTCGCGTTACGTCCAATCGGTGCGAAGCTTTCGGACGCCGATCAGGAGTTTCTACAGGAACGGTATCGCTAATCGATGAGCTCGTCGATCGTACGCGGGGCGTCGCCTTTGAGGAGTCGCGAGAGGCCACGATCGGAAAGCAGCTTCCCGCCCGTCTGGCAGCGTGCGCAATAATTTGTTTCGTTGTCGGCGTACCGGATGCGTTGCACGGGCGCCTCGCAACGCGGGCAGGGCTCGCCGAACTTTCCATGGACGGCCATCTCTTTGCGAAACGCCGTCACCTTACGTGGAAATCCGCCACCCGCTTCTTCACGCAAACGATCGACCCAAAGCTGGAGCGTGGTCCGCGTCGCCTGATAGAGGCGCTGCCACTGCTCGTCCTTGAGGTTCTGCGTCAGCGCGAGTGGCGAGAGCATCGCGGCGTGCAAAATTTCATCGGAGTAGGCATTGCCGATGCCGCTCAGCGTATGCGGATCGGTAAGGGCGCGCTTAAGCGTATGGTTCTCACGTGTAAGTGCGTTGCGAAATGTCTTCAGATCGGCGAGGAAGACGTCGATGCCGCCGGGGTCCATTGCAAGCAATGCCGCTTCTCCCGTGACAACATGCAGCGACGCGCGACGTGTCGTGCCGGCCTCGGTGAGCACGAGCGTGCCGCCCGGAAAATCGAATGCGGCGAGATCGTTGCGTCCGCCGAGCGCCGCCCCCGGCGCCTTCCAGTGGAGGCGACCTGCAATCATAAGATGCACGACGAGCCAGAGGTCGCCATCGAGGCCGATGGCGATCCGTTTGCCGATCCTTCGCACGTCGCACACAACGCGTCCCGTGGCGTGAGAGATCGGCGGATCCGACGTTCGTAAAACGAAGCCACCGCCGCGCAAACGGACGCCATCAAGTCTCACGCCGATGATGCGTGCGCGCAATGCCGAGATGTACGCTTCAACGTCTGGGAGTTCTGGCAAACGACGAACTCGCGGCCGCTACTGCGACATGAAAACGGGTTCGATTACCGAGCTGAATTCCGCTCAAGGTGCTCGACGCGCGTTTCTAAGCGATCGAATCGGTCGTCAACGCGGTCGAAACGCCGATTGATATCATATTGAAGGCGATCAATTTGGCATTCGAGCTTTGCATCAACGCGATCAATCTTCGCACTAAGTGAGCCGAGGCCGCGCTCCGTAAAATCATGCAACGCGACAATTGCGCTCATGAGATCGGTCGAGGACGGTCCCTGGCTCTCGCTCATATCGCCTTATTTTACCTCGCTCATATTACGCCTATGTGACCGTAATGGCGTTTAGGATCGCGACATTCAAATTGCGGGTGGCAATTGCCTGACGCGCAAGCGCGATTCCAGGCCGGAAGAATTCGTGCGCGTGCGGTGAACTCGCGACGCCATGGCTGCATCCGATCTCATCGACCTCCGCTCCGATACCGTCACGAAGCCCACGCTCGCGATGCGCGAGGCGATGGCACACGCGCCGGTGGGCGACGATCAGTACGGGGAAGACCCGACCGTCAACGCGCTCGAAGAACGCATGGCGGCGCTCCTTGGCAAAGAGCGCGCGATGTTCGTAGCAAGTGGTACGATGGCGAACCAGATCGCGTTGCGCGTTCTCACGCGTCCGGGTGATGAGGTGATCGTCGGCGGCGAAGCACATGTGCTGTGGCACGAAACAGGCGCCGCTGCCGCCAATGCTGGCGTCCAGATCAGTCCCATCGGCACGAGCGGACTCTTCACCGCCAACGACTTCGCGGGAGCCGTGAAGGCGCGCGGACATGTCATCTTTCCACCGACGGGACTCGTCGTCATCGAGAACACGCATAACCGCGGTGGGGGCGTCGTCTTTCCGCACGACGATGCCGTCGCGATCTGCGCGATGGCCGATGCCGCGGGTGTGGCGACGTTTCTCGATGGCGCGCGGCTCTTCAACGCGGCAATCGCCAGCGGCAAGACGGTCGCCGAGCTCGCGCGCCCATTTCGCATGGCGTGGATCGCGCTTTCGAAGGGCCTCGGTTGCCCCGTCGGCAGCGTCGTCGTTGGAACGGCCGCAGATATTGCAGCAGCACGACGCGTGCGACGCATGTTCGGCGGTGCGCTACGGCAGGCGGGCATCTTAGCTGCCGCCGGCCTCTACGCACTCGACCACCACATCGACCGGATCCGCGAAGATCACGACAACGCGCGCGTCCTTGCCGAAGCCATCGCGGGCGCACCGGGAATCGAGCTCGATCTCGCAACCGTGCAGACGAACATCGTGCTCTTCCGCTTGGCACCCAGGGCGCCGGATGCGGCGGCGTTCGTGACGCAAGCGCGCGAACTCGGCGCGCTCGCATCGGCGTTCGGCGCACGCACGATTCGCGTCGCGACGCATCTCGACGTCGATCGAGCGCAGTGCGTCACTGCGGCTCAGGTTTTCAAGCGCGTTGCTGGTGTCGAGGTGCTACTGGCGCACTAAGGCGTCGACGGCGTCAGGTCGAATCCCCTACAAAAAGAGTGTGTGCGAGACGTGAAAACGAGCGGCGAGCTTTATCGCCACTCCCTTACTGATTGAGCGACGGCCATGTAGTATTTCTGAAATGACCCCTTTGCTCGCAATTTCCGGTGCGAGGTCTTTTTGCCTGATATTGTTCACTGCCATGAGTTCGAGTAAGGTCTGCAACGGCGTCGATGGCGCGATTGCGTACCGTTCTTCGTATGCCTTGATGAGCGTGAGCAGAACATCTGCAACGGCTTTCTCTTCGAGAGAGACCTTCTCACGAGATACCAGTGCATCGAGCATCGAAATCGCTCGCGCATTATCTTCATCGGTGTGAATTGGATGAGGCGGAAACGCAATAAGCGCTCGAGCATAGGCTTTTTCGTCGACCTCTCCCATTCGTGCTCCCTTCGTTGATTTCATCATTTCCAAAGACCCTTATCGTATTGTACGTGTGTCAAAACCGTATTGATAAAAATGATTCGTGACCGATATTCGATTTTCACGATCAGCCGGTAAGTATTGCAGACCGCGTTCGAGTGGGATTGCGTCGGTCCAGCGCTTGCGTGCGTGGGGTGAAGGCGAGGACTCCGCGAGTGGGGATTCGACGGGGCCGGGCGCGATGACGTTGACGCGAATGCCCAGTGGCGCGAGATCGGTTGCCATCGCCTTGCTCAGCATCACGACGCCGCCTTTGGATGCGCCGTAGGCCGAGCGGCCGGCATTTCCCGTGAGGCCCGAGACGCCCGCGATGTTGACGATCGAGCCGCCTCCCGAAAGCTTCATCGCGCACGGCTTGACCCATGACGAATTCTTCCACAGGCGTCTCGAGAAACGGAAACTCGCGGACGATCTCCGCGCAGTCGATCATCGCGTCGAGACGGCCGTATCTCGCCACGACGCTCTGCGGATCGGCGACGTCGACCTGGATAGGGACGAGATCGCCGTCTGCGAGCGTTTGCACCGCGGTTGCGGCGTCGGCTACGATGACGATCTTCTCGTGCAGTTTGCCGGTGTGTTCGTGCATCGTTTTTGCCTCTCGGTTACGCTTGCGAGCGGATGACGATGGCGACGCGGTCGTCGCTCGTCCAGGTCGCTTCTTGGACGCGCGGGGACGATAGGTAGCGGAATGCATCGCGGATCTCGTAGCGCGTGCACGCGGTGTGCGATCCATACACTGCGAGTGTTTGATCGACGAGCATGATCGCCGCGTCTTCGGTGAGGAGCGGCGCGTCGCTGGGGGCGTGATAGTCGGCGGCCAATACTTGCGCGGCCCAACCGGCTTCGCGCAGCGCATCGCAGATGACGGCGAGACGTTTGCGTGGCCCGTGCGCGCGCGACCATTCGAGATCGGTGAGCGCGTTTGCGGCAAGGCCGGGTGCGAAGAGCGGGCGCATCTCGAAAGCGTCGACACCGATCATGAGGACGCGGGTGAGATCAGCGGTCGTCCAGAGGCTCACATGATGCGTCTCGCACTCGGTGAGCGTTTCGCGTTCGGCTGCGTAGCTGTTAGCGACCATGATCGCGTGCTGCGCGCCGTACTGCTCGCGGTACTTTGCGGCTTCGGCGATATCGGGGCGCACAAGCGGGGTGGTGTTGAGCTTGCACTCGAGCATCACGCGGTAGCCGAGCACACCGAGGAGCGCGTCGAGCGTGCCATCGGGATGGGCGTTGCCGCCGATGTGCTGTGCTGCGAAACCGAGCGATGCGAATGCGGCGCAGACGGCGATTTCGAAGGCGTCCGGATCGATGCCGGAGGCGGCAGCCGTGAGTTGCGCGATGACGTCGGTAGGCGCGGTGTAGGCGCGGGCGGGCTTGGGATCGGGGAGGTCGTCGGCGGGGTGGTTGCTGCGGAAGCGGCGATCGGGATCTTGCACGATGACCGGCCGCATGCCGCGCGCGATCATCTTCTCCACGTATGCCTTGAGGGTGGCGTAGACGTATTTCTTGCGCTCGTCGTGCGGGAGGAGATCGCGCGTAACGGCTTCGGCGAGAATCTCATCGACCGTCCGCGGTTTACCATCGGCGAGAATATCGAAGGCGACGGTGATGACGTCGGAACGTGGTTGCAGTTCGAATGGCGCGACGCTGTCGCTTGCGGTGATCGGTGCCGGCACTTCGCGGCTGCGGACGGATGCGTGCGTTGTGATGCTCGCAAAATATTGGAAGCCGATGCGCATGATTTCAGATGCGAAGATGTCGCCTGTGGCGAGGCGTTCGGAGGCGTGCTCCATCGTCCACGTCGGCCACGGTGTCATGTCTAGCTCGGCCCACGTGCACGGCGTGACCATCGCGAAACCGGATTCGGCGCGTAGCGTGTAGGGCAGGGCACTGCCGTGGCCCGGTGCGTCGGATTGCGCGGAGATGTGGATGCGATCGGGCGGGACGAGATGCGCGGTTTCGAAGAGCGCCGGCTCGCGTTGCTGCACGTCAACCATGACGGTGTGGAGCCATGCGCGCACGGTGTCGTAGTCGGGGGTGTCCTCGAATGGGATAAAGAGCGCGATGCTGCGACCGTCGCGGACCACGATCGCGTCGATCGCGTAGCGTTGGAGTGCGGCATGAGCGGCGTGAGCGGCGGCACGCAGCATCGTGATGGTCGCATTGCCGCGCGCGGAGATGATGAGTCGCGCGAACCGGACGGCGAGCGGGTTGATCGGGCTCGGCGTCCAGGATTCGAAACCGATCGCGCCTTGGTGCACGCGCCACAAGAGGCTGTCCGGCGTGAGACCAATGTACTCGTGCATTCCGCTGCGCGTCGTAACGGACATTTTCGGGATGTGCTCGGGAACGGGGTGATGGAGTTGCCCGACCCGGATCACGGGATCGCCATCTACGTCCGGCTCGAAGAGCGTAATAATTGGCGTGCCGTAGAAAAACGCCGCGATCGTGTCGGCGACACGCTCGTAGTGCGCGAGGACGGCGGCGGTATCGACGGAGATGGGCGCGTCGTCGAGCATCGTCAGATTCTCCGCGGGGCAGCGAGCCGAGCACGGCGCGATGGCCGTCGACGTCGACGAGGTGCGGCTCCGCGGCGTCCAAGAGTTCGTCGAACGCACCTTCCGTCAGGGCGCGGGCGACAAGGGCCTCGAGAGCTACAAGGGCTTCGAGGCGTACAACCTCGGCGCGCAGGTGGAGAACGATCAGCTCGCGGCGCGCTCGCAGGCGCTCCATGCAGACGCGATCCTCATCAGCCAGGTGATCACGCAGCGAAACTGCCACAAGGAGAACGCTGCGGCGTTCATCGAGCTCGTGACGCGCCAAGGCTGGCGAGACAAAGTGACTCTGTTGCTCGGCGGCCCCCGCATCGACCACAAGCTGGCGCTCGAGCTCGGTTTCGACGCGGGATTCGGCCCTGGAACGAAGCCCGGCGAGGTGGCTTCGTTCATCGTCGATCGACTGTGCGGGGACCATTCGGACGAGAACTAGTTTGAATGCATTCTCTCGTCGTTCGTCCATTGGGGGCCACGGCGGCCGGGAAGCCATCGGAGGAACTGATCATGCGCGTCTTGTCGATACTCGTTTCGCTTCTCGTCGTTGGTAGTTCCACCGCGTGCATCTTGGGCACCGGATCGAACTGCTCGGATATCGCAGTCCCTGGTGTCGCGGTCATCGTGAAGGACGCCGTGACGGGGGCGCGCATCTGCGACGCGACCGTGCAGCTCACGGATAGCGCTGGGCACAAGCAGATTTTGACCTCGTCTGGATCCGTAGCGTCGTGCGAGTTCGACGGCGCGTTCGACATGCCCGGCACGTACTCGATCCTGATCGGAGCGACGGGCTATGCCGCAGACCTGCAGAACAACGTCATCGTCACGAAGGACACGTGCCACGTGCGCACGACCATCGTGAACAGCAACGTCCACAAGTGACGCGGTATGCGAGTCAGCGACGTGCCATCTCGGGTGTGACGTCGACGCCGATCCAGACGTCGATCCCTTCGCGACCCATGCGGTGAGCGCCCGTCGCACGGAAGCGAAAGCACCCGCAGCTGTCCTTGATCTCGAGCGTGCCGACAGCGGCGATGAGCGACCGTTCGGTGAAGTCGACGTCGACTCCGCCGCGTGTGGTGACGTACTTGAACCACGGGATGCTCGCTCGCGCGCCGCCGGTCCATCCACCCTCTTCGAGGAAGCCGACGGGCGCCTCTAGCGAGGGATCGGTGAGCAGGCGTGCGGTCACGGGATCGATGCCGACGCGCGACGCGACCCACGCCTTGAGGGAAATTCCTGTCGTCTCACCGACGCGAGCGCGCGCCACCCATGCGTCGCCGCGCAGCGCCGAGATCAAGTGCGCCCCCTCTGCCGCGACTGCGTAGTAGCGGCCTTGAGCCTCGGCGCGCCATCGGACGGTCGCGAAGACTCCGTCGGGAGCTGCGTCGGTGCGTCGGTCGGGCTTCGCGTAGGTCGCGCCGGCCGACGCCTCGATCTCGAAGCCCTCGCCGCGAGCCCACTTCGCGAGCGCGGTTCGGAAGCCGCCACCCGTGGTGAATGCGTCGCCACGTAGGGTCGCGAGGCCTCCACCCGCAGCCACTCCGCCCGCAGGACATCGTCCGCCAGCGCCCCCTCCTCGACGCCGATAGGCCTGTAATCTAGATACGGGGCGTATCCTGCCGGATTGACCTCCCCGGCAGCATCGATCTCCACGAACTGCATGCGCCGGGA
>ENA-OFCI01000290-OFCI01000290.1-metagenomes-genome-assembly--contig:-NODE-290-length-33062-cov-29.027964_pt1 | contig 33062 bp, 26 predicted proteins | sample MGYA00153391_OFCI01 | MGnify analysis MGYA00153391
ATCTTGTGGGATGGGCCGGAGAGCCCGTCCTAATTATTTTTGCAAGAGGTCTAATGTTCGGAATCGGGTCTGAGACGGAGGGATGAGGTATTAATCTTCCTTCTTCCTTCTTCCTTCTTTTTTTTTGATTGTCAAGGTATCGCTATTGACTTATCGCCGGTATTATACACTGTTGTAGTCGATCGGTCAATAACTGTAAATTTTTTGTAAATTTAGATACTTTTTGAAATTTAGCGCTATATTAAAGAAGTAGCAGATACACCAAATTAAATATAAGGAACGTCCACCATGAACACAAATCGCCAAAACGTAAAAAAAATAGCTGATACCCACCGCGCTAACATTCAGAAGCAACTGACGCACCGCATAGAAGTAGCGAGAGCCAGTGGCAACCAAGATTTGGTTCGGGTACTTGAAGACGAAATGAGACAGTTGTAAGAAGCTGTAACTAAAATTTCCCCGTAGTTTGGTTGAGTGCGGTTGTGGGAGAAATGCAGAATTCCGGCAACCACTACCTCCTAATCTTTCAGATCAATTCTTTTGGTCATTAAAAACCCGGTTTCTTCAAGAAACCGGGTTTTTAATTGAACTTTCGGGTGCTTATGGCGCACCTTATATCAATTCCGGCTGCGCCGGAATGATAAGCGAGGACACGGCAGTGCCGTTTCCCTACAATAAATCACGGCGCAAGAGGAGACGGCAGTGCCTTTCGGAGTGTCAACTTAACGTCAAACCCAGTCACAAAATGCTGTTTAACGATTAAGGTCAGATCCCCCCTAGCCCCCCTTAAGAAGGGGGGGACAAGAATCCGATCAAAGTCCCTCTTGTTAAGGGGGATTTAGGGGGATCAAGACTTGGCTATGAACGAGAGATACCAAGGGTTTCAGGTTTAAGACACTAATGGACATTGCCGTGTCCTGATTTCGGGTTGTATTAATTCCAATGCAATCGGAGTTGATATTACCTGAACTTTCGGGTGCTTATGGCGCACCTTACGCAGATGAAAAACTGTTGAGCTCAAAAATCAAAACTTTTTATCGTCCTCCGACGACGACATTTTTAATGCGCAGATGGGGGCCGCCGACGCTTACGGACAAACCGTTTTGACCACCTTTACCGCAACCGCCGTAGGCATAAACTGAGTCGTTGCCGATCGACTCAATATCCTTTAGAGTCTGAAATACGTTGCCGCTTAAAGTGACATCACTCACCGGTTCGGCTAATTTGCCATTGCGAATCATGAACCCTTGGGCTGCGGCAAAGGTAAACATTTCGCCGTTGGTTTGTCCTCCCAACATCCGCACTGCATAGACTCCTTCCTCAATGTCGCCAACCATTTCATCAAAAGAATGTGAGCCCGATTCGATCGCCGTATTAGTCATCCGCACCAACGGCATAAAACTAGCGCTCAGAGCCCGGGCATTTCCCGTCGGACTTTCGCCCATTTTGCCCGCAGTCTCGCGATTGTGCATCCGAGATGCTAAAACTCCATTTTTAATTAAATGCTTGCACTGAGCGGGCACACCTTCGTCGTCGTATTTCAAAGTTCCCGGCAATCCTGGCACTGTTGCGTCGTCAATTACATTCAATTGTTCGATCGCCACTGGTTTGCCCAAAGTCAGCAATTCCTGCATTTTCGGGTTTTCGTAAATACCGTCTGCTTCCGACAAATGGCCGAAAGCTTCGTGAATAAATACCCCCGACAAATAAGGGTCTAAAATCACCGGATACTGACCGCCTTTTACCGATTTTGCTTCTAGTTGACCGACAGCTCGCACGGCCGCACTCTTAACACGATCTTCGATATTTGTCAAGACATCGTAATCCGATCGCGAATGAATTGACTCAAACCCTTGGCGGACGACACCATTTTCATTGCGGGCGATCGCCCCGAAACGTCCTGTCACGTCCAAGCGCTCTTGAGCGATCGAAGTGCCTTGAGAATTCACAAAATAAGTAATCCCGAATCGATCGCTATAACCGGCCATTGTCGTCTGAATTCGCGGGTCATAATCTAACAGCAACTGGTTGTAAGATTCGAGCAACTTCCGCTTTTCGGCTAGAGTAATAGAGCGCGGGTCGCGGCCCAATTCCACAGCTACATAATCTTGAATTGGGGTAACATCTGCTAGTACAGTTTTTTCGCTACCAACTAACCGAGATTGAACGACAGCTTCTTCAATCCGGGCTTTTAACTCAGCTAAACCGTTGAAAGTTACAAAACTCCAGCCACCTTTGTGACAGGCGCGGACGCCACCGGCGAGACTGAAACTGCGGTTGACAGCATCTAACTGAGGGCCGCGAAAACTAATCGCAGTTGATTCGCTTTGTTCGAGGCGAACTTCTAGATAATCTACTCGATCGCGGTAAGGTGCGATCGCTTCCATCAACTGTTCTTGCATCAAATTGCCCCTATGATTGATTTAGATCAATTCCGGTGTAACCGGAATGATTGTTGACTGTTGACTGTTGACTGTTGACTGTTTGAAAAATACCGATACAACCGGAAACGATATTACGCCCAGCGCTGAAAAAAAATGATTGCTAACCCTATTTTAGCCAATAAATCCCGTCTTTCGGGTGCGCGTCCGGGATCTCTTGTACTTCTGGTGCGCGATCGCAAAGTAGGCGTCCCATCACACAAAAAAAACTCGCGCCTGCTTGCCAAAAGCCAATTACGGCCGGAAATCTTGCATCTGCCTAGAAAAATCGAATTAGACTAAATCTATCTAAAGACGTAAAAATATACCTTAACTGCTGGCAGATGGAATACTTTAAGGTTAGAAAATTCCAAATTTCACCGTATTTAGCAGCAATTTCGGCATCACTAGCAATTTTGGTCGGAGTTTGCATTTTAGATCGATCGGAACAAGAGCGATTTTTGCAGCATAACCGCGCTACCACGATCGATCGGCTAAGCACAGTCCGCTCTAAGCTCGAAGGCTCTTTGAATTCCCGGCTGTTTTTGATGCGGGGTTTGGTGGCTTACATTTCCAACAACCCAAAAATTACCGAAGCCGAGTTTGCAGCGACGGCGAGAATTCTGCTGGCACAGCAAATCGGCATTCGCAACATCACTTTAGTTAAAGGTACGACGGTCGCTTACATTTATCCGCGGGTCGGAAATGAAGCGGCACTCGGGGTTGACTTGACGGCGCTACCCGAACAGCGAGAAATAGTCGAACAGGCGATCGAGACTAGAAAAACTGTGCTGGCTGGGCCTGTGAAATTATTGGCGGGAGGCGTCGGGTTCATCAGTCGATCGCCCATTTTTCTGACACCCTCGGGCGCAGATCCCGAAACAGGAGTCTACTGGGGCTTGGCAGGGCTGGTTATCGACAAAGATTCTCTGATGGACGAAGCAGGACTCAACGACCCCTCAGCCAAGCTGCAATACGCTTTGCAGGGCAAAGACGCCAAAGGAGTCTCCGGCGAGGTGTTTTTCGGCGATGGAGCAATTTTTCAGAATAATCCCATCGTTCTGGAAGTGACTTTGCCCAGCGGTTCCTGGCAGTTAGCTGCCATTCCTCTGGGAGGATGGCCGACGAGTTCGCCTTTTCGAGGATTTTTGCTTACCGGAGGCGGGTTGTTGGCACTTTTGAGCGGAGTAGTGGCTTTTAGCTGGGTTTACGGGCCGATTAAGTTACGTGAAAGCGAGGCTAAGTATCGGCAACTGGTTGAGAATGCTAACAGCATGATTGTGCAGTTAGACAGTGAAGGCAAGATTACTTTTTTTAACGAGTTTGCTGAAACTTTTTTCGGATATTCAGAAGCCGAAATAATTGGCAAAAGTGCGATCGGCACAATTATACCCAAAACAGATTTATCAGAAAATGACCTCGCGGCAATGATTCGAGACTGTTTGGCACAGCCGGAAAAATACTGCCAAAACGAGAATGAAAACATCCGCCGCAATGGAGAAAGGGTGTGGATAGCATGGACAAATAAACCTTTACTAGATGCCAAGGGAAATTTGGCCAGACTGCTTTGTATCGGGACGGACATTGGCGATCGCAAACAAGCTGAAATCGCCCTGCAAGCTTCCGAATCTGAATTGCGAGCCTTGTTTGCTGCCATGAATGACGTAATTTTTGTGATAGATAAGTCGGGACGTTATCTAAAAATTGCGCCCACAAATCCCGAACTTTTATACAAACCACCGGCGGAACTTATCGGCAAAACTCTGCACGAGATGATGCCACCAGAAACAGCAGATTTTTTCCTCAGTCAAATTCAACTTACCGCCGACACAAAGCAGACGCATTCACTAGAATACAGCTTGCAAATTGGCAACAAAGATGTTTGGTTTGCTGCTAACATTGCCCCAATGCAGGAAAACACGGTTATTTGGATGGCCCGCGATATTACCCAGCGCAAGCAGGCTGAAAATTGGTTGACCGGTCAAAAACAAGTTTTAGAAATGATTGCTAAAAGTAATCCTCTCGGCGAGACTTTAAATACTTTAGTTAAAATTATTGAACAGCAATCTAGAGATGTCATGGGTTCGATTTTGCTGTTAGATCAAGACGGTCAACACCTGCTGCACGGAGCCGCGCCCAGTTTGCCAGAAAGTTACAATGCTGCTGTTCATGAAATAGCGATCGGCCCGAATGTCGGTTCTTGTGGCACTGCTGTCTATCGCTGCGAACAGGTAATCGTTACAGATATTGCCAGCGATCCTTTGTGGCAAAACTTTCGAGATTTTACATTGGGTTTTGGACTCAGAGCTTGCTGGTGTGCTCCGATTTTATCATCTCAGGGTCAAGTTTTGGGGACTTTTGCCATGTACTGTGCCCAACCGCGAAGTCCCGAAAACTTTGAGCTGGAATTGATCGAAGCGGTCAGGAATTTAGCCGGAATTGCGATCGAACGGAAACAGGCAGAAGAAAGTCTCAAACAGCTTAATGAAGAACTAGAAAATAGAGTCAAACAGAGAACTGCTCAATTGATGCAAAGTGAAGAACGCTGGCAGTTAGCACTCAAAGGTAACAACGACGGCATTTGGGACTGGAACTTGCAAACAAAAGAAATTTTTATTTCCGAGCGATTTCAGGAAATCACCGGATACGAACACCGCCCAAATATCGATTACTTTGACGAATGGAAAACGGGCACGCATCCCGACGATTTAGACTTAGTAATTCAAGCTTTCCAAGACCATTTAGACAGGAAAACGCCGCATTACATCATCGAATACCGCTTGTTGTGCTACAACAGCGCCTACAAATGGATATTGAGTCGGGGACAAGCTTTGTGGGACGAATCTGGAAAAGCAGTCCGCATTGTTGGTTCAATTACTGACATTACAGAGCGCAAACAAGCAGAGGAAGCACTGCGACAAAGCGACGCACGAGAAAGAGAAAGAGCTCAACAGCTCGAACAAGCGCTGCTGGAATTACGTTCTACTCAAACTCAGCTCGTTCAAACGGAAAAAATGTCTTCTCTAGGGCAACTGGTTGCCGGCATCGCTCACGAAGTAAACAATCCTGTTAACTTTATTCACGCTAACATTACTTATCTCAAGCAGTATACCAAACAGTTGCTAGACTTGGTAACTCTTTACCAACAGGAATATCCCGAACCGAAGTCAAAGATTCGGGATCTAATTGAGGAAATTGATTTGGGTTTTATGGCAGGAGATTTGATTAAAATTGTGGGTTCAATGCAGGTGGGAACAGAGCGCATTCGACAAATAGTTTTGTCTCTGCGCAATTTTTCGCGACTGGACGAAGCTCAAATGAAGTCGGTCGATATTCATGCAGGAATTGACAGCACTTTGTTGATTTTGCAGCACCGTTTGAAGGCGTCTGATAAATGGCCGATAATTCAAATAGTTAAGGACTTCGGCAAGTTGCCGCTGGTGGAGTGCTACGCCAGCCAACTGAATCAAGTGTTTATGAATATTATTGCTAATGGCATTGATGCGATCGAGGAACGGTATCAAAAGTTATCGGTTGCGGAAGCAGAGGCAAATCCCGGCCGGATTTCTATTTGCACTATGATGACGACTCAGAAAACGGTCATCGTGGAAATTTCTGATAATGGCACAGGTATCCCGGAGAATGTGAGAAATCGCATTTTTAATCCGTTTTTCACTACAAAAGAAGTGGGGAAAGGTACGGGGTTGGGAATGTCTATTTCGCACTCGATTGTTGTGGAAAAGCACAAGGGCAAAATAGAGTGTATTTCGTCCATAGGATGTGGAACGACTTTTCAGATTGAGATTCCGATCGGCACAACCTATCAGTAGTAGTAGTAGTAGTAGGATTCACAGCAGTTCTGGATTTTCAGGCATTGCCCTGTCCTCCGTTTATATCTAACGGATTTGATATTAACTTCCTTCTTCCTTCTTCCTTCTGCTATAACGACTAAGATGGATTCAATCTGCCCTTGAAGCGGTACTGCATCAACCCTTTATTGTATAAAAATTGACATGATGGGATTAATCCTGGAAGCGATCAAAGCAATGGGACACAATGTCCGCTGGATGTCTTGGAATTTGTTTTTAGGTTTAGTACCGCTGGGCCTGAGTTTTTGGCTGTTTCGCAAACCTCGATCGCGCTGGCTGCTGTGGGGTACGGGCATTCTCCTGGGCGCTACTTTTTTGCCCAGCACGCGCCACGTTTTGGCCTATTTGAAGCACATTGTCCAAGATGTGGGCAAAACTTACGTTTTGGGGGCGATCGGCATTACACTCGCACTGATGGCTTTAGACATCTGGGTACTGCGACAGCGCGGAGTTCGCTCTCTCCGCTGGTGGGGTGGTTTTTTCTGGTTTATCGGATTTTTGCCGAATGCGCCCTACGTTTTAACTGATATCATTCACCTAATCCGCCAGATTAAAGAGGGACAATCGGTATGGGTGGTAACATTGGCTTTGATTCCGCAATATGTGGTGTTTATGCTGGCGGGGTTTGGGGCTTATGTGCTGTCGGTGATGAATTTGGGTTACTATTTGAAGCAACAGGGTTGGAGTAGATTTATCCTAACAACGGAGATAACGATACACGCACTTTCGGCGATCGGCATTTATTTAGGGCGATTTATCCGCTTCAACACTTGGGATCTTCTGACTAATCCCGATGCGCTGGTTAACACCGTAATGAATGATTTGATCGGTAAGCGTCCGGTTGTTGTAATGGCCGCAACTTTCGTAGTAATTGCTGTTTTGTATTGGGTAATGAAACAAGTCATTTTAGGGATTAGCCAGCGATTTTACGGTAGCCAATCGCAGCCGGATTTATCCGGTGAAAGCGCAACTGCTTCTGAGCCGATCGATGTGAGATTTTAGATTTTAGATTTTAGATTGGCTCCACAACTAACGTCCCTTTTTTTTCGATCCACGACTTAAATCGGAAAATAAGTATCCGTCTGTGGATGAGACCAATTTTTTCGCGCAACTCCCAAATAAATTACTGCGGCATTTGGCCGCAAGACTTGCTATGTTAGAACAGTTGAAGTAGTTTTGCAAACATCAAAGATGAATCGATTTGACCGTCAGTTGTGGGAGCGATTTATTGCGATCGCTCAGCCTTACTTTTATCCTGTAAAACCTAGGGGAGGCAGAATCTTTTTAGGATTAGTGGCGCTGTTGTTGATATTTCTCTTCGCTGCGATGTTTGTACTCGTCAGCATCTTCTGTTTGGGGGGTGCTGCTGTTTTCCCGGTTTTTGTCAATAGTATTGCGGCGGGCTTAGTTACTTTGTTGAAAGGAATTATTAATTCGCCGACAATTGCGATCGTAGCTTTGATGTTAATTCTTCCTTTCAGTGCTTTTGTCGGCTTCAAAGGCAGATTAACTCCGCACTGGCAGCCCTGGGCTTTATTGACTTTGCTGCTGTTTTTGTCGCTGTCAGTCAGCGGTCTGAATGTAATTATTAGTTACGTCGGTAACTTTTTTAACACCGCACTAGCTAAGAAAGACCAACTCAATTACTGGAAGTATCTGTTTGTCTATGCAGGGGTTTTTGCAGTAGGCACTCCCGTTGTGGTAATTTACCGCTATATCCAAGATAAATTAAGTCTCTACTGGCGAGAGTGGATGACAAATAAGTTCCTCGATAAGTATTTTCAGAATCGGGCTTATTACGAAATAAATTCACACAAGGAAATCGACAATCCCGACCAACGAATTTCTCAAGACATCAAATCATTTACCCAGACAAGTTTGACCTTTTTGCTCGTTATCCTGGGTTCAATAGTTGATGTTGTATCTTTCACGGGTATCCTGTGGTCTATCTCAAAAGAACTTTCGATATTCCTGATAGTCTATGCTATTTTGGGGACTGTTGCCACTCTGATTTTTGGTCAAAGATTAGTACCTCTTAATTTTAACCAACTTAAAAAAGAAGCTAACTTCCGCTACGGACTGGTTCACATTCGCGACAATGCTGAATCTATTGCTTTTTATAGAGGGGAAGAGCAAGAATCGGCGCAAATAAAGCAGCGGTTCCTGGAAGTATTCCGCAATTTTAATTTGCTAATTGGCTGGCAGCGAAATTTGGATTATTTTACCACTGGATACGGATATGCTGTTGTGATTATTCCGGCTTTGTTTCTAGCTCCTGCTTACTTTGCCGACAAAAGCGATACAATTCAGTTTGGAGATATCACTCAAGCAGGTTTTGCTTTTAGTCAGGTTTTAGGCGCTTTTTCAGTAATTGTAACTCAGATTGAACCGCTGAGTTCTTTTGCAGCGAGTATCAATCGTTTGGCTGTATTTACAGATACTTTGGAAGCAGAAAGAGCGGTATCTCGTGCCGGAGAAACTGCTATAGATGTAGTAGTGGATTCTCGGTTGACGTTAGAACACGTTACTTTAGATACTCCGAAGCATGAAAAAACTTTAATTAGCGATTTGTCCCTAGCAGTGCAGCCCGGTGAAGGACTGTTAATTGTCGGTCAAAGCGGCGCTGGGAAGAGTTCTTTGCTGCGGGCAATTGCGGGTTTGTGGGACTCGGGAACGGGTCGTTTGGCGCGGCCAGAACTTGGGGAAATGCTGTTTTTGCCGCAGCGTCCTTATATGATTTTGGGTAGTTTGCGATCGCAACTTCTGTATCCCAACACCAGCACCGAGGTTGACGAGGAAAAATTGCGCGACGTTTTAGCATCAGTAAACTTAGCAGATTTGCCGGACAGATTGGGCGGTTTTGATGCTGATTTAGATTGGGCTGATGTTTTGTCTTTAGGAGAACAGCAGCGTTTAGCTTTTGCTAGATTGTTGTTGACCCAACCGCGATACGCTATTTTGGATGAGGCGACAAGTGCTTTGGATTTGAAGAACGAGCAACATTTATATGAACAGTTGCAAGCAACTAAAACTACGTTTGTGAGTGTCGGACATAGAATGAGTTTGTTGCAATATCACCAGCAGGTTTTGGAACTGTTGGGTGATTCGAGTTGGCGACTGCTTTCGGCAGAAGAATACGGCGCTAGTTTCATCAGTTGACAGTTGACAGTTGACAGTTGACAGCTACCCATAGCCGTCGATAGAAGAGGATTGGAGCAATGAATCATTTTGTTTGATTTCCCCCTAAACGGGGAGGCTTCAGACCCAATTTTCAGGTGTGAAGCTTGTTGGCTGATATGGCGCTGGTTTCAGGAATTGTTAATTTACCCGATTGTTTGTTTGTCGTGAGTGCGGGTGCGGTTGGAAATTTATCTGTTGATGCTACAGATCGATCGTCCTACCTGCACTGTACGATCGCTACTACGGCTAGAAACACAGTAACAATTAATGCCGATCGACTCCCCGTTCCTCACAATCGATAATTGTGCAAATTATCTAAAACAGCCCAAAAGCACAAGCAAGCTGAAATTTAGCAGATTTAATTCCTCGCCGATTCAAGCTCACATAATATAATATAAGATAGATTTTTAGTACAGGCGAGATTCCTACCTTGACTACTCAGATTCCTCAGAACTTTGTGCAAACGATCGCCAAACAGCGCGCAGTCACAGATGCCGAGTTAGAGACCCTATTTATGGCTCTCGACGGTCAATCTACGGCGACAATCGCCACCAAGCTTGGCATTAGCGACATCGCCGTTCGCAAAAGACTAGGCGAAGTTTACAAAAAGTTTCAGATTGGGGGGAACGGGCCTGGAAAGCTGTCGGAATTGAAGCATCAGTTACTGTTTTCATACCACGCCGAGCAGGGAACGAGCGATTTTAGTGGAGGTAAAGGTTCTCTATTCAAAATGGCGATTGCGGGTCAACAGTCCGATTGGGGCCAAGCACCGGATGTTGCAGTTTTTTACGGACGGACTGAAGAATTAACTACTTTAAAGCAATCGATTGTATCCGATAATTGTCGCCTGGTAGCGTTGCTGGGTTCTGTCGGTAGTGGCAAAACAACTCTGTCGGTGCAGTTGGCCTCACAGGTACAGAATGAGTTTGATTTTGTGATTTGGCGATCGTTGCGATCGACTCCAGCACCATCCGACTTCCTAACCGACTTAATTCAACTTTTTTCTAACCAGCAAAAACCCGATGTGCCCATCGACCTCAACGGCAAAATTTCGCGCTTGGTCGAGTATTTGCGGAAGCAGCGCTGTCTGCTAATTTTAGACGATTTTGAAGCAATTCTCAAACCAGAAGAACTAGCTGGACACTACCGCGAAGGCTACGAAGGATATCGAGATTTAATTGTGCGACTCTGTGAGGTCAATCACAATAGCTGTTTGATGCTAGTTAGTTCAGAAGAACCTACGGAACTGACTTTGCTGGCGGGAGAAAAAGTGCGAACTTTCAAACCGGCTATTTCCGCAGAAATTGCGCGGGAGATTTTTCAAGAAAAAGGTTTATCGGTTCCAAACAAAGAGTTGGAAATCTTGTTAGCCCGGTACGGAGGCAATCTGTTAGCGTTAAAGATTGTGGCGACAACGATTCACAAGTTTTTCGACGGTAATGTTTTAAAGTTTGTGGAAGCAACGGCGTTATTTATAGAAGAACATATCAGCAATTTGCTCGCGCAGCAGTTCGATCGAATGTCAAGTTCTGAACAAGAAATTGCCTACTGGCTGGCTATTGCTAAAAGTCCGATTTCGCTGGCGACTTTGCGAGAAAAGATGTTGGTCAATTCGTCGCTTTCGGATTTGCTGAAAAATCTCGATTCCTTGGGGCGTCGATCGCTGATTGACAAAATAAGTGAGGGAACAGAAACGGTTTTTATGCTTGGGCCTTTGATCGTACAGTATGTGAGCGACCGATTAGTCGATCGCATTCGAGTGGAGATTTTGGAGACGATTAAGACGCAAGGAATAGAAAGAATGCACTTGTTGAAGACTCACAATTTGAAACTCAGTATTGCTGCTGAAGGAAAACAAAGTAAAGAGGCTCGAAGTAGTTCTATTTTAGAATTAGTTAAAAATCGCCTGCAAGTGTTGTTCATGAAAACTACAGGCTTTGAAGAACCGCTAAAGATCCTGACTAAAGTTGCCTCTGACCTGGAGCATAAATCGCCCCTAGAGGTAGGATATGCTAGGGAAAATTTGATGCAGATTATTGCACAACTTCAGTGCTAACAAAAAAGGCGATCGCTCTTTCACAAAAGCGATCGCCAATTTTCAACAAAAACTAAGTTTGATTATTTAACAATGCCCAAAACCGAGGCAGATTCAGAGCCTGTAATTTTACCCAAAGCAGGCGCTCTTTGAGCTTCTGCAATTTTGGGAAGCAAAAGTCCCTCCGCATAAATCCGAGGATTTACTTGAGCAATTTGGATGTAAGATTCCCGGACTTCTGCGTTGACTGCGACAGTCTTAGCGTCATAAACTTGCATCGCCATCTTGGGATAAAAACCAATGCCAACAATCGGGATTAAAAAGCAAAATGCGATCGCCACTTCGCGAGGTTGAGCATCAATAAACGGTGCATCACCGGGCAAAGCGCAACTATTACCAAAACAAACTGCTTCATCCATATTGTCTCTCTGATTCTGCAAATTTAGATCCTCAAGATCGCAAGCCGCTAGTGTGCCACAGTTATAAAATAGCTGGCGTAGCATCGAGAGCAAATAAATCGGTGTCAAAATCACTCCTACCGCCGCAAGTAACACAATCACTGCGCGGAAAGAATCGCTGTAGATATCGCTAGTTGCTACACCCACAAATACCGAGAGTTCGCTAGCAAAACCACTCATACCAGGAAGTGCTAAGGAAGCCAGAGCACCTGCGGTAAACAAGGCAAACACTTTCGGCATGACTTTGCCAATCTCGCCCATTTCATCCATAACCATTGTATGGGTACGATCGTAAGTAACGCCAGCCAGGAAAAACAATACTGAGGCGATTAAACCGTGGGAAATCATTTGCAGCAATGCTCCATTGATTCCCAAATCCGTGAAGGAAGCAATACCTAACAACACGAATCCCATGTGAGAAATCGACGAATTCGCGAGGCGGCGCTTCATGTTCGATTGGCCGAAGGAATTGAGTGCCCCGTAGATAATATTGACTACGCCGAGCACCGCCATAATCGGCGCAAAGTAAACGTGTGCTTTGGGAAGAAGTTCTAAATTGAGACGAATCAGTCCGTATCCGCCCATTTTCAATAACACACCAGCTAGAATCATCGACACTGGAGAAGATGCTTCACCGTGGGCATCAGGTAGCCAAGTGTGGAAGGGGAAAATCGCCAGTTTCACGCCGAAAGCAATGAACAATCCCGCATACAGCAGTAATTCTAAACCCAGCGGGTAGTCTTTCAAGCCTAGTTCTACCATGTCGAAGGTGGGTGCGCCTCCGCCGTAGAATCCCATTGCTAAGGCTGCGATTAAAATGAAAATTGAAGCGCCTGCGGTATAAATCAAAAATTTAGTAGCTGCGTAGCGACGGTTTTGCCCGCCCCAAATCGAGATTAACAGGTAAACCGGAATTAGTTCTAGTTCCCAGACAATGAACAGTAGCATGATGTCTTGGGCTACGAAGACTCCTATTTGTGCGGAGTACATCACTAGCATGAGGAAGTAAAAAAGTTTCGGTTTGCGATCGACTTCCCAGGCTGCAAAGATTGATAATGTTGTCACCAGTCCAGCCAAAAGTACCAGCGGGACTGACAATCCGTCAACCGAAACAGACCAGTTGAGGCCGAGAGAAGGTATCCAGGAATATTTCTCTACGATTTGGAAAGTGGAGATGCTGGGGTCGTAATGTGTCCAAAACACCCAACACATTAGTACAAAATCTGCAATTCCGACGCCAAGGGCGTACCAACGCACAGTTTTGCCATTTGTGTCGGGCAGAAAAGGGATGGCGATGGAAGCTACGAGGGGTAGCATCACAATCGCGGTCAGCCAGGGAAATTGATCCGCTATCATAGAATAAATTGGTAAGGGGAAAACGAGCGATTCTTTAAACCCGAGAGGAAAACGATACCGGCGGTTTCAACACATTCAATTGAGGGAGAGTGACCGCCGCCTTGAATCCCCTAAAGGGGTTTGAGGGGTATGGTTGCCCCTCCTTTCGAGGTATGGTTGCTTCGATTTTCCTTGCGGGGTGATGCCACACACTGAGTATCGCCTTGAGCGGAGCCGAAGGGTCGAAGGAAGTGTTCGCTGCGACCTGGCTATAAAGGCTTGCTAAACCTGCAACACTGTAAAGAGTGACTTTAAAACTGCGACTGAGTGGAGTCGAAGTGTTTAATTGCAGGTGACAGAGCCGAAAACTAGCGTCGCAATGCTCAGGACGACCTAAATAAATAAGGTTTCTTCGCGATCAAAATATCTGGTCAGAACAGCTTGCAATTGCTTACAAGAGAACGTGGCTTTAGCCTGCTGGTTCCTGACCGTGAGAATTAATACGAAGGATTAAATAAAATTATAATACTAAATTTAATAAAAACTTAAGATTTACTCATAATTTTTTTTATATGACGAAGGAAGATTGACATATCGCAGACTGCGGCAAAAGTCAAGATACTTGTCAGCTAATTATTCGCAAATATCCAGAGGCCCGATTTCTTCAAGGTTGTTTCCAAAAAAGAAGATACCCATACTGACGGGTTTCGACTCCGCTCAACCAACTGATAAATCGAGGGTTGAACGAAGCGGAGCGCCGTCCTGAGCGGAGCGCCGTCCTGACCCCTTCGACCCTTCGACTCCACTGGCTGGCGACGCTCCGCTCAGGATAAACTACGTCGAAGTGTCGAAGGGTCGAAGTGTCGAAACCCGTCAGTGTGAGTATCTTCTTTTTTGGAAACCACCTTATGCCTGGGAATTGTCACCCTTGATTTAAAACATAGATTTCAACTAAATAGAGAGAAAAGCCGATCGCCAAAACCTGCAATTAAAGTACGATCGACTAATTGCGATCGCCCTCTTTGCTGCATAAAAGGGTAATTGAAAATTAATAATTAGCAAGCACGATTATTGAATTATCCTAGCTTGTCAAAACTATTTATTTCTTCTCCTCTCCATTCTCTTTCTCTGTGTCCTCTGCGGTTAAAAAAAAATCTTGCTCGCAAACGAAGCTGAGCCAAAAGCCCGATCGAGCTAATATTGATCTTAATCTTGTCCCTACCCGAACTCAGACCCGTTCCCATGACACCCAATGCCTCCCCCGGAGCCACTTCCGCCCCAGACTCTCAAACGACATCCGAAGTCAGCCTTGATATGCAAGTCCGTCTTAAAACAGAAGATGGACAGCTACTGCTGCTACTCCCCTCAGAAACTAACACCAGCGAAGCACCAACAGCGGCAGCCTCGACTTGGACTGAACTTTGGCAACAGTTAAAAGTCAGGCTGAATGCAGGAGAACGCTTTTGGCAGGCAAATGCCGAAGTACAATTGATGGCGAGCGATCGACTCCTAGATATCCGTCAACTGCAAGAAATCGCCGAAGCCCTATTAGAAGTCGAACTCCAACTCAAACGAGTCCACACCAACCGCCGTCAAACAGCCGTTGCCGCAGCCACCGCCGGCTATTGTGTAGAACAGCAGCCTCCCGTTTCTTCCCTGAGTAAAGCCTCCACGGAAAAACCGCAATCCCTAGCAGAACCTTTATATTTGCAGATGACAGTGCGATCGGGCGTAGAAATTCGCCATCCGGGCACCGTGGTACTTTTGGGAGACGTAAATCCTGGCGGCTCAGTCATCGCCGGGGGGGATATCCTAGTTTGGGGCCGTTTGCGGGGCGTGGTTCATGCCGGTGCTGGTGGCAATACCAAAAGCGTGATTATGACCTTGCAGATGGAACCGATGGTGATTAGGATTGCTAAATATGTTGCCAGAGGCCCAGAAACCTCACCCGCTCAGTTTTTCCCGGAAGTCGCCTATGTGACACCTCAAGGGATTCGGATCGGTAGAGCTTCTGATTTTGACAAATCTTTGTTAGTCGGTTAGTTGACTGTTAACTGTTAACTGTTAACTGTTGTTACCAATCGCTAAATCTAAAATCTCAAATCTAAAATTGCTTATGCCTCGCATTATTGTTGTTACATCAGGGAAAGGCGGAGTTGGCAAAACTACTTCGACAGCTAATCTCGGAATGGCTTTAGCTAAGCGGGGGCGCAATGTTGCTGTGATTGATGCCGATTTTGGCCTCAGAAACTTAGACTTGCTGTTGGGCTTGGAAAATCGCATCGTTTACACCGCACTCGAAGTTCTCGCAGGAGAGTGCCGATTAGAACAAGCTTTGGTTAAAGACAAGCGTCAGCCGCGATTGGTACTGTTGCCGGCGGCGCAAACTCGCATGAAAGATGCCATTAGCGCGCAGCAAATGAAGCAACTTGTGGAGATGTTGGGATCTAAGTATGACTATATTTTGATCGACTCTCCGGCGGGAATTGAACAGGGTTTTCAAAATGCGATCGCCCCGGCTCAAGAAGGGATCATTGTCACTACTCCCGAAATCGCTGCTGTCCGCGATGCCGATCGAGTCATTGGGCTGCTGGAAGCTAACAACGTCAAGAAAATCAACCTGATTGTCAACCGGATCAGACCCGCAATGGTGCTGGCAAATGATATGATGTCGGTGCAAGACGTGCGGGAAATCCTCGCTATTCCGCTGTTAGGCGTCGTTCCTGACGACGAGCGCGTCATCGTTTCTACGAATCGAGGCGAACCATTAGTATTGTCAGAAACGGCTTCTTTAGCTGGAACTGCTTTCGACAATATTGCCCGCCGTTTAGAAGGGGAAAAAGTGGAATTTCTCGATCTAAATCCTCGTCCCGAAACCTTTTTTAGCCGCCTCCGCAAGTTTTTTAACATGAAAATTATGTGATTTGTTGCCAATGTTTGCGATCGGCTTTAACAAGTAGCGACTCGATCCAATACCAAAGCCTAGATTTTTCCAAAATTAAGTTTTCTATGCCTAACCCTTGACAACTGAGCCAAACCCATGATCTACACACTTCTCGAACGACTTTTCCCGCGCACCCCTGACAACAGCCGCGATGAAGTAAAACGTCGTCTCAAACTGGTTCTCGCCCACGATCGGTCAGAGCTGAGTCCAGAAATGGTTGAAGCGATGCGCCGAGAAATCCTAGAGGTGGTGTCTCGCTACGTGGAAATCGATACTACTGAGTCAGAGTTTTCCCTCGCTAGCGATCAGCGGGCCACAGCACTGATTGCAAATCTCCCGATCCGGCGAGTCAGACTCGAACAGCCACCGGAGAATTTATCCCAGAATTTGCCCGAAAAGCCACCAGAGTATGTACCGGAGTATGTAGTCGAAACTCTCCCCGACACTAAAGATTAACAGGGATTGAGATTTGATTGTCAGGCAACAAGTTCGATCGGCTCGATCGGCATTTAAATTAAACTATATCTCTACAATTAAAAGGTTGTGGCTGGGCGAAGATTGTCCGCCCCAAATATGTAATATCAATTCCGGTTGCGTCGGAATTAATATTACCCGAAATCAGGACACGGCAGTGCCGTGTCCCTACAATTAATGTAGCGTAGGGAAACGGCACTGCCGTGTCCTCTATATCAATTCCGGCAGCGCCGGAATTGATAGAAAAAATAACCAATAACCAATAACCAATAACCAATAACCAATAACCAATAACTAATAACTAATAACTAATAACTAATCACATCTTCTCGGAAATTATGGGCGCAGAAACGACGATCAACCAAACCGCACAGCTACCATTGGTAGTAAATCCCGATATTCTCCAGCAAGCTATCCTCTACAAAGTTAATACTCGCGTAAATGCTCGTGGAGAATTGGTTTTCCCCTGCATACCGGGAATGCTCAGTGAGTATCTCAAGTCGATCGAGAAGCTATTCAATACTCTCGACAGACCATTGCCCGAAGACCGCAAAGATGAGCTCAGCAAGCTTTTAGCCGCTAAGTTAGAGCAAGGCTACCGTACCTCCACAGCATCGGTGCTGATCCTGCAATACGAATCGGTACAGCCGCCACAAACTGGTTTAGCTTGCAAAGTGATTCTTAGTAGCTCAACCGTTGGAGAACAGTACAAAAACTGGATAGACACCCGAGAACCTCCGCTTTTTGGCTCTCATCCCGATGCAAAATTGATGGCAACGGCTGCTAAATTGGGAAATCCCGATCGCATCCGCATCTTAGACGTGGGGGCTGGTACCGGCCGCAATACCTTGCCGCTGGCGAGATTGGGCTATTCTGTGGATGCGATCGAACTAACCTCCGCTTTTGCAGAACAATTGAAAACTGCCGCAACAGCCGAAAACCTTCCCGTGACTGTCACCGAAGGCGATGTTCTCGATCCCTTAATGCGGATGAAACCGGCCCGCTACCAACTTGCAGTTGCCGCCGAAGTCATCTCGCATTTTCGAGACAGCGATCAAGTACGGCTGTTTCTAGCTAAAATGTGCGACTTCCTCTGTCCCGGAGGCGTGTTACTGTTCAGCACCTTTTTAACCATCGGCGACTACCAGCCTGACGACCTGGTGCGGCAAGTTGCCCAACTCTCCTGGTCTACTTTATTTACACCCCAAGAGCTTGCTACCGCCATGGAAGGGTTGCCCTTAGTCCAAATCTCCAACGAATTGGTGATCGAATACGAACGCCACCACCTGCCCGCAGGAGCCTGGCCGCCGACGCCCTGGTTTCCGAGTTGGGCCACCGGTCGAGATGTCTTCCCGATGGCAAACGGACGGCCACCTATGGAATTGCGCTGGATTTTGTGCCGCCGCAGTTAAAAAAAAATCAGCTTTGTCGATACAGACACAGCAATCACAACCCTGGACAGACGGCAACACTCGCATTAGCTTTTGTGATTTCAGAAGCATAAAGCCGACTTGCTGTCAAGATTGTTTTGTCGATACACAAAAATTTACAAAAATATATATTACTATGTAAAGGTAGCGAAGCTCGATCGCCCCTGGGTGAGAAACCCGGTTTCTGATTAGATCCTATGTTGTCAAACTTTTGATTTTTTGCCAAAAATTAGGTCGATCGGGCAAGTAAAATTCGATCGCCATCTCAAATCGGCGCAACTGTAGTTAAGATGAATCTGACAAACCTATTCCTTCAGACAGATGACATTGTAGAGGAATCGGATTATCCAATAAATTAGCTCGCCGATAGGCGACGCTCCTGAGAAAAAAATATGCTTTTAACACGTCCACTACAAGCGTTTGGAGCAATCTTCAGGCACAAACCTTCAACAAATAGACCGATCGACCAAAAAAGCAGTAAAAATTATGGTGAGGGGAATGTTTTTCCCGCTCCAAATCAACAACTTGACTGGTATATCGAACTGGAAATGCTAATGAGTGATGCAAAATCTTCCTGTACCAATGAAGAGATTACCGCTTGGCTGCGCGGATTGCTGACAATTACTTGGGCAGACGGCAACTTTGACGAAAACGAGCAAAAAATGATTGCCAATCTAACTCAGGATCAACTAAATCTAGTATCTTTTGACGGCGGTTTTGAACCTATTTCCCCAGAGGAACTAGCCGCTGTGTTGGGCAAAAGCACCGCCAACGGCGAGAATTTTTTGAGAACAGCCGTAATGGTAGCCTTGGCAGACGGTACGTACTCGCTTTCGGAAGACGAGATACTTTACAAGTTTTGCACAGCTTTGGGTCACAACGTCGAGGCGATCGAATCTCTGCGACACACCATCGAAGACAGCAAGTGCGATCCCCAAGGCCCAATCAGCCAAATAGTCTTCGATCCCAATGTCGCCCCCGCCGAAATCCCCCTTTCATCTCGGCTACCTCAACCTCACCACAAAAATGTCCTGCAACCGGTCAAAGACTGGCTCGACGGCTGGGAAGTTCACGATCCCAGAGTAGCACATTTTGTCTGCAAAATGATTCCATCGCAGTGTCCGTTTGAGCGAGATGTCGTATTATTTGGTCGCAAAATCGTCCACATTCCGGCGATGTGCCAGATTAACCCGCTTTACGAACAGTTGGTGGGGATGCGCTTTCGAGCTCTCTGCTATTTGGCAGATGATTGCAAGGAAGATGTATCGACATATTGTTAATAGTCAGTAGTCATTGGTCATTAGTCATTAGTCATTAGTCATTGGTCATTCTTGTCAAATGTTCGATTAATGATTGTAAGCTATTAACCAATGACTACTAATTAGTCCAGTAGGATGTGCACTGCACACCAAAAGATAAAAATTGTACTTGGATCTGGTATCATAGTATTGTAGGGTGCGTCAGCCAGCAGCGTTTCCCTTATTTAATAAGCGATCGAGCTGACGCACCCTACAGGCCTCGTTAGTGGTTTAAATGCGTAACAGCTTACTCATATAAAATCTACTTTGATCGTATCAATTAAAAAAAAATTACAATCTTGAATCTGATACAAATTATTAAAAGTCATAGATTAAAGAGCCGGACACGGCAGTGCCGTTTCCCTACAGGCGATCGGATACAATCTATCCATGTGTACTAATTTTTTAAATTGATATAACTATATTTTTTCGGCAATTGTAAGTGGGCCTCTGCGGACTCCAGAAAAACAGGAATATTGTACTTCGATCTGGTATCATAGCTAATGACTAATGACTAATGACTATTGACTACTGACTAATATTATGCAATTTATCGATCGAGCTGATGTTCAAGTCGCAGCCGGCAAAGGTGGCGACGGTATGGTAGCTTTTCGTAGAGAAAAGTATATACCAGCGGGCGGGCCCAGCGGTGGCACCGGTGGTCGGGGCGGTTCTGTATTTCTGGTGGCGGTGGAAAGTCTGCAAACGTTGCTAGATTTTCAGTACAACCGCATTTTTAAAGGTCAAGACGGGAAGAAGGGCGCGCCGAAGAATATGACTGGAGCCTCTGGGGACGATCGCACGATCGAAGTTCCCTGCGGTACAGTAGTTTACGACGCGGAAACTCAGGCAATCTTAGCAGATTTAGTCACGCCCGGACAGACTTTTTGTGTTGCCAAAGGCGGTAAAGGCGGCTTGGGAAATAAGTGTTTTCTGACAAATTCTAACCGTGCTCCAGATTATGCGATGCCGGGAAAAGAAGGAGAACACAAATTTTTGCGGCTGGAATTGAAGCTGTTAGCTGAAGTGGGAATTATTGGCTTGCCGAATGCTGGCAAATCAACCCTAATTTCTGCTTTATCTGCGGCTCGCCCCAAGATAGCAGATTATCCGTTTACAACCTTAGTTCCGAACTTGGGCGTAGTCAGAAAACCCAGTGGCGATGGTACTGTTTTTGCTGACATTCCAGGATTAATTGAAGGGGCTCACGAAGGCGCGGGTTTGGGTTACGAGTTTTTGCGGCACATTGAACGCACTCGGTTGCTGCTGCATTTAGTCGATATCACCGATGAAGATCCGATCGCCGATTACATCACAATTCAAGAAGAATTGAAAGCTTACGGGCGAGGTTTGGGCGATCGGCCGCAGATTTTGGCTTTTAATAAGGTAGATGCGATCGATCTTGAGGATGAGGAAATTGGAAATGCGATCGCCCGACTCAAAGAAATCAGCGGCGCTCCAGTGTTGATGATTTCCGCTGTGAGTCGAGTTGGATTAAATGAATTGATGCAGCAAGTTTGGCAGAAACTCGACGAGATGAACGAGAGTGAAGCGGAGGCCCTTTTAGCAGTCGCAGTCTTGTAATTTGAGGCGGGATTGTTGAGCATTTACCCGAATTGGCAAGCCCAAATTAGGAGACGGCAGTGCCGTGTCCCTACAATTAATCACAGTAGGGACACGGCACTGCCGTCTCCTCTATATCATTTCGGTGCAACCGGAAACGATATGATATCAAATTTGGCAGGATCAGAACTATTCCCATGCAACCACAAACGATAAGCTGCTGCACATTTACAGCAGATTCCACGTTTATGAAGTACACCCCGATTGCTCTTTTATTGCCGTAGGGACACGGCACTGCCGTGTCCCTACCTCTGTTGTGTACCTCACTAACCTGAAAAGTGCTGTAAATTGTATATTCAGGGCGGGCGGGACGCCCACCCCACAAGAATTTGATTGTTTATTGACATACAATTTAAATGCAGAAAAGCTTATAAGTTGTAAACACCAACAAAAATCGTCTCAATCCCAATGGAAACTAAACCACCTCTACCACCTTTCACCTTAGAAACCGCTAAAACTAAAGTTCAACTCGCAGAAGATGCTTGGAATAGCCACGATCCAGAACGAGTAGCCTTAGCTTACACCGAAGATTCACAGTGGCGGAATCGTGCGGAATTTTTCAGTGGAAGGGCCGAAATCAAAGCTTTCTTAACACGCAAATGGGCAAAAGAATTAGACTACCGTTTAAAAAAAGAACTGTGGAGTTTTACAGACAACCGAATTTCTGTACGCTTTGAATATGAATGGCACGATGATTCTGACTGCTGGTATCGCGCCTATGGTAACGAACAGTGGGAATTTGCCGAAAATGGATTGATGCGAAGACGTGAAGCTAGTATTAATGATGTTTTAATTCAAGAGTGCGATCGGAAGTTTCTATCTGCTAAATTTTGAACAATCATGAGAAAGCCGCAAACAGTAAAATCTCTGGAAAAATTAGGACGTATCCAACTTTCAAAAAGTTTTTTTATGCGTGAGTTTCTGTATTCTGAAATCTCACAAATTGAAAGCATTCCCAATATCCCGGACGATCCAGATTTAGCAATTGCCGTCGGAAGAAATCTGTGCGAAAAAGTGCTTGAGCCAATTCAAGATGCACTTGGTCGAATCAGCGTCCGTTCCGCTTTCCGTGCTAGTGCTGTCAATAAAATAGGTGCGGAAAATCAAAATCAATATAGTTGCGCCAGTAATGAAGAAAATCATGCAGGACATATCTGGGATGTCAAAGATCAGGATGGATATATGGGCGCAACTGCCTGTATTGTTGTGACTTCTTTTATTCCTTATTACGAGCAAACACAGGATTGGACAGCATTAGCTTGGTGGATTCACGATCGTATTGATGCGTACTCAGAAATGACTTTTTTTCCAAAATACGCAGCTTTCAACATTAGCTGGCATGAGAATCCAGAGCGTCAAAAAGTGATTTACAGCTATGTAAAAAATCCACATACTGGCAAGAGTGGGTATTTAACAAAGACTGGAATGGAAAACTTTTCAGGGTCACATGAGCAGTTTTACCAAGAGTTTATTCGACAGTTGTACCCAGCCAGTTAACCAGGTCTTGTAGCAAAACGCAGATTTATGCTATCAGTTATGATACAGTCGTCCTTTATGGAAGATTTAAATAGCTAACAGGAACAAAGTCTGAATGTTAAAATATGTTGAACACACCCCAAAAAATCTATGACACTAACCCTTGACCTACCATCAGAAGTTGAGCAATATCTCTTGCAGGAAGCCAACCAACAAGGGCTTTCAATTGAATCCGTGACCTTACAGCTTTTACAAAGCTTTATTTGTTTAAGGCAAAAACAAGCTAAGGCTGTTAACCTGCTTCAGTCTTGGATGGACGATGAAGATATTGAGGAACAGCAAGAAACAGGTCAATATTTGATCGGTGCATTAGATGAGGATCGTCTCTCTGAGCGTAAATTATTCCCAGTTGAGATGAAGGGCATAACTTGGTAAACCAAATCATAATATTGGATGCAGGGCTACTCGGTCTAATCACAAATCCAAAGTTGTCTGTTGAAAGTAAGGCTTGCGCCCAGTGGCTTCAAGCTCACATCACATCAGGGAGTCGCACTATCATTCCAGAGATTTCGGACTATGAGGTTCGCCGTGAGTTATTGAGAGCAAATAAGATAAAAGGTATTTCTCGTCTAGATGATTTAGCCAAATTGATTGAGTATTTACTAATTACAACGGTTGCCATGCAGCAAGCTGCAAAACTTTGGGCAGAAGCTCGTCAGCAAGGGCAACCGACAGCAGGAGACAAGACGATTGATGGTGATATGATTTTGGTTGCTCAAGCCAGAACTCTTGGCTCTCCAGATGTTGTAATTGCGACGACGAATGTGGGGCATCTGTCAAGGTTTATTACAGCCGAGTTATGGCAAAATATCAAGGAATCAGGTGCGTCGCTTTCTACAATCTGTAATTTTCATTGAACATCTCGTGGCGACGCACCCTACAAAGCTACTATTTGAAACTACTTGCTAAGTAGGTAAACATAAATACTAAAGTCCTGAGATAATTGGGAAGCAATTAACCAGGCCAACAGCATGAGTATTGACCAATTAAACACCGACTATGGCATTGTCGGCCACCTCACCTTCGCCGCCGGAAACGGTGGTTTTCCGATGATTCACATCGATAATGGCCAAGCCAAAGCCTTGATTTCTGTGTATTCTGGCCAAGTGCTCTCCTTCCAACCAGCCACCGAAACCGCCGATGTGATGTTCCTCAGCGACAAAGCGTACTATGCGGAAGGAAAAGCCATCAAAGGCGGTGTACCAATCTGTTGGCCTTGGTTTGGCCCAGATCCCGAAGGATTGGGGCGGCCCAGTCATGGGTTTGTGCGGAATCGCCTCTGGAATGTGGTAACAACCAGCACTACTCCAGAGGGCGCAACTCAAGTCATTCTGGGGCTTAAGGATACTGAGGAAACGAGGGCGATGTGGCCGCAAGCTTTTGAATTGACGATCGCAATTACGATCGGCACAACCCTCACAGTAGAATTAACTACCCGCAATTTAGGCGACAAAGCCTTTCCCCTCACCCAAGCTTTCCACACCTATTTCAAAGTCGGAGATATTAGTCGCGTGCAGGTTTTGGGATTGGAAAATACCCAGTATCTTGATAAAGCTGATGGTGGTGTCGAAAAAACTCAAGTTGGTGGAGTAGTAACAATCGGTGAGGTCGATCGTATTTACCTCGATGTTCCCAACGAATTAGTCATTGATGATAGCAGTCTTAATCGCCGCATCCGCATTAAATCCTCTGGTAGTAAGTCCGCCGTAGTGTGGAATCCCTGGGTAAAAATCGCTGCAAGTATGGCCGACCTTGACGATCGCGATTATCAGCGTTTAATCTGCGTGGAAACGACCAATGCGGCGACGGATATTGTCGAAGTTCCCGCGCAAGGTGAGTTCCGATTGGTGGCAATTTATAGCGTTGAGCGCGACTAAGGAATGAGAGCTTAATGCCAGCGGTGATGGGGCTATAATTTCCATTATTGGATTGAAAAACTCTGTCACCGTAATGCCTAAGTCTTACCATTAGATATATTGCTATAATGAGATATCAAGAGAAGTTATAGGAAAATCAACAGCGAACATCCGGTATTGTGACCATAAACAAATTTGATGAGGATTTTTTATGTCTTCCACTACTCGCGAACAACTACATCAACAAATTGATAGCTTACCAGATCATATTGTTGAACAAATTGCTAGCTTAATCCTATCTATAACAACTCAACAAAAAATAGGAGTATCAGAATACACGGACTAGCAAAGTACCCAGTGGCAAGATTTTTCATTAACGCAACTTTTCGGCGAAGATGATGAAATTGAATATTCCTTAGAAGATGCTCAAGAAATCTATTTGTAGATGCGCGCCGAGGCCAGAAACCGGGTTTCTTCCTAGATATTTAGTTAACAATTTTAGATTTTTCACAGAAACCCGGTTTCTTTGGTATCTATGCGCGCCGAGGCCAGAAACCGGGTTTCTTCCTAGATATTTAGTTAAGAATTTTAGATTTTTCACAGAAACCCGGTTTCTTTGGTACTTATGTGTCAGTCCTAATACTCTCAAATGCAATAAATGTAACAATTTTAGATAAAAATTTGCTGTAAAATAAGGTGTTTCCAAAATATTACCATCAATGATTATGCAAAACTATAACTGGAAAAAACTCCAAAATGGCTCAGATATTCGCGGTATCGCCCTCGAAGGGGTTCCCGATGAAAAAGTTAACCTCACGCCCGAAATAGCGACAATCTTAGGTCAATCTTTTGTCAGTTGGCTGGTGCTAAAAGTCCATAAACCTGTGGAAAAGTTGATAATTGCGATCGGGCGTGACAGCCGCCTATCTGGCCCAACTTTAATGCAAGCAGTCATGGCGGGTATCACCTCAGTTGGTGCAAGAGTGTACGATTTTGATATGGCATCAACTCCGGCGATGTTTATGAGCACCATTACCCTTGGTTTTGAGTGTGATGGCGCGATTATGCTGACGGCTAGCCATTTACCTTTTAATCGCAACGGCTTAAAGTTTTTCACCGCCAATGGTGGTTTACAAAAAAAAGATATTACAGATATCTTAGCATTAGCAGAAACCAATGAGTTTGAAAAAGCCGCCGTTACAGGTAGCATGACCAAACATGATTTTATATCAGTTTATGCGAACCAATTTGTGACTAAGATTCGGGAGTCAGTCAATCACTCCGATAATTTTGAGCAGCCATTGATAGGACTAAAAATTGTTGTGGATGCGGGGAATGGTGCTGGTGGATTCTATGTGGATAAAGTTCTAAAACCTTTAGGTGCGGATACTACAGGTAGTCAGTTTCTAGAACCCGATGGCACTTTTCCCAATCATGTGCCAAATCCCGAAGATAAACAGGCAATGCAGTCAATTTGTCAAGCGGTTATTGCCAATCGAGCTGATTTTGGGATTATTTTTGATACGGATGTCGATCGCAGTGCGGCCGTCGATGCAGTTGGTAAGGAACTTAACCGCAATCGCTTAATTGCTTTGATTTCCGCCATTGTGTTACAAGAACATCCAGGTTCTACGATTGTCACCGATTCGATTACCTCCGATGGCTTAACGCAATTCATAGAACAGGATTTAAAGGGAATTCATCATCGGTTCAAACGGGGCTACAAAAATGTGATTGATGAGTCGATTCGCCTCAATCAAAGCGGACAGGAATCATGGCTAGCTATTGAAACTTCTGGACATGGGGCTTTGAAGGAAAATTACTTTCTGGATGATGGCGCTTATTTGGTTAGCAAGCTATTGATTGAATTGGCTAAATCAAAACTGGCAAATAAGTCATTGCCAGATTTAATTGCGAATTTGCAAGAGCCTGAAGAAAGTGCCGAGTTTCGGATTAAGATTAATGTGGATGATTTTAGGGTTTTGGGCGATCGCACGATCGAGCAACTACAAGAATTCGTCTCAACCCAACCCGACTGGAAAATCGTTCCCAATAACTATGAAGGGCTGCGGATTTCCTGCACATCAGCTAGTGAATGCGGCTGGTTTCTGTTACGCTTATCGCTACACGATCCAGTGATGGCTTTGAATGTGGAGTCTAATGTTAAGGGTGGTGTGGATCGTATAGTCGATCGGCTGTTAGCTTTTTTCCAAACAACAGAATCCCTGGATTTATCGGCACTTTTGAGATAAGACCCACCCCTAACCCCTCCGAGGAGGGGGATCGGATCTAGCTCCCCTCTAGAGAGGGGCTGGGGGTGTGTCCTCTAGAGCCCTAGCCCCTCTCTAGAGGGGGAATGGATCTAGCTCCTCGGCTTTTGAGCGGGATTGGAGTGTATCCATTCTGCAAAACCCAAGCTTGAATAACCTCTAAAACACCTTCAACCTCATACTTTGCATCGTGCTCTGTAAATCGCAAAAATCTCACGCCCAGAGACTCCAATCGAGCTTGTCTTTGCCGATCGCGCTTTTGTGCTTCCTCACTATCATGGGAATATCCATCAATCTTGATCGCCAGCATTAACTGTTTGCAGTAAAAGTCTACTATGAATTCATCGATAGGCCGTTGGCGATCGAAGTCATAGCCCATCATTTGTTTACCTTTGACGTATTTCCAAAGACTGATTTCGCCGGGAGTCATGTTGTTGCGCAACTGGCGCGCCAATTCCTTAAGTTTGGGGTTGTAGGGGATGATATGGTATCTCATAAAGTTGAAGATACGTAATTGTGATTTATCTTATGATACTCCTCCCAGATGTGATTGCCCCTAGTGGCTATATCCAAAATCCATTAATAATATCTAATCGCACCTGACCTTTACCCAATCGTGGCACAATGAGTTTCACACTGTTCACAAATCAAACCCAAGGAGGAATTTAATTATGTGGCGTGTAACGATTAGCTGTTCTGCGGATAACTGGGATACTCATTCTAAGGCATTCAAGGCGATCGCCGAAAAATATCCGGGCACACCTCTCTCTTCCAAAAAGATGAAAGGTGACGGACAACGCATTATGGAATATCAAATTGAAAATGTTAATGATGCAGAGGATTTTATCGAAGAATGCTCGACTTTAACTGGCTTTACCGCCGCCTTTGAATCCCTATAAATTTAGTAGGGCCCGCATTGCGCGCCCTACATATCGAGGTTATGCGTCTATAAATTTGACGATCGGTAACTTACCGGACATTATATGAATTGCGAATTCGTCCGTTGTAATCGACTGTGATTCTCCCATTTTGGGAAACCGTAACCACTGTTTCTACGGTATAAACAGACGCACCAGGTTTGTAACCTTGAAAAGTAAATGTCCAAGTACCATTGCCATTTTCAACAAACGGTGATTGCGCTGAAGCCCCGTGCATCGCAGCTTCGGCTCGATATTCCCCCAAACCCCCGTTAGCATTTTCTGCTGCTTGACGGGCTAAGTTTTTCGCCCGATTCAGTTCGATATTGTTGGAAATAACTGTAATTTCGTTCAGTTGATTTTGAGAAGAACGAATTGGATTACTGAAGGCGGGGGAGACTCTAACAGCTAAAGTTGAGAGCGCTACCAAAGAAGCAAGTCGGATGTTTAGTTTCATAATACAAACTCATTTATAGGTTGTAGACTTTACAGGACTTGTACTAACAGGCCCGGAATGGCCAAAAATTGTTTCTTATACTGATACAGCACTTTTCTGGTATTTGAGATACATAGTTCTTGTAGGGACACGGCACTGCCGTGTCCCTACGGGATATTGAATGTACTTCATAAACCTGGAATCTGCTGTATGTTGCACCATTTGTGTGAAGTAGGGGCGGGTTCACTCTTGAGCTTTTCGGGTTGAAAACAGGTTAAACTCACATCTTGCAGCAATGTCAGTAAGAGGATTTTTCGTGGGGGAGGGAGGGTTTATAGAACCTGTTTGCAAGCTTGAAAGCTTTTGGTGAACCCGCCCCTACAGCATAAGAGAGAATGGTGCTCTTCTGTCAGTTAAATAAACCCGCCATCCCCCACCAATAATCCCCTTATTGACATTGCTGCAATATCTCAATTATATGAATTCCGGTTGCACTCATACACGATCGGCTGTGTAGGACACGGGAATGCCATTTCCCTACCTCAAAATAATCCATCTTCCTTGTTGATGAAATATGCAACCATCGCCCGATTATTTGCAGGGAAATGGCGGGAGTAATATCAACGATCGCCAAGTATTTAATTTTTAATTTTCACTTTTGAATCGGCTGGCGTTTCTCCCTCGTTCAAATAGCGGTAACTCATCCGAGAAATATCCCGAATCAATGTTTGAGCCGGCTTCTCGGTTTCTGGCGGATGCTTCACCATCACTGCGACTAAATAACGTTTACCGTTCGGCAAATCCACCATCCCCGCATCCGCTAGCATTGTATTGATGTTGCCGGTTTTGTGAGCAATAACTGCTCCCTCGCCCAAACCTTTCGGTAGCAAAGAATCGTTTTGGGTTTGGCGCATGATTTGCAAAATGCGATCGCGCGATTTGACCGAAACCAGATTTCCCCGATCAACCTGGGCGATGATATTGATCAAATCCTTCGGACTGCTGGTATTCGTTCCCTCCAAATCCGGCAATTTATTGCGGAGAACCGTCGCCCTCAAACCCCAGGTTGCAAAATGCTGATTCAAAATCTCAGCACCTCCCAACAACTCAATCATCATATTTGTCGCCGTGTTGTCGCTGACAACAATCATCTTTTTCGCAACTTCTAAAGCTGAATACTTTTTGCCCGGTACGTCGTCTTGCATTTCCCCAGAACCGCCGACAATGTGTTCTGACTTCAGCGTCAGCATTTGATCTAACTGCACTTTGCCTTCATCTACTGCTTGGAAAAAAGCTACTAAAATTGGCACTTTAATTGTGCTAGCTGAAGCGAAAGGAGCATCGCCGTTAAAATTTAGGTAGCTTCCAGTATCTAAATCAACTAAAAATATTCCGGCTGTCAAATTGGGATTTTCTGTTGCTAAAATCTGAACTTGCGTTTTCAAAGCGCCTAATTCTTGATTTAGTTGCAATGCTTCTGGCGTCGCCGGTGCAGCAGATGCGCTATCGGCTGGGTTTTTTTCCTTTGCGGTGGTTTGTTCTTGTGTCGCTACAGCCGATCGACTCACAGCATTTACCACCGACAGCAACGTACCGCAAATCACCGCTATCCCAACTCCCAAAATCAGTAAGCGAGTCGCGTACACCAACGGCGGCACGCTCCGAGGCGCAGACCGTTTTCGGGGCTGATTGCCTGCTTGCGAGCTCGGTTTGGGAACAGGGCGCTTTTTGAGCTGGCCGGGGTTTTCAGCCTCTGTACTGCGAACTGGACGTGACTGGGAGCGATTTACTGGACGGGAGGCAGGGGCAGTTGGACTTCGGAGCTCAGTGTTGGGATTGCTGGCGGAATTCACATTTTCCAGATCCGGCGCGGGATCGAACAAATCGACAGCAGCGAGGCCTTTTTTGCGCGGTTGGCGAGTCTTCGACTGCGGAATTTTGCTGGTTTTGGGTTTTCTGGGGTTAATTGCGGATCTGGGATCGGACAAAAAGTCTTGTGCATTCAATTCTTCCGGGGAGGGTGCGGGAGAATTGGCTCTAATTCTGCTGCGGCTTGGTTGCGATGGCAAAGTCGAAGGTTCTGGCGATCGAATTTCCGGGTTGCCGTTTGGCGGTTGGGGCGGGCGGCGGCGGCCAGAGTTGGCTGACTGACTTGAAGAGCCAGATTTAGGCGACTTCTCGCCGGAGTTGGGAGAGGATATCGAGGATATCACCGATAATATCGATCGTTTGGGAAACCGCTCTGCCACGTCTTACTCCTTCATGACTGTAATTTTCAAGTTTAAGATTTTTCCGCTTGCGGGCCAATCAATTTTAGATTTGGGATTTGAGATTTGTATCAATTCCGGCTGCGCCGGAATGATAAGAGAGGACACGGCGCCTGGCCGTTTCCCTACCATGATTTATTGTAGGGACACGGCATTAGCCGTGTCCTGATTTCGCTTCTGGAAGACCGATCGCACTTTTGGCAACAGTAGCAATAAATCTGCCGATTTGTACGCCAAAAATCTTCGATCGGCAATTTCAAATCTCAAATTGCTAACATTCTGGCTGAATGTCGCCGGGATTTTCCGGCAACGCCCCATCCAGAGTATCAGAAACTGGCGATCGTGCGTAAGTTTTGATTCCCCATTCTGTTTGGCGGAGCACACCCCGTAGCATGGCGACTTCATCAACTGTTGGATAAGCCCTGTTGTACAAACGCCGAAATTTTTCCATCCGACTTGCTGCTGTGTGGGGCTGCAAATAGCCAATTTTTAGTAACAGCGTTTCTAGTTGCTGGTAATATCCCTCTAAATTTTCCAAGGGAGCACAGTTGGGGGAAAGATTGGGAGATTGGGGGAGTAGGCGATCGAGCTGATTGTTTTCTGGTAAGTTATTTGTTGCATCTAGAACAGACAAAGCCTTTTGTTCCTGATTTCTTATATCCGTTAAATCCGTTGCCGAACTTCCATCTTCCATCCTCCTTCTTCCTGAATTTCCCCCCTTGGGGGGGGCAGGGGGGGGTTGACTTCTTCCTTCTTCCCGATACAGTTCGTAGCAACAAATAGCGACTGCTTGGGCGAGATTGAGCGAAGTGTAAGCATCGCTGGAGGGAATACGAATCAGGCGCTGAGCGCGGTTTAATTCGGCATTGGTCAAGCCGCAGTCTTCTCTACCAAAAATTAGGGCGCTGGGGGCTTCTAGCAGCCAAGGCAAGGCATCTGCGGGTGATTCTAGCTTTGTTGGCTGCGATCGACAATCATCTCCTGTAGTTGCGATCGCTCTGACGCACCCAACCAAAGCCTGTGGCAAACTCTCGACTACTTTCGCCGTTTCCAATATGTCGGCGGCGCGCACAGCCATCAATCGGGCTTCTTCCCCTAAATAATCGCACTGGGGATTGACCAAAATTAATTGGCGCAAACCCATATTTTTCATAACACGGGCCACGGAACCCACATTCAAGGGCCCTGCGGGTTCGACTAAGACTATTCGGATGTTGGCGGCGGCCGTTTCGAGCATTTAATTTAGGAAGAAGGAAGAAGGAAGAAGTCAACCCCCCCCTGCCCCCCCCGGGGAAATTCAGGAAGAAGGAAGAAGGAAGAAGGAAGAGGCAATTCCGGGCAAGGGTTTCAGCAATCAAGAATGTCTCTTTCACAAGCAAATTGTTTCCTTGGCAACAGGCTCTCCGGCCTGCTCCACAAGAATTGAATTTTGTTGTGGAACAGGCCGGAGAGCCTGTTCATAAAAATGGTACAGAATGTAAATTAGTAATCCACTGTACAAAATTAACATGGCCAAGCAACGAGCGAAATCCGATTTACCGACCAAAATGTGCCCGGTGTGCGATCAACCTTTTACTTGGCGCAAAAAATGGGCTGACTGCTGGGATGAGGTGAAATACTGCTCGGATCGTTGTCGCCGCCGCCGTAATAGCACCGAAAGTTAAGAATCTCTTGCCATTTGCCAAACCGAGGCTAAGATTGCAAGGGAAAAATTTTAGGTTAAAAAATATGGCATCGCAACAGATACAACCAAAGTTAGTTATTCACGGCGGTGCCGGCGGTTCCCTCCATAGTAAGGGCGGACTTGAGGTGGTACGTAAATCGCTTTATAAGGTTTTAGAGGAAGTTTATCCGCTGCTTCAAGAGGGTGCAAGTGCGGTAAATGCAGTGGTGCGAGGCTGTCAACTGCTCGAAGATGACCCTCGCTTCAATGCGGGTACGGGTTCTGTTGTGCAGTCGGATGGTCAAATTCGGATGAGTGCTTCGCTGATGGACGGTTTTGAACAGCGTTTCAGTGGGGCGATTAATGTTTCTCGGGTTCAGAATCCGATCGAACTTGCGAAGTTTTTGCAGCAATCGGACGATCGGGTACTTTCAGATTACGGCTCAGCGGAATTGCTGCGAGAACTTCAGTTGCCGATTTACGATCCGATGACGGATTTGCGATTGCATGAGTGGATAGAGGAACGAAAAGGCAATTTTAACAAAGCAATGGCTGGAGTAGTCGCTGAACCGGCCGGGGTTGGGACAATCGGAGTCGTAGCTTTGGATGCCCAGGGACGTTTGGCTGCGGGTACTTCGACTGGCGGCAAGGGTTTTGAGCGGATTGGGCGGGTGAGTGATTCTGCGATGCCGGCGGGGAATTATGCGACTGGGAGTGCGGCGGTAAGTTGCACAGGAATTGGCGAACACATTATGGATGAGTGTTTGGCTGCCAAAATTGTGATTCGGGTGACGGATGGTTTGAGTTTAAAGGCTGCTTTGGAGCGTTCTTTTGCGGAAGCTGAGGCTCGCAAACGAGATTTTGGGGCAATTGGAATTGATGCTAGTGGTGCGATCGGCTGTGGTAAAACTAGCGATGTGCTTCTGGGTGCTTTTCACAATGGTATCCAAATGGGCGATACTTTGGAAATGAGTAAGGGAACGCTGATTTTTATAGCTTAGGATCGCGAATTAAATAATTTACACATATTTGTGGGATGGGCGTCCCGCCC
>ENA-OFCI01000292-OFCI01000292.1-metagenomes-genome-assembly--contig:-NODE-292-length-32916-cov-15.320532_pt1 | contig 32916 bp, 50 predicted proteins | sample MGYA00153391_OFCI01 | MGnify analysis MGYA00153391
AATTGAGACGCGGCCCGAGCCCGAACACGAGACTCCGCTCCGGGAGCGAGACCATGGCGTCGACCGAACGACAAACAAAAAAAAGCGCCCGACTGCCGGTGAGGGCAATCGGGCGCGGGAGGCGCAGGCTGGGAGGGACAGCGGCGCGAAGTTAGGCGGCTGCTCTTTCGGGCGGCTCAGTGTCGCGAGGCATGGGAGACGCGGCGGGAGACGCGGCGGACGGTGAAGCCCACGCGCGAAGCTCGTCCTCGGTTCCGTTGAAGGTATCGAGGTCGACCTCGCCGAGCACGCCAGGGCAGACGCCCGGCTGCGCAATCACCCTCGCGCCCTTCGGCATCCGCCATGAGCCGAAGCCCATCGTGCCGTTGAGCCACCAGATCGTATTGGCGTGGTGCTGCCAGAACTTCCACGCAGACCATGGCGCGGGGATGCTTGGTTTGCTGACGCCGTAGTGCGCGACCCAGAGATCGAGCGCGGCGAACGCGGGCCGCTTGCCCTCGACTCCGAGCATCGACCAGAAGCCCGGCCCCGTGTACATGAGCGGCGAGCGCCCGTGCGCATCGATGGCCTCAGCCTCGAGCAGCGCGAGACGGTCTGCGAACTTGGCTGGAGCCAGGTGACCCATGATCTCGACGTCGACCGCGAGAGGCATGTCGAGTTCAATGCCGCCGAGCGCGTCCATCGTGCGGCCGATGACTTCATGCTCGTCGGCATCCGGCTGGTCGAAGAGGTACGCGCCGACGAGAAGCCCTGAGCCTTGCAGCTCTCGCAGGTGCTCGGCGAAGTGCGAATCCTTCACCGTGCCCGCAGCGACGCGGACCCATGCGAAGCGTCTGCCGCTCTTGTAGATCGCAGCACCGTCGACGGGCGGGTTCGATGAGCTGATGTCGATGCCTTCGGTCGTCATTGGTACATCCACAGCACGAGCTGGAGCGCGACGGTTGCACCTGCGGCGAAGCCAATGGCGAACGTGAGCGAGTGCATCATGGTGTTTCCCTCCAGAGTCGTTTCGTCAGCCAGAGCGCAGACACCGAACCGATGACGCCGCCGACGATGCAGCCCGCGAGCGCGACGTGACTCCCGCTGTCGAGCGCATCGATCTCCCGCACGAGCGCGAAGCTCGTTGCGCAAAGCGCGACGTCGGACGCGATGACGCGAGTGTTGACGGTCGCGAGGAAGTAGAGCGCCGCCTGGATGACGGCGAAGAGCGCGAACGTCACGAGCACACCGCGCCGTGCAAGATCACGCGACGGTCGACGATGGGCAAGACGCTCGGCTGGAAGCATCCCGAGCGAAGCATCTCGACGGTGCCGAAGCCGTGCGACCAGAGTCGCTTCTGCGGAGCGGTCGCGTACTCGGCTGAGCCGAGGTGCCCGAGCCATCCGCAATTCATCGCGACGTGTCGCTCGCCAGTGATCTCACCGAAGAACTGAGTCGCGAGTCGATGCGTGTGACCGAAGGCCACGCTCTTGCCGAACGCTGCGCCGGTCTGCTTCGTTGCGTTCTCGCCAGAGTATCCGCACTCGTGCGTCACGTTGAGCTTGCCGATGCGTGCGTGCTTCTTGTACGGCACGACCTGCCATCCGTTGCTCGTGAGTCCGATCTGACCGTCGATGTTCAGCGAGTCGACAAGACCAGGCATCAGGCGCGAGAGTTGGCGCGTGAGCCACGCATCGTGATTGCCGAGCGTGATGATCTTGCGTTGCGCCCCGAGGTCGTCGACCTCTTCGCGCGTCTCGCGCACGACGACCATCTCATCGGCGAGCTGTTGCTTGCGGTGAGGATCCTTGTCATGCGCGCTGATGGCGTAGGCGTCTGCCCAATCGCCGAGATGGATGACCGTGTGCGGTCGCCAGGCTCGAGCGAAAGCTATCATCGCCTGCCACGCCCAACGGTCGTGGTAGGGCGCGTGAGTGTCGGGGATGAGCAGGATGCGCTCGACGGTCTGCGAGCCAAGGTCGAGCGGCGCGAAGACGTAGTCGCGTTCGCGATCAACCCAGACGCGATCCGCCTCGGTGAGCTCCGGCGCTGGCTTCACGTCGAAGGCGCTCGTGTCGACTGGGATCTCGCAAGCAGCATTAGCGAGCAGGCGCATCCGTCGCGCGCTGACCTTGCCGACCGAGAGCCCGAGCAACGCGGCGGACGCGCGCACCGTGACGCCGTCGCGCAGGTGCTCGAGCACGGTCGCGTCGGTGGCTGCGTGCCACTCGTGCGCCGTCACTCGTCACCGGCAGGAGGCTCGACAGGCTCGGGCCGAAGCCACGCGCGCAGCTCGTCGAGTCCCCATGTCGTGAGCGCCGTTGCGCCAGCGGCAGCAGCGGCGACCACTACAGCGATGATCACACGAGCGCCGAGCGTTGGCTCTTCGTCGATGGGTTCGTCGCCGTCGTCGGGCTCGTCAGGATCGGAAAGAATCGATCGACCGTTCCACATGAAGCCCTCACTTCGGTTTGTTGTTGTTGTCGTCTTTGAACGCCCACTTGCCAACCCAGATCCATCCGACGATCGCGACGATGAACGCGATAACGATGGAGCCGAGGTTGCGCGTCTCCCAATCACGGAACGCGTCGCCCGCGCTCTCGTGGGGAACGGTTTTGCCCGTGCCGTCGCAGGTCGAGCACACGAGGCCATCGGGCAAGACGCCCGATCCTCCGCAGCGCTCGCACGGGAAGTGCGCAATGCTCATGGGTTAGGCAGCTTCGTGATCATCGCGTCGACAACGGCGTCAGTCGCTGCGCGATCGTCGGGCAAGAGTGCAGGTGCCTCGACGGGCGGCAGTGCGATGACGAGTAGGTCGAGCGTCTCGGCGATGTCGTTGAGGGCTGCGATGGCAGCCGTCGGATCTCCGGACGCGATGAGAAGCGCATCCTTCGCGAGCTTGAGTGCGTTGAGCGCGAGGACCGTTGCGTTGGGAGCGGTCATTCTGCACCCGCATCAGCGGGGGCGCTCGCATCGGCGGGCGCGGGTTTCATGAGAGGAGCCTGAGATAGCGAGCGCGGGTCGACAGCCATTGAGGAGTCCGTTGCGCCAGCGTCAGGCAACGTGAACGAGGCGGTCGGCGCGCCTGCGTCACTCCACGCAGCGCGGCGCTCTTCGACACAAGCTCGCGCGGCTGCGCGGCTGTTGGGGAAGTCGCGCACGCACGCCTTGAGCGTCGCGTCGTATAGGTCCTTTGCAATCTCGCTTTTCATCGCGGGCGAGCACGCGGCGCAGAGCATTACGAGCACTAAGCCACCGGTAGCGGGCGGGATGCGGCCGATGACGTCGAGGAAGATCTTGAGCGCCTTGACGGGGTCGGGCGAAAGCGCCGCGATGAAACGAAGCGTCTGCGCGAGCGGCTTCGGCATCGCGTTGTATTGCTCAGGCGTGCGCGGCTTGCATATCGCGTTGAAGACCGCGAGCACGAGCGGGATGTAGATCTCCGGGTGGGAGCAGGTGAATGCCCATGCATGGGCGAGTAGAGCGAGCATGTGTCCTCCAGTGTTGAAAATGAAACGTAAGAGTTGCGGGAGCAGAGCTCAGGCAATGCCGAGCTTCGCCGCTGCTCGCGACGCCGACGCGCAGGTGCACCCACGCGCAAGACCACAGCGCCCCCGATTCTTCGGGCGCTGGACAATCGCGGCATCAAGCCGCGATGAAGCTCAGTGATGGGAAACGATGGCCGAAGTCACGGCGGCAGCGAGTCCGCCAAGAGCCGCGATGATCGCGAGGATTACCGGCGCACGCCTGCGCCATCGCGCGGCGCTTGATGCCTCTTCGATTTCGCGCTTGGTCGTGATCGCGTCGTCCTGCTTCGCAAGTAGCTCTTCTGCGCCTTGCCGCTTGAGTCGTTCGTTGCGCGCCAATATCGACTCCTCAAGCGACTGCTTGGTGATGGTCGTATTCTCGTCGACCTTCGTCGAGAGCTTGTCGACGAGAGCCTCGACGAAACGTTCGACGGCGCTCACGCTGTCGACCATCCATCGGCGCTCCGCTTCGCGCTCGACGCGATGCTCTCGCGGATGCTCATCGTCGCGCCAGCGTTCGAGCGCCTTGATGCGGCGCTCGTGCTCATCGACTGCCATGGAGCACGAATGCGATCAGTGCTGCGCCGGTGATCGCGACGGCGATGACGATTGCCCACAACGGAGCGACCGGGAATCTTCCGCGTGCATAGTCGCCGTGGAGCGAGTCGTGCGCCGCGAGCTTCCTGTCGTGCCCGTCGTGTCGCTGGTCGTGCGTGGCAAGTCGCGCGTCGTGACTTTCGACCTTGCCCATGATTAGGTCGTGGCGAGCGATTGCGGCGAGCTGGTTGGTTTTGTCTTGCTCGTCGAGCCGCTCCCATAGCTCGGGCGTCGTCTGCGGCGGAGGCCGAGACGTGTGCGCCAGGCGCGGATCGGTGTCGCGGTCGACGTCAGTCATGGAGCAGACTTGTCGGCGATTGCTTGGTCGAGCGTCGCAAGCTCAGTGCGCTTCGCTTCGAGTTTTCGCTCTAGCTCTTCGTGCTCTTTGGCTGCGGCCGCCGCTTTGGCGATTGTGGCGTCGAGTCCCTTTGGATCGCTTGCCTGCGCGAGATAGTGCGCAGTCGCGTGCTCAGCCACGATGGCTTCAAGCGCGCCAAACGCGGCAAACAATGCAGTTCTCTCTTTGGCGGTGAGCGTTGCGACGTCGAGGCGCAATCGCGTTGGGTCGCCAGCAGGTGAGCCGTTCTCGCCACGTCTACGCACGGTCGCGAGCAGGTAGGAGCCGTCGACGACCACGCCGTCTCGGTAGGCCGCACCCTCTACGTCGTAGTCGATAATTTCGAGATCCATAATTGTCCTCTCACACGTCTGCGGTCATACGAGTCGCACCACGCGAATCGATCCAAGCCCACGCGGACTTGCCGTTAGCAACTGGGAAGGTCCCTGGTCCTCCGCTAGCCACGACCACGCTGAACGCACCGGTGCACTGGTTGTTGATCCACTTGGCATATCCCTGGGCATCGGTCGGCGTCGGCAGGGTAAGGTTTCGGTTGGCGGTCAGAGCGCCCGTGGTCGCGATGCCGGTTTTTGTGTACACGGCGGCCGCTGGCGTCTGATTCGCGTCGGCCATGGCCTGCGTACCGACTCCGTTGACAGAGCCCCATGCGGTGCCGTTGCCAACTTGCGCGAGGCCTTCACTGTGTATCCCTGCGGAGTTGTCCCACTTGCTAACCGCGGCTCCGCCAGCGAAGGACACGTTGACCGTGCCGCCTCCGATGCGCGCGTTGATAAATAGGTTGGAGGAGTCGCTGTACACCGCAGGGTTGCCGCTAGTGCGCGCGGTAGCGTTCGGCAGCAGCCATAAACCCGCATACGATGTTTCGTAGCTCGTTAGGGGTCCTAGGGCCGCGAGGTAGTCGGTTCCGCCGCCGCCTGCGGTAATGTGGCCGTGCGTGGCGTCTATGGTTGCGCGAGTTGTGCCTCCAAAAGAAATTGCATACTGCGTAACCGCAGCGGCGAAGGCGAACGTAAACGGGCTCGCCTGCGAGCCGATGGCGACGGATGTGCCCGTGCCGCCTGCGCCCGTAATCGAGACGGTGTAGAACGCGCCCGACGCGGCAAGGGTTCCGTCACCAGAGACCGCAACGAACGCGACGTCGGTCACGCCCGCATTGACGACGGGGATTTGTCCGGCGACCGTGCCGTGGATCGCGGCTGCGTCCTGCGCTCCTGCGGTGATGTGCGGAAGGCCGGTGCCGGTGGGGACTGAGCCGCCGCCTGCAGTAGGCGCGGCGACCGTCGCAAACCAGTTGGTCCCGTCGCTCTCGAGTCGCACCATCACGCGATTGGTCGAGAGGACGAACTGACTCGGCGCTCCGTTGATCGTCTCCGCTCCGTTCTGCAGAATGCTCGCGTTGTTGACTGCTGCGTTGCCCGTCTTGTCGAGGAACCACAGCACACGGCCTGCCGTCGGCGCTGGCAGCTTGGCTTTGCTGTTGGCAACGGAGGTATCGAAGTCGAGAAGCGTGTCAGGCGCGGCTCCTGAATCGATGTTCCAGGTCACCCCGCTGACAAGGCGCTGCGCTAACGGCGTTGACAGTAGTGCCGATACAGTGACCTGTTTTGTGGCTGCTCCCGATACGACAGGCACAACGTCAGCGCTGAGTACGCTGGCAGCCGAGGGTAGAGCGGAAATCTTGATTGACATGGCAGCGGTCTATGTCTCGGTAATGAGGTCGTTGCCGCTCTCCGTGAGCAACACGTTGGCGTTTTCCGCTAGCAGGTTGGATACGGCAGCGGCCGGCCTGGGCTTTTGGTAGAGCGAGGTGAAGCGAGCCAACGCATCGGCGACATGATTGATTATGTAAGTCGGAGATGGCACGAGTCCGGTCTAGCGGGGCACGAGACCGAGCTCGCGCATGCGCTCCATAAAGCCCTGATAATCAGCCACTTGCTGCCGGCAGTGATTGATCACCTGCGTGCAAGCGTCTACGTCGTCGTCGTGAGATCCGGCCGGAAAAGAGGCTAGCGAGATGGCCAGTGCTTCGGCGATGGGGTGGCACCGTAGAAGAAATACCTGGTTGGCTTGGAAACTTGGCGCGGCCGCGTTGACCCTCGCTACCTTGCCGCCATCGGGATTGACCGCAACGATGCCCGAGATTTTGTCCCCGAGTACCGACATGACGGCTGGCCCGTTCGCCTTATCCTCGATAAGTGTCTCGCTCGTTTCCGGGTGATCCGAATGCATCTTTAGGATTGCTGCAATCGTCGCGGGCAAGTCGAGGTGCTCAAGGATGCCGTCTACAAAATAGAACCTAACGCCATCCGTTCGCCACGCCTGCCCCGCAACAAAGTCGCTCGTGTCGGAGCCCTTGAAGGCAAGGTCCCACGACTGGATGAGCTTCATTCCAAGTGCATCTTCGGGAAGGCGGTCTACCCATTGGATCCAATCGCTCTTGATAATCGCGCCGCCTTCCGGCACCGGACGTTGCTGTAGTTGTGCCTGCGCAGTGCGCGAAAACTGGCCACCCATATCGCGCTCAAGCTCACTGGTTGCCTGCTCGTTTGAGCGTTCAGGGCATAGCAATTCGCCTTCTGTGGTGCGCCAGTCCTTGGGATCAGCGTGGGCGCTTTCAAATCGCATCGGTAAGCGTCGTACGGTCCACCCTTGCCGCTCGAAATATCCGCTTAGGTCCTCAACGTGGATCCTCTGCATTGTGCAGACGCGTCGCACGGTATTGGGGTCACGACGACGACTGCTTAGTGTCTGTCGCCAGAAGACCTCGCGGCACCAGACAAGCGAGAGCGGAGTCACGTCCTTAGGCGCTATGGGATCATCGATAATGATGATGTCTGGGTGCTTGCCCATAATTTGCCCGGCAGTCGGGAACGCGTAGCGCCAGCCCCCGGCGCTTGATGCGCACTCGGCCACGGCTGCATTTGGCGCGCATCTCACGTGCGGCCAGCGCGCCTGAAACCAGCCATCGTGGATCAGCTTGAGGCTTTTTGTGGCGTCTCGAGTGGCGTTCGATAGCGAGTAGGAGAGGGACAAGATCACCAAAGATGGGTCTTGAATCCAGCACCACACCGGCCAGAGGACCGAGCAAATCGTGCTCTTGCTCATGCCTGGCGGAAGGTTCTCGACCAGGTTCCGAATGCGGCCGAAATAGAGGTCTTCGAGGTCTTCGCAGAGCACGCGGATGTGATCTCCGTCGACGAAAGGAACGCTCTCGATATGTCGCCAAGCAAGGCGCACGAATTCACGAAGCGATCGTCTTCCTAGTTCGGCGTCGAGATGTTCGATCGAAGGAAGATTCACGCGGCGAGTCTGGACAAAACCCACACGCGCTTTTCGGGAGGCAGCTTGTCCAAGCTGTTCAGCTCATCAATAGAGTATCTGGCCGCCAGCGATATAAGTTGTCCGAGGTTTGGGTATGGCGCAACACTGACGCTGGGAGCGCTGGGCGCAACGGAAGCGACCTTGCGATTGCGCACTGATTTCAGTTGTTGATGGCGCTTGGTTTCGGCCACGGCGATTGCCGGCGCACAGTACCTGGTGCGTGTGCCGCTGAAAATTGCAACGGCCTTACCGAGCTGCTTGGCGCCCTTGTAGATGCTCGGCCATTCGCTCTCGGAGATACCGGCGCTTGCGCAGATCTCACTTTTGGTGCGGCTCTCGTTTGTGACAGCGTTGGCAAGTCGATCAATGGCTTCCATGGGCAATTCCTCTAGTTCTTCGGGGTATCGTTGTCGGTCAATGGCGGCTTCGATGGGGTTCTCTCGATAGGCCTCGAGGGCCATCGCGTTCATGTGGCGATCGGCTCGTGGAGCATCTTCGTTTACGAAAATGAGCCCTATAGAATTCTTGGTTTGATCGAGCGCGCGTTGATTGATACCTAGCTCCTCTGCTGTCGCTGAGGGGTTGGCCCTCAAAGCGATAACAACACGGTCACGGTCGTGTTTGCGCAGCGGTATGCGCGGGAGCCGCAGCTCACGAGAGGCACGAGTGGCCTCCTGAACCTCATGCCGCACCCAGAAAGCGGCATAGGTGGATAGCTTGCACTTCTTGTCGGGGTCGAAACCCTTGACCGCACGACAGAAACCAATCATCCCGGCTTGCAACAGGTCGTCAAAATCTTCGCCGCTCTTCTCTTGTCGCGCAGCCTTAGCGGTGAGCTTGCGAATCATGCCCTGTTGTTTGGACACGATGAGGTTGAGCAACATCCGCTTGCGGTTTGGATCGGCTTCGACCCTAAATCGCGCAAGCTCTAATGAGACGTCCGCCACGGATAGGCAATGTGCCACACATGGCACACAATGACAATAGATTGGCAGTCGTGCCAATCTATTGGCAGACCTTTATAGGTACAGAGGCGAAAGCTTTGTAGGTATACAAAAGCGAAAGGCCCCTTTCGGGGCCTTGATCGCTTGACTGGTTGGCGGCGATTACTCGGTGCCGTCCATGAACGTGAGCGCCATCGGGTATCTCAAAGACACGCCACCAAAGCGCTTGTGACAGGGGACGATAAACGAGAGGTTCCGCGATTGCGGAGGGAACATCTCGAAGGGCTGCGGAACGATGGCTTGCATGTTCATAGGGTTGAACTCGCCAAGCAGGACACGCTCTTTGGCGCCCGCGCCTGCCGTGTCGAGCTGAGGCCAGAAGTCGATCTTCTTGAGCCAAGGCAACGACTGCTTCAAATACGCATAGACAGTCAGCATGTTGAAATTGTCGAGGCGCATGCTGGTGATTCGGCCCCAGCCCTGGGTACCGAGGAGCAACGTGTCAGGCACGTGCACCATCTTCGATTGCGTCGTGACCTTCACGTACATGTTCTGGATGTCGATCAACATCTCATTCGCCGTCGCGTTAGCCCACGTGGTGCCAGAGAGTTGCGTGCCCTTCGTGGTCGCGACGAGATTGGGGTCGTTGGCGAGGCCGGTGGCGAGGTTGGTACCGGCGAAGCGAGCGTCGCCGACTGCTGCCATTGCGTCGACTTTGCGCTCAATGATCGTCCGCGCGATCATGGCCTTGAGGCTATCGAGTGGCACCTGACCAAACGCAGCTGAACGAAGGTCTTGGACCGAGTACTGGAACGAAGCGCCGACCGAAACGATTTTGCCGATTGTCTCGAACGCAACGGTCTCCGCGTTGTGCAGCTCGCCGCCAAAGTCTTGAATGACGTCAGCGGTGCCGAGCTGATCGTACTGCATATACGAATGGAACTTCGCGCCGCTGTTGATCTCCGAGTTGATAGGGATGTGATCGGCGTAGCGAATGCCCGCATATTGAAACATGAAAGGCGTTGCGAGCACCTGGGTGAGCGATCGCGCGTGCAACGCGGTTTCGTTCGCGTCGAGGCGTCGGCCAAAGAATGGGCGACACAAGGTTTGAACGATATCGTTCCAGTCCCACCGAGCCATTGCAGGCGCGGCTGGTACGTGCGAGGAGTCGACGACGATTGCTTGATCTTCGATCATGACGATTGTCCTTTGCCGTTACGGCAGGTTGATCTCGAGCCAAGCGAGGTTGGCGATTCCGGTCGCTGCAGGGTCCGTCCACACGGCTTGCCCGTTGACGAACAAACCAATTTCAGTGCCCGCACCGGCGCTCACAGCGGTCTTCGTGAACTTACCGCGATCGACAGCGAGGGTGCTGGAGTGGTTGATGTTCGCTGCCGTCTGGTTGTCGGTAGAGACGACGGCTGCACCGGTAGTCGTGACCGCGATGCGGCCGCGGCGAAGCACACGCACGACGTCGCCGATCGCGTAGCCGCCAGGCTCGTCAGTGGGCGAGTAAACGGAGATACCGGCGAACTGCGCGAGGTTCTGTCCTGTGCTGAGAGGCAAGCGAACCGCTCGCCCCGTGGCGTCGAGTTCGACGCCAAGACCGTAGGGGATGGCGGATGCCGCGACGTACTCTTTGACGATGACGTCGTCTTGGCCGTCGGCGAGTAGGCCAGGAACGGCCACGGTGTTGAGCAGCGTGTAGGGTACAGTTTGCGGCATTGGATCACCCGTCCTTCTGGGCGTAGGATTTCGAGAATCGGCCTGCATCAGCCTTGGCCGACTCGCCGATCAACTTCGCGAAGGGGGACTCCACCGCATCGGCGCGTGGCGCTCCTGACGCTGCGTTGATGGTCGCTAGGCTCTTGCCGGACTTCTTCGCGCCCTCGAGTGCGAACTCGAAGCGGGCCTCTACGTAGTCATCGCTCTTGCCGTCTGCTCGGAATGAGTCGTCGACTGCCGTAATCGCTGCAATCTGAATTTCCCGGGCAGTGCCTTTCGAGTCGACGCGCTTGCCAACGAGGATGCTTGCACCCTCAATGAGTACAAATCGTTCTTCGACTAGTGAGTCAACGCGTTTGGCCGTGAGCTCGGCTGCGTCGGCTCGCTTGCCAAGCTCGTCAGCTTTCGCTTCGGCCGTGTCGGCTCGCTTTTTCTCGACAGCTACGAGGCCATCAAGTTCGGTAATGCGCTTTCGCGCGCTCTCGAAGTCGACCGTGATCGCGTCGAGACGCGCCTGCAAGTCAACCGGCTTCTTGTCTTTGGTCTCTTCAGCCATGCTCGCGGTATAGGTGCCGTCGTCACGCTGCTCGATCGGGTGACCGAGTTCGTCTTCAGCAACACCATCAAGTCGCAAGCGCACGTCAGCACCTGCACGCCCGGTGTTGGGTGCCAATAACGCGACGTGGTCATAAACGATGTCACGCTGCACACCGTCGTATGCCTGGCCCTGATAGGTGCCCGGCGTCGGGTCATACTTGCATCGGTAGCCACACGAGATTTCCGAGAGTCGGTCGGTACCGTTGCTGTCAATACGTGCGAGAGTCGCCTCGTCCCGCACGACAATATCCGCCGCAACGAACTGGCGATCTGCTCGCGGGTTGCGAACGTCACCGACAGCAACTGATCGCCACGTGGACGGAGTCACATCGTCCACATGGCCTACCGTGACGACAGCGGTCTCGAGTGACGCGAGCGAGTCAGCGCGGAAGACTTCATCCGGCGTGCGGAGTTCACGTCGAGGCGAGCCGTCGAGGTTGCGATAGACGAATACGCCAGTGCGCGTGAGGGCGGCGGGGATCCGTGCGGCACCTGCCGGCGTGCGCATGTCCGATCGGATTCGTGTCCCGACGTCGACGCGGCGTACTATTTCGTCCATGGACGCGGTCTAGTGGGTGGCTAGACCCCGCGTGATGGCCGATTTACCCACGTTCAAGGCTCAATTTCCCGAGTTTGTCAGCCAGAGCAGTGCGCGAGATCCATTCCTGCAGTCGTTCTTGAACGCTGCGGCACTCGAGATTGACCCTGTTGTTTGGGGCAACATGACAGACCAGGGGATTTACTATTTGGCCGCTCACAAGCTGGCCATAAGCCCCTCTGGCAACTCAGCAAAGCTGATCCCGAAGACGTCGGGCTACCAGTCGACTACCTACGGGCAAGAGTGGGAATTGATGCTGTCGAAGGTAGCCTCGGGCTACGGCACGACGTGACCGCGAAGATCAAGATCACCGATAGAGGCTACGCGCGACTGCTACACACGCTCGAATCGATGAAGGCCGCTCGTGTGACAGTGGGCGTGCACGCGGCACAAGGCAACGCACAGCATGCTGTCGCCAGTTCGAACTCGAACGCGGCACCGGCTGCCGTCACACTACTCGACGTTGCAGCGTGGAATGAATTTGGGATGGGAGTGCCGGAACGACCTTGGCTGCGCGGGTGGTTCGACCAGAACACCACAAAGAACCAAAAGACGATCGCCACCATCGCAAAGAGCATACTGCAAGGAAGGCGATCCATTGGCGATGGACTCGAGGCCATCGGCGCTCGCTTCGTCGGCGAGTTGCAGCAATGGATCTCGGACGGCAGCCACGTGCTGCCTGACGCTGCAAGCACCGTGAGGGCGAAGGGCTCCAGCGTCCCGCTAATTGACACCGGCCAGCTAAGGACAAGCATCACCTATACGGTGCGGCTCACCGGCTAAGGCGACGAGCCTACCGCCGCGACAGTCCAGCGCTGAGTTTGTGCTGTGATTGTGCCGTTCGGACTGCCATTGCCAGTGGCAACAATCGTCCAGCGCTGCACCGAGCTACCAAGAGCGCCGTTGGGTGCGCCACTCGCAAGGGCTGAGTCAAACGCGACGATTCCCGCGTCCGCCGCGCCGCCAAGCGTGCCTGTTCCGGTCACACGCTTGATGCAGCCATCGCTTGGCAGAGACTGATCGTCGAACTGAGAATAGCGCATGGTCATGTCGAGTATTGCAACGCTGATTTGCCGCGTGTCGATCACCATGCGCGGCGGAACGATGATGTCGCCAACGGCGCTGACCGCAGCCCTGAAGGCGTCCATCGTTGCTTGTGCCGTCGAGGAAAAGATGCGTGTCCGCACAAGCTCTAGGATATCTTCGGCGAGCACGTCCGAGAGAGGTCCGTGTGATTCGTAGCGAATGGATATCGGCACCTCGCGCGCACCGCGAAGGCTGGTGGTCAGTGACCCGCCCGCGCCTTCAATGCGGTTTGTATCGTCCCATCCGTGTTGGTTGACCGCGGTGCTCGAGATGGTGAGCAGGCCATAGGCGCCCTGGCCATCGATGGTCCACACCGCCGGGCTTGGCTCGCCGGCCCACACGACTTGGCCTGGATCGAGGCCCGTGAGTGAGGCGATGAGCGCCTTAATTCTCGCGCGGGGAACCGCGATCACTTAGGTCACCGTGACGACGACTCGCGTCGGGTCGAACAGAGCGATCGCAGTCGCGGCGATAATGATGTTTGTAGGGGCTACGGGCGAAGGTGCAGTACCGATCGCAAATGCGCTGACATCCAGCACGCCCGCCACGCCGAGAGCGATGCCCTCGACTGCGAGCGAAATCACGTTTTGACCGACCTTTTGCATGATGGCGCCGAGGGCTGCCTGCACTGCAGTCGCGCCTCCGGTGAATGTCGCAGGGTTGGTTACGACGGTGAGCGATACGTAGATCAGCACCTGCGTTGCGCGATCGAACCGCACCGTTTGTAGCGCACCCGTTGAGTCTGGCGTGGTCTGCACGGTAGATCCGTCGGCGTAGATACCTGCGGGCTTGTCCGCCCAGATGACTGCCGCGATGGCTGCATTTGTTGCAGCGGGGCTTGGGCCATCCCAGATGATTGCGCGGAACGCTTTGCCGGGTATGCCGTTCACGTCGGGAAGTAGAGTCGCATTTTCAACTACGCTGACCTGGATAACGCCCGCTACCTGAAGGAGGTCCGTACGAATGCTGTCGACCGTCGAGGCTCCTGCAAGCGTGAGTTCGTTCACGCGGCGAATACGCAGCGCCGTGTCGAGCTCGACATTTGTGCCGGGTGTCGCGGCGAGTGGATTCGTCGCGGTTGCCAGGCCCGTGACGGGTGAGGTGATGACTGTGAGGGTGCCTGCGCCAGCTTGCAGCGGCCCGGTTGATGTCGCGATAAACACTGCGCCTATAAAATTGCCCGCAGCATCCAAAGTGATTACATCGCGATTGCGCCAGGTGTTGGCAGGCTGGCCTGCGACGTTGAGTGTGATTTGGTTAGCGGTGAAGGATTGGGTGGGTGTTCCAGTGAGCGTAGCGAGGCAAGTGCTTGCCTTGGCTCCTTTGCGTTTGGTGCCGCTGAGAGCGCACGCCGCGTCGAGTTGAGCGCCCACTGCGCCAGCGGGGTCGAGGCCCGCATAGATCACGCGAGCGAGCTCCCAGAGCTCGGCGAGCTTGCTCGCCTGGATGCCGTTGAGTTGGCCGAGGACCTGGTCGGTAGATAGGTCGATTGCCGGATCAATCTGCGTCTTCTCGTCGGTTTCCATCAGCGTACGCACGTCGCTTGTGAGAGCGGCGTTGAAGCCAGTTGGTACGAGGCCGAACGTCACGACGCGCCGCTTTCGTCGACGATATAGGGCTGCCCTCTGCCACCGGTGATGATCGCGCCGTTGTCGTATTGGGCGACGAACGATAGGCCGATAGTACGTCCTGCCGGGTCGTAGTTTGTGGTGAGCGAGAGGAGTTGCCGAACGCCGGGCGTCTCGCGGATGATCTTCTCGTACATCCGCCGAATGGCGTCGATATCCGGGTTTTTTACGAGAACTAGCGTGAAGATTGGGATGCCTTCGCGCTGATCGAGGAACCATTCGCCGAGGAACAGCGAGAGGCGCGTGTAGATTTTCTGCGCGCACTCGTAAGCGCCGGTGAGTTTTGTTAGGCGGCCACCTTGGAGGTCGAGGTCACCATACTGATCGAGTCCGAGGGTCGTCACCCGGTCGGTCTAGCTACTTGGCCTTTACTTCTGTTGCCGCGACCGAGGACGGCACATAGGGCGTCCCGTAAAGTACGGCAGCTCCGCCGCCGGCAGCCGTTGCGCTGGCAAGCGTCGTTTGAATCTTTGTAAGTTCAGTGGCCACTTTGGATGCCAGTGCCACGAAGTCAGTAGCCGACGCGCCAAGCTTGATATTCGTGTTGTCGATTCGGACTTGAAGGTCCGAACCGTCCTTGCCGAGGATCATTGTGTTTGCTCGGGCGCCAGCATCACCAGCCGCCATTTGCGTCACGTCCGGGAAGAAGCCTGGGATACAGACAGGGTGGCCGATCGAGAGGCGACGAGCGTCCGCGGGCTTGCTCTTCTGGCCCGTAGCTCGCCATTCTGCGGTGCTCGTCTCGCTGAAGATCACGAGCACCATATCTCCGACGGCGAGAGGCAGAGTGATCACGAAGCCACCAGCTCGAGGCCACACGACGGGCACGGCCGGCAGCACGGGTGGATCTTCGTAGGTGCGGTTCTGGTCGTCGTCCCACGTCGAGAGCGAGACCTGCAACTCTACGTCTGCAAGGTTTTTGGTGGCGTCCCAAGCCGCTACTTTGCCGGGGAGGCACGTGTGCAGTTCGTTGACCGTGGCACGCGACGACTTGCGCAGCAGTTCGGGCAGTGTGCGCGGGCGTTCCATGCTCGTGGGCTAGTGCTTTCGGCAGTGCAGGTCGACGAACCAGTCGTTGCCGTGAGTGTCTCCGGAGTACTGTGACTCCTCAATCCGAAAGTCGCCTTGCAGGAGCCTTCCGTTGATGCGCACGAGTCGACCTGGGGTGAGGTCGGGAGCGATGAGCGCACGGCAAGACATGACGCCTTTGCTGTCAACTGTTGGGGAGCCGATGAGTCCCGTTGCGGCTGACAACACGACCGCGGTCGACGATAGTGCTTGTCCGTTTGGCAAAACCTGCAACGCGCCGTCTTGGATCGACCACTCGAGACCAGCTCCACGGGTAATCGAGTTCAGCGCGTCGCTTGCCGCGCCGTGAATCACCGTTGCTACGCCGCCCAGGCCTTGCGTGGCGATGGCTTGTGGCAGGTTCCCTATCCCGACACGCATGCTCTTGGCGACCTGCGTGAGGATGTCTTGAGGCGTCGCATTCGACGGCATTGAGATGCTCGCTCGAGAGCTTGCGATTGCCGCTTCCTTGTCGCCTGTGGCGATGGTGGTGACGATATCGGCACCGTCGATTTCGGACCAGGCGAAGCGTACTTCGCCGGAGAATATTGCGTGTGGGGTCGGCTGATATCCGGCACTGAGAATCACGTTGAGCGTCTTGGGTGCCTCGAGGCGCTTGCGTGTTGCGGGCGCGAGATTGCGGACGGTAATTTCTGCCTGATTGGGTTCTGGCTTGAGGTTCTTCGTCACCCGAAATGTCATTGCCAGTTGAGACACATCGGTGCCGTCAATAGTTAGCGACCAAGAGCGGAGGAACTGACTCATATTGGATCGTAGTAAACGAGCACGCATCGCGCGTTCTCGCCGAGTTCGCCGATGTCAGGTGGGTCGGTATTGGTGGACTTGGACACAGCGATGATGGCTCCAGGAGGCATGCGTGTATCCCAAGCCCAGCGCGAGAAGAGTTGCCAACCACATACGACGGGTACGCCAGACGCGAGCAGTGTGCCGTCGTCTAGAGCCAAGTCGACGACAAAATGATTACTGCGTTGCTGGTAGCGAAACGTGAAGACGTAGTTGATACCGCTGAGGGTGGCTCGCTGAGACCAAAATGAGGTCGTCGAGTCTGTCGGTATGACGCGCGGAGTGGTCATTTTCCTGAGCCTGTCGCTGCATCATAGAGGAAGGCCGCAAAGGATCGGTCGTCGGTAGCCGTCACAGCCTTAGGTTGCTGAGTTCCATTGTTCTTCGGCAGTTGTCCGCGTGGCTGTACGGGTTGCGGTACCTGTACGCTTTTGGTTTCGACGAGTCGCAACTGCTTGAGTGATACGGAGATGCCAGCGCCCGTGCCGCTTTGCGCATCGCGCTTCATGGACCACTTCTCGATCACCATGCTCGGGTAGACGGCTGCCTTTGTGATCACCGAAAAGACGTACGCATCGTTGCGCAGCTGCTCCAACATCTTGTGCACGTCGGCAAGGCGGTTGAAACGCTGCGTGAACTGAAGCACCTGCGCGGTGGCAGAGAGAGGATTGCCGTGTCCACCCGTAAGCAAAGCCTGCACGTTGTTTGTGATCGAGAGCGAGAACGTGTTGGGCGTCTGCGCGCCCGCTACTATGGGTCGCTTGTACGTCGAGAGGTCCGTCACACCGAGAAAGCCACCGTATTGCGCGGCGATTCCGTTTGGCGAGTTGTAGTCGATAGGCTCGTTAGACAGCCACATGTCGAGCTCGAGCTTGTCGAGTTCGGTGCGGTAGTGGTCGCTGATGTTGGCCCCCGCTTCGACCGGGTGCTCAGTGACGGTCGACGTGTGTTCGTGCGATTCACTCGTCACGCATTCCCAAAATAGAAACGAAGGATAGCGGCCGATGGCGCCGACGGGGTTGACCCCAGAAAATCCACTGCCTAGGTCGAAATAGGCGCCACGGCTGCTCTCGGCGATGGGCATCAGCCGCTCCCTGGAACAGCGGCAAACGCTGCGCTGTAAGTGTGGCCTTGTTTGACTCCTTCACGCGTCGCGTCCTTGACCTTGTTTGGATCTGCGGGTCCGTAGAAGTTGTTATTCACCTCGGTTTGATTGCTCACGTTCGCCGTGTGCGAAGCAGCTCCGCCGCCTACCTGCGATCGCGGAACGAAGGCCGCTCCACGCGCCGCGCCACCTGTAGAGCCCTGCCCCGTCGGCGACGCATCTAAGATACCGAGCTTTTGGCCGGCAGACGTGATGCCGTTGATCAGGTCCGCCGCATGATTTGCCGCAGACTCGAAGTTCTTGGCGATGGCCTCGACAATGATCGCCTGCCCTTTCAGTTCGTCCGTGACGAGTGAGAGAACATCGATCGTGTCGTCACCGAACGTGATTCCCATGGCAGCGCCCAGCCGTTCGATGGCTGCTTTGATGCTGTCTGTCGCTGCCGATGCCGTTCCAATCGACGTCGAGATGCTATCGAAACTCGACTTGAGTCCGTCGACAATCGTTTGCGTCGCACCGACGCCGAGCAGTCTATCGATCAGCCGACGAGTGATCGTGTCGCCACCGTCAAAGGTCTTCCATAAGTCTTCGGCCGCAAGCACAAGCAGCGCGAAGATGGCGACAGCAACGATGACCTCAATGTTGAAGAGCGCCCACACCGCGAGCGCCACGCCCGCAATCACCGCTACAATCTCAAGTACCCGCTGCACGCTGTCACTGCTCTTGGCGAACTCGCGGAATACTCCAATCCCTTGAGTCACCCAGCCTACAACTTTGGTGAGTCCAGGCACGAGCGCGGCGATAAGCTCCGTCGAGAGCAATCGTCCCGAGAACTTGAGGCGATCGAGCTGGTCGTCAGCATCGGCCATGGCCTTGACGCTCGCGCCACTCAAGCCGCCGCCAAGTGCGTCGAACTCTGCTGAGAGCTTCGATACGCCTGCCCCACCCTGTTTGAGCAGCGGGATGAGTGCCGCACCGCCACGGCCGAAGAGCTTCATTGCAAGCGCGGTCCGCTCACCATCGGTGCCCAGCCTTTGAAAGCCGTTGGCCATGTCTGGCAACAGGTCGACCGCCGGGCGCATGTTGCCGCTCGCGTCTCTCACCGACACACCAAGCGCGGCGAAGTCGTCTGCGCCCGTTCCTGCGCCGCTTGCCGCTTCGCCCAAGTGCTTGTTCAAGAATTTGAGCGATGTAGACGCATCGTCTTCGCTCACGCCCGAAAGCTTGGCGGCGTACTGGAAACGTTGCAGCTGCTCAGTGGTGACCCCGAGCTGCTGCGCAGTGTCGTCGAGATGGGCGGTGGTCTCAATCGTGCTGGCCGCAAACTGCCCGAGTGCCCGGATAGCAAACACGCCAACGAGCTTGGTCGCAAGACCGGACAGTGCGCCCTCGAAGGTTGAGACCTTCGTCTGCGCCTTGTCGAGACTCTTGGTATCGACAGCGATCCCAAAGCTCGCCAACAGTTCGCGTAACGCGTTCGCCATGTCTTCGGTCTATGTCCTTGCCCTGGCATCTTCGGCGGCTTCCGCCTCGGCCAACTCGAGAGCGTCCAGCACGTCATGCGCCTGCATCAGGTCTTCAAACGACCACTGGTCGATATCTTGTAGCGACACGGTCATCTTGGAGCTCGTCACGATGCGCCACACACGCCAATCGATGTGGTCGGGCAGTTCGAGCTTTACAGCGCCGGCTTTTCGGCGGGCCCGCTCGAAACGGGCGCGGTTGCGCTCGCCAACTTCTCCCCCAGCACGGCTAAAAAATCGCCGAAGTTCACCTCAAAACAGAAGCGAAGCCAACCGACCATCTCGAGTTGCTCACCTGCGAACGTCGCATCGGCAATCGCCTTGGTGAACACGCTTGGTGGCTGACCTGGATGGATCGACGCTCTTGTGCACGGGCAGAATGCATCGAAAAGGTAGTCAATATCAGCGTCAGTGAGGTTGCCCAGGACACCGGCAACGGCTTTGAGCACCTCCATCTCTACCGCCATACCGCGCTTGATGTCGATCGTACTGAGCACGGGTGAGATGCGCCCGAACACACGCGCGAGAAGCTTGCTCGCGGCACGTCCACCGAGGGGCGTGACTGTGTATTCGTAGCGTCCGATGGTCTTGGATTGCGGGTCATGCATGCGCAAGGTCTAGCGCTCACACCTGGAAGTTGCCACCGTCGAAGCGGCGCAAGTCGGCCACCATAATGATCCACTCGCTATCGGTTTGCTCGCGGTCGAGCTCTACGTCAGGGTCCTTATGGACCCAGCCGCGAGCGCCGGCGAACAGTGCTCGGCCGCTGAGGTCTTGGAGCAAGAACGGACCGACACCCGCGCCGTTGTCGGCCGCGTCGTCGAGGTTGATCAGTGCTGACAGCTTGTCGTTTGCGGCGCTCGAGCGGGAGAGTTTGATCGAGACCTTGTGCAGCTTGTCGAGCGCCTTGCTACGCGTGATGCTGCCGTCAGTACCCTTGTGGACAATGAAGCGCCCATCGTTGTCGCGTTCGATTTTGACGAAGCTGCCATCGGCATACCCGCTATCAATCGAGATGGCTGCAATCGACAGCACGACCTTGTCCGCCGAGTAGATATATAGATCTCCTGCGCCCATGCACGGGGTCTAGGTACCTGCGCCCGCGATTAGAGCGTCACTGTCACGCTGATGCTCGCCGTCTCGATTGCACCCGCGAGCTGCCCCGTGGCCGCGAGGTTCGGCAGCAATCGATTGCCCTTCGTGATTGAGTCGATCGTCGATACGTCGGGGACCTGCACTTGCGATGACCCTGGCGTAAGCAGCAAGCTTTTCTCGGCGTCATTGAGCGCAGATTGCACCGCGCCTCCGACGAGCGCGGCACCCTTTTGCGTGTAGGGCACCTTGCTGGAGTTGACAAACAAAGCGTACGTGCGGACCTGGCAGTTACTGCTTAGCCAATCAACACCACGCACGATATCGATATGCTCGCCCGAGCCTACCTTCGTTCCTTCGGTGACGTTGATGTTCGCGACCTGCTGATAGGTCGTCGCGTTCTTCGCCAAAATGGTCGCGTACTCAGTCGCATTGAGGTTGTCGGCCAGGACCCCCGCAAGAGTCTTGTAGCTCCAGGTCTCGTTGCCCGGCGTCGGCGTACCCGCGAAGCGATTGCCTTGTAGCGCACCGCCGCTGTAGCCCATCGTGTCCTTGCCACCGTACACAACGCCCGTGTAGCGGTAAGCGGCTGCCTTGACGACGCTAGCGATATTGAGCGTGGTTTCGGTGCTGTCCGCAACGTCGGCTTCGCTGCTCTGCACAACGAATAGCTTTTTGTTGGCCTCAGTCCACACGGCAGCCGCTGCGATTTCCGCCTTGCTTTGCGAGTCAATCGACAGACCATACCAGTTCGGATCCTCGACGAGGATTGCAGCAAGGTCGGTCGCGATGCCAGGGTTAGCCGTGGCATCGGTGAGGTACAGGTTGATGCGGGACCAAAGCCGAAAGCGGTTGAGAGTCGGGGTTGCGGGACTTGCGATCGTAATGGTGTCGACAGCCGATGCTGTCGTTGCAAAGCCCGACACGGCAGCGATGAGCGCGGCGAGGGCAGTCGCCACCGTGGTGGTCGTCGACGCGCCTGGAACGGTGTACGTGATGATCGTCGAGACTCCGCCCGGGGTTACGAGAGTGATCGAATAGACATCGCCGGTCGTGGCGCTCAAACATTTCAGCTTGATAGTCTGCGTCGGAGGAAGCGCGCGGCGGCCAATCTTCACGTTGGGGACGCGAGGGTTTTGCGCGAACACTGAGGACGCCCAGATATACGCGGGGTCGCTCACTAGCCAACCGTCGGTAGTCATAGCCGCCGTCGATCCATAGGTCCGCACGCGGTTCGTGAACGCTGCGGGTACCTTGCTCGCCGCGAAGAGCGGCACACCGAATCCGGGTGCGCTTGGAGTGGCGGTGTTGGCGACGACGGAGACCGCTACGATATCGTTGATCGACATGCGCGGGGTCTAGGGCAGTCGCTCGCCTACTTTGTGATTGCCGCGTGCACTTGCTTGAGCAGCTTTGCGGGGCTCGCACGCCAGGGCAATTCGCCAGACAGCGTGTGGCAGTGCGTGACCGCTGCATGCAGGTAGCGAAGCGTAAATTCCTCCACCGTCTCGCAATCGAACTTCGCCTTTGCGGCGTCGAGTTCGGCAGGCGAGAGCGAATGCAGCGTGCGTGTCGCAACTGCAATCACTCCGCGATGGTGTCGCGAGTCACGCGCCCGCTTGCCGGCCTCGGTCTGGGGAGGCGAATCGAGATTGACGAGTACGCCCTGCTCTGCAGACCGGTACGCGTGATGCTCGCCGCGCTCTTGCTCGTCAAGCACTTCGCCGGGCTCGGTGCCTTGCGCTTCGTGGTACCACGCACGCAACTCGTCGAGTGTCATGTGTCCGCTCATGTCGTGCGGTCTAGTGGCCGGCGCTCACTGTTTCATGAGGCTCCGCTTACCGCACCACTGGCACTCCCGTTGTCGCCTCTCGCGACACACCATGGCGAACGCACGACCGAAGAAAGGTCTAGCGACTCAGGCGGGGAACGTAACGGTGCACGCCGTGCACTGCACCGGAGTGCCAATCACGATGCTCGTCGTGTTCAGGTTCAGGTCTGCGCCGGCGATACCTACTGAGCCCTGCATCACGACGGTTACGCCATCGCTCTTGAGCGCTCGAAAGAAGGTTGCCGTGCCCGTTGCCGCCGCCGCTGCTGCTGCCGTGATAGCGTTGGCCACCTTGCCTCCCGCAGCTGCACCGCCGAAGCTTATAGCGCCAAACCGCAGTTCTGCGAGCAACACATTGCCGCTAAGCGCCGTGTCGGCGTTGTTCGGAACCACGCCGCTGTAAATCCTCAAGTACCCCGTGTCGCACGCGGGGCTGAGTCCCGCGTCGAGTGCCAGGTTCCGTTGAGCGACTGCGAGCGAAACCGTCATCCGAGTTCGTCCCACTCGAGATAGCCGTTAAGCAGCGTGCCAGCCGGGACCGCAGCGCCGTTCCACGACAGGTGCAGCCCCTCGCCTACGCCGCGTAGGACGGGAGCAGTGCCATCGCGCCAAAACTCCCACACCAGCGAGTTGCCCACTGCGGGAGACGCGGTAAGGCCCAGCTTGGACGTACGCACGTTGCCTTGCGACGTCCCGAGGACGCCGGGGTTAGCGGTCCACGTATTCGCTGACGCGGTCGCTGCAATGTCGGTGCTGTCGTATCGCGGCACGACAATCGGCGTGCTCGCACCGCCAGTGTCCGCCGTCGTGCGCTTGATGAGCGACACGTCAACCACCGCAGCGGCCGTTGCCACACCGAACAACTCGACGCGGAGCAGGCGGATGTTCTTCGTCGCTGAGCCGATGAGCGACACGAAGTCAGTCGCGGTAGCCACCGGTGTGAGTGCCGAAAAGCTCGCCGAATAGGCCATCAGGTTGCCCTGCAGCACCATGCCGTTGACACCCTGGACGATGCCCATCAGCCCTTGGCTTTCGTTGAGCTCGGGACAGGCACGGAGACAGGCACGGGCTTCAGCGACTCGATAAACGCGGCATACGACGACGCTACGCCACTCTCCACGGCTTCGGTCAGTGCCTGGACGATGGCCAACTCAAACTCGTCCTCACTCGAGCAGTTCGCGACAATCTTCGCCTGCTCGAGGTCGGAAGGCGTCATGCTTTGGCGCAGCTCCATTGCGATGGACGTAGAGCGATCGTGTTTGTGAGCGTCAAACCACGCTTTGAGGTCGTCGTGTCCCATGGCGGCCGGTCTAGGGCTCTGTCTGTCGTGCGCCCTTGACGATCAGCTCGCGCATTGTGTTGATCTCTTCGGTCGTCAGCTTCGCCCAGTCAACGGGCGACGTGTCAACGCTGCCACTCAGCGCCACCTTGGTCGTCACAAGCCCCCGCAGTTTGGAGTCAAGTATGATCCACTTCAAAAGCATGCCGGCGGCCCCTCTGGCGTTCCGCAGCGGCGGCCCCGCAAGCGGTCGCCACACCTCGATCTGCTCTGCCACTCGCGCCAGCTGCAACGCTAGCGACTCCTGAGCAATCTCCGCCGGCCTGGCAAGGTACTTTTTGCACACGTCGTTGACCGTCGAAACGCCAACGTCGAACTCGTCGGCGATGGCTTGCAGCGTCCGGCCGTCCTTGCGCCGCTCCCATATTGCAGTGTTGCGATCGGCCCGGTTTGCGTCGTTTGTGGCGTCTTTCCCGCGCCGATGTGGTTTTGCGGCTGTCATGTCTTCGGGTCTAGCTCAATTTCAAAGGCATTGAGCAGCCTCTGTTACAGGCAGCTCGCGCTGGAGAGCTGCGCGGCGCGGAGCTCGGGTCTCAATTTCAAAGGCATTGAGCAGCCTCTGTTACTAAATTTAATGGTGGTATTCAGCGGCTCATCCCGTCTCAATTTCAAAGGCATTGAGCAGCCTCTGTTACTCGGCCTCGTCGACGCTCTCCAGCGGCAGCCACGAACGCAGGTCTCAATTTCAAAGGCATTGAGCAGCCTCTGTTACGGCGCATGGGGTGCCGCCGTACTCCTCGCGAGAACAGTCTCAATTTCAAAGGCATTGAGCAGCCTCTGTTACTCCGTCGACGCGTTGCGAGCTGCCGGTGACACGTATGTCTCAATTTCAAAGGCATTGAGCAGCCTCTGTTACCGCTTCCGCATACCGCGAATCATTCCGCGGCGCTAGCCACCGCTTTGCGAGCGGCTTGTCTTTCCTCCTTGCGCGCCTTTGCCCGTTGCCACTTAGATCCCACTTTCTCTTGTGGTTCCGCTACGCGAGCGACCCCCACCTTTTCGCCATCACGCCACCGCTCGCAAAGCACACGAGCGGCGTTCTCGTCTTGGTCGAACACCACACCACACGATGAGCACGCAGCGTGGATGCGTTCGGCGGCATCGAACGTCGACAACGCTCCACAGTCCGCGCACGTGTGGGTGATGTCTACTGCTGACAGGTACTCCGCCGTGCCGCCGCGCGACGTAAACGCGTTGGCCGCTTCGCGCTCGAGCTCACTCGTCGACGCCAGTTGGCGGTTTGATCGTGCCGTCTCGTTTTGCGTCTTGTCGTTGGCGTCGCCCACCGCTGGGCGGATAGCGACGACTCTCTTATCAAAGTCGGCGAGCACCAACGTCCGATACCTCTTCGCCAGTTGCGATCCAAAAACCCGATACACCTCTCGTCGGTGCCGGTGAGAGCCAACTGACTGCGATGCCTCCCACGCCCAAAGGTGATGGTCGTGGTATCGCCACGTCTCGAGCGCGAGGTAGGCCGACTCGTCACCCGCGAAACGCTTCGTTTTCCATTCCGTTGCGAGCGCGGCGAGTCGCTGGGGGCTTCGCCACTGCGACAGAGCCTTAGCCCGCAGCGTGTACCACTCGGGCACGTTGAGACCGGCGAGCGCCAAGAGCAGCGCGTTGCGCGCGTCGTTGAAGTTCTTGTCTCGTGTGGACCGTAACCCCTCAGGCTTTCGCAGGCCTTCGATGGTTCGCTTAGACAGATGCAGCTCTCCCTTTTGCCCGTCACTGCCAACCCAAGACGCCACCCGAATCGTATCGCCCATGGACCTCCATCCAACGTTGATTGCAACGTGGCCCTGTCGCTCCTCGGGAGCAATCGTGCTTGGCACCTGGATGGTCAGCTCTACCGACCATTCTTCACGCGGCCCTCGGCGTCGGAGCGACACTGTAGCTCGTCGTACGATAGCGCCAGGAGGGACCGCGCGATGCATGACCATCGGCCACGCTGCAACGATCGGCGTGCCGTCTACGTCGCTTGTTCCGATGCGCATAGTCAGTCGCGCTCGCGTTCCGGCCCTGCGCCCCTGACGCGTATCGTGGACACGTTCGACGCGCAGCCACTCGCCACCGATTCCTGCGTGTAGCTCCTCTGCGACCATACCCGTTCCAGTGCTGCCCTTTTGGTGTACCTGGATCCCTACCTGCCCCTCGTGTTCCCAGCGCGCGAAGCGTGGATCGTTCGGCTCTACGCCGTCGTACAGGGGCATCTTGCGAGATGCGTCGTGCGCCGCTTCGATCAGCGAGTAGGTTCCCCAGTGCACACCAGAAAGAGCCCTGGCACCCCGACGTAGCTCTCCCGCACGAGCTTCGATGTCTGCCAGTGCCGCGTCGACTGCGCCGCTCTCTCTCAGCTGTCGACGAGCCTCAAACAGAGCACGTTTGGCCTCTCGCTCTGCCTCTCTCGCAGACGAGAGCGCGAGCTTCATTGCGTCTGTCTCGACACGAGCGCGGTGTTCGGCGCGTGCGCGTTTGATGGCCTCGCGGGCATCCCGCACTACAGTGCCAGCCTCTTTGGCGGCATGCTCAAACGTCGCAAGTGGGCCGTACGCAAGGCGTACCGCTGCGCGCCGAGCGCGCTCGATTTCCACGAGGACGTTGCCGTAACGATGTGCGTACCACATTTGCTCGCGCACTTCTTTGTTGTGATCAACAGGAGCCAACAAACCGTATCGATAAACCAATGTGCCCATTATGCAGCCCTCGCTTCCAGACTTGCCACCTGGGCTTGCCATGCCTTGCCGTTCCTCGTTAGTCGCTCCCAGCGCCACCAGGACGCGTCGATAGGCCCAGAGGCATCAGGATGAGCAAGATGCCTCCAAAGCGCGTCTGATGGTTTTTAGCAAAACTCGAGTGGCTGTTTTTTGCTGGGTTTGGCGCGTCGAGATTTAAAGACGGTCTTCCTCGGCGGTAATGTCCTGCGCCAGCGCTAGCCGGTCTGGCCCGAGCCACCTGGCTCGGCTGATATCCTTTCGGCCAAGATAGGCTCCGATGATCCGCTCTCGAGACTCACCAGCCTCGCGTAGGGACCTATAGACCGAACTGTACGACATGATGTTCATGGCTGAGTCTCCTAGGGGCACCACGGTCAAGGACATGAACGAGACGTCTAGGCGTTTCATTTCTTTTGAAAAGACTTTTAGTGTCCGGCGGACACTCGACGATTATTCTCTGATTTTTATTCGAGTGTCCGGAGCGTCCGGGAGGGGGTATAAATACCCCCTCCCCGGACACTCCTACCGGACACACTTGGGAGTGTCCGAGCGGACACTCACCGGACACTGCCGGACACTGGCCACTGGGGCCGGTTTTTCTTTTCAGTATAAAAGTCATCCGGGGTGCCACATCGATCCATTCCGGGGACCGGGAATGCATCGGACCTTGCCCATATTCTCTAACTCGTGGAGGTCGTCGGTCGTCTGGCTCTTGCCCTCGCCAAGGATGATGGCCAGCCGCCGCGATGATTGACCCGGAGCGGCCCTCACGGCCTCTAGGACGCGGGCGAGCTTCTCTACGTAGTCCGCACGCCTTCCTGCGGCCTTAGCCTCTCCTAGGGGCACCACGGTCAGGGACATGGGCGAGACGCCCGAGAGTTCTGCCCCCCAAGTGCCTGCGAGCTGGAACCCCTCTTCTCGAGCGCCGGGGAATCTCGACCGGACATGGGACCAGACGCTAGGCGCAGATGGCTTCTCACTTGCGCGTTCGACGCCCCAAATATCTTGGGTCATGGCTACAATGGCCCCCGAGCCTGCGACGCGATCGGAAAGCTTCCGACGCTCTTGGTTTTGGGCCTTATTAAAATGGTGCGTCATGGCGATGCAGCAGCCGGTTTTTTCGGACACGCGCCAGAAGGCCTCGAGAGGGATTGCTGCCTTTGGATCGTTCTCATTCTCGACGCGACAGCACCGCCGGTAACTGTCGATCACAGCAAAACTGAATCCGTCGAGCGCTCGGCACCACACGTCAACATCCTCGAGCCCGGTCATATAGATGTTGGGCATTACCGCCGTGACCATCCGATCGCGCGGCAAGCTCGCCCAATCAATGCCCATTCCTGCGCCCAATTCGCGGTAACGAGAATGCGTTAGACGTTCGCCTTGCTCGTAGTCAAAATGAATCCCGCGCCCGCCGCTCGTCGCGAACTCCCCAAAAATTGACTTCCCGCTCACAAACGCCAACATCGCGCCCTGGAGTCCGTAGGTCTTGCCGCTGCCAGGCTCGCCTGCAAACATCGTCACGGGCCCTGGCGTGAGCCGTAGCCGCTGGCACACCCATGGGACAGGCCCCATGCTTTTGGCGAAGTCTTCAGGATATAGGACTTTATTTGCAAGTGGCGCCGAGGCATCTGCGTTGGATCCAATCGGGTCCGCCGCATCCATGTTGCGCTCGGCCGAGCTCGCGATGCCAATCACCTCGCGTTCGGGCAACGGAGGCCGACACCGACCCGCATTGACAGCTTGGAGCGCCGGCAGAATCTCTGCCGCCACCAGTCCGCGCCGGCGCATTGACCCCGCCAACGAGGCCAGCATGTTGTTCCGCTCGCCAGTAATGAAGGCGTTCGCGATTACCGTCGCCGAGGTCGTAGGCCTCCGACATGCGCGCTCCATCGCATCCAGCAACCATTGTGGCGCATCAGCCACCCCGGCCTCAGGCGGTGTCCGCTCCCACCGATAGGCGTCTCCTGTATCAGGATGGAGAGAGGGCGGCACGACCACATACCCGCCGGCCCCCTTAACATCGATGCCGGCTGCGAGCGTCTTAGGCCACGCCGACCAGCCAAAGGGCGCATAAAACCAGAGATGACGGCCTCCGTCGCCACGCCCGGTCGCTACTTCGGCAGTGTCCGGTACCTCTCGACCGGACACTAGATCGGACCAGTTGTAGTCGCCGCGGTCACGGGGATCGATATCGATCACAAACAGCACCCGCCCATCTCGGCCCATCGTCCCAGTCCGGACCCCAATGCCGCGCCGCGTGCCCTCCGGCCACCACTCCTCCAGCGGTGCTCCGTCACAGCGCGCATCGTGGAACCCGTGCGCTGTCACGGGCACCTTGCCCGAGAGCGGAAAGACTTCGCATCGCCACGACACAAGTTCGGCGGCGGCGTTGCGCATAAGCAGGTCCGTACTGGCAATCGGCATCAAGTTGACAACTCCTCTGCACAACGCGAACACCGCCACAGCCCATCCTCACCCAACACCAGCGCCATATCCGGGGCCATACCTTCGGCACACACCGAGCAATACGAGTTGTGCAGGACCCACGAAGGCACCACAGACAGCGGCGGCCGCTCTACTTCGTCTTCGGACCAAGGACGCCTCACCGGACCAGCTCTGCCCTGACGAACGCGACAGCCTCGCGTACTGACCGCACCCACGTACACGCGACTCCACTAGCCCGAGCCCGGTGCAGCCATTCGAGTTGGTGTGGAGCTGGCTCTTCGCCTGGCTTTTTCACCTCGATCGCTAGCATGCGTCCCGAGACTGGCAGCCATCCGATGATGTCCGGAGTTCCTGCGGGAGCGAGCTTGATTTTGCCACCACGTGCGGTGCCGCTGTTCTGTCTCCACGCGCAGATCCCCAAGTCCCCGAGTGCGACGAGTATCCCGCGCTGGATATCTCCCTCGTCCTGGACAAAGAGTGACTTGTATTCCGCGGCGGTCGTACGCCGGCTCACTCGGCGGCCGATAGCTTCTCGTTCGCCTGGGGGAGCGGACGGAGATCGAACTCGAAGCCGATGGGCCGCACACTCTCGAGTGCTTGCGAGAGCATTGTGCGGAACTGATCGGGACACGAGCCGATATCGATCACCACGACGCCCTCACCCATTCGTTCGGTGACAACTACCTTTGGGCAGCCAGGAATCAAGGTGAATACGGCCTCCGCGATAGGGCGCAGTGCTAGCCGCGCACGCATGCGCTCGCTGGAGAGAATTGTGGTGACGACGTCAGTGATTTTCTTGGCGGCCATATTTAGATCTCCTTGGGGGTCGACATAAGAACAATATTGGCGCTCACGGCAGCACCGTGGCGGAGGTGGCACGCACATCCTCGAGCGCCGCACGAATACGCACGGCGGTCGACGCCTTCAGCGCGCCATGTGGATCGCGTGCAGCCGAAAGCGTGGTCTCACCCACGCCGAGCAGCCGCGCCGTTGCGACGGGGCCGTGTGCGTACACGAGGTGGATGATCAGCGCGCGATCAGACTCGCCAAGCGTGATAAATTCCATACGGTTTCGGGGAGACCGACTCATCGCGGCCAGCTCCGCAACTCGACATAGGCCCACAGGGCAATGACAGCGACTGCGCCAAAAAACCCGACGATGGTCACGATCACTTATCCTCCTCAACCACGCCTGGCCTACGTCCGCGTATCAGCCCCTTCGCCGCCACTGGTGCTCGTTGCTCATCCGCCACCGCAAACAAACCCGCACGCAACACTGAGCCCATAGACACGCCCCACGCGTGCGCCGTAGCCGCAAGCAACTGGCGCTCGGACGCCGACAACAACACCGCCGTATAGTGTCCACGGCTCACGCCCTCACCTCGGCGAGTGCAACGGCCTTCGCCCGGTGTTCACGCGCAGCCATCTCAGCCACCGCGCGCGGCATCTTGCTAGCGCCTGCAAGGTCCGAGGCCCACTCGAGCTCGCCACTATCGTCGCGACCGAGATAGACGCGGACGGTTGCCCAGCCCCAAATCACTACGTAGTCCTCACCCATGGTAGACCTCCTTGGCACTCAACAAAGCCGCACTACTCACGACCGCTCCCACAAGCCCTGGCCACGTATGGCCAGCGGCGGCGAACATTGCTCCCACGATGCCTGCGCCTAGCGAAAGCACGAGCCACGCGGTGGTTCGGGTCACGGCTGCACCGCCAACTCGTGTGCCAGCGCAATACGCACTTGGCTAATGCGCTTGGCGTTCACATTCGCGCAGCCACCGGCGTACTGCGCGAGTGGATCGCTCGGGCACGCCACAGCGGACGCATGCATCAATTGCAGTGCGTAACTGGCCTGCTTTGCAACATCGTGTGGGGTGGTGGCTTGCGGCGTTTGCCAGGCCCCTACGCTCTTGCCGCCATCGCCAACGGCCTCTGATTGATAGGACGACTCGCGGAAGGCGAACACGACAAGAAGCGAGGCCGTGTACTTGATGTCGCGGTCGAACGGATCGGCAGCCGCAGCGGTAGCGATCGCTTCAGCCATCGCACGCGGCATCTTCTTGGTGAAGCTGTGCGAGTCGTGCATCAGCAGAGCAATGACAAGAATCCACGCAATCATTTTCAATTCCCTGTCGCGTCAAAGCGCCGGCGCACCGGCAGTGAATCCTCACGCACACGCTTCACGTGTCGCGCTCGCGTCTGCAGCGTTGTCCAATCACTTACGCGGACAATCGAGCCTCCAGGCAGGAGGCGCAGGCCTGCGCACGCCTCCTCAACGTGATCGAAGGACCCAACGATTCGGTCGTCGGCGTCGAGGACAGCGAAGCGGCCGAGGGTTTCGCGGCGGAAATTGGAGATCATGGCAGCAACCCAATAGTGAGTTGAGTCATACCGCCCGCGTACTCTGCTTCCATCTTCGCCCAGAAGTCGTCCTTGGTTTGGGCTGCACGGGCTAGCGCCTCCACGACCACGAGCTGAGTTGTTAAGTAGGTCCTTGCATCTGGAGTCAGCGACTGATGGTGATTGCTCCCGAACTTCGGATTGGGATTGCCGGCCTTGATTTCAGCAGCGATGTCCGCCGAGAAGATCATGTCGTAGATCTTCCGGTTCGTGCTCGCGAGCATTCGAGGATGTGCGCCACCAATCCACTTCACGTTGTGGAGTGCGCACAGCGCACGAACGAGCGAGCCCGGGAACATGCGCTCCCATTCGGCCGGGGCCGGCAGCACAATCGCGTTGAGGAGCCGCGTGAATACGTTCTGATTCCGGAGAGAGATCCCTCGGAGTTCGTCCCGGGCTGCAATGAAGGCGCGGATCAGGAGCTTGGTGATCGCCATGGCCTCCGGCGTCTCGCTCTTGGCGGCGACAAGGTAGGCCTGCTCTTCGGTGAGCCAATACTCACGACCGGGCCTGCCGCCCTTGTTTTTTGCGGTTTTCCCCACCGTGGAGAAAACCTCTCCAAGGTCTGCGACGTAACGTGCAATCAATTCACGAATTTTGTAGAGGTTCTCGTAGCCAAGACGTTCGGCAAGATCGAGATCGCGAACGCGAGGCAACCCGTCGCCACCGACCTCGAAGAGAAACCCCTCGTGACGAAGAATCATCGCTGTGCTCACTGGTGCTCCTGTTCACGTGCGACACGCGCACACTCATTTTTGATAAATCTTTGGGCATCAACCCCGTGCAAAGTGCACGCACTGAGTCGGCGCGCCCGGGACATCGTTGCGGTGTCAAGCGTGCAGTATGCAGCTACTCGACGTGCGCACAGTGTCTGGACAGGGCGAGCGGATCCACGGTGATGGACGTGCATCGTGATTGCCTTTCAGGCTGCGCGGACGTGGGTTTGCGGCCACACGCGAATGGGCACGCCCAACCTGTCCTCCAGCGCAATCGCAAGCTCGAGAGAGGGTTTGCGTGTGCGCTTGAGCAAGCGACACACGACGCCTGGATGAAACCCGAGGTCTTTGGCGAGCTGACGCTGCGTGATGCTCGCAGCCGCCATCGCCCTGTCGACCATGTCAAACCCGTCTCGTCGCGCCCGTGTGTCCATGGGCGCCATACTGTTGCCTATAGACAAGCTTGTCCAGAAGAAAGGGACTTAAGGCCGTTGTCTGGCGTCAACCCGCTAGAATCTGAGGCAATGGCGACTCCCGATCGCACCCCATTTCAAGAGCGGCTGCTAGTTCGCCATGCTCTTTTGTAAGTCGATAAAGCGCGCGCGGTAGGTCGATTGGCATTCTTCAGCGTGCTCGTTGCGCTCGATTTCGGCGTGCTGCCTCACGTCTTCGGCTGCATGACTCGGCTTCGGCGCGAGGCTAATCGACTCTTTTGGTTCGGCCTCATTCGCCGTTGGAGCGGCTGGTAGCGGCGTCGCCGCTGGATCAGCACAAGCCACGACGAGTGCCCCACCAAAAATAATCGCTCTCATTGAGCCCGATTCTAGCGCCAAGATCAGAAACCGTCTCTTGTCTGTTGACAACAATGCCTATAGACAATATGGTGTCTTCACGGTCGACGGACGGCCGCAGAGACGGGGACACCAATGGGCAACGACCTCAACTACGAGACGCTGATTCGTGTTTTGCCGCTGATCGCAATCCTGCGGCTGGCGAGCGACAAGGCGGCGGACAGCGCGGCGGACAGCGCGCCGAGTAACCCGGCAAACTCGACGGTGGACACGATTCCGGTGGCGCAATGAGCGCCGCGCTATCGCTGTCGATAATGAGCAATCTCGCTCGCTTCGCCCTGATGCGCGGCTCGCGGCCACGGCCGACGGCTGACGCGACTCCGGCTGACGTGATGTGGCACCTCTACGCGGTGCGGGACTGGGCCCGGGCGCACGATCACTCGCGCTGCTATTGCGCCGATAGCGGGTGGTGTCCGGCGTGTTCGTTGGGCCAGTGCGATGCGTGCGATGCGGCGCTCGTTGACGAGCAACCGTGTGCGCGGTGCCTGGTGTCGGCCGACGAGTCGTTAGCCGAGGAGAGCGACGTTCGGCGTTGCGAGCGGATGGGGGCGTGGCCGTGAGCGGCCCCACGTTTGCGTACGTGTACAAGCGCGCTGCGGCCGTATTTGTCGGCACAATCTGTCTATCGGCCAACGCGTGGCGCGTCGACAATATCGAGCGAATCG